>Ga0157370_10001076_pt1 | contig 34179 bp, 24 predicted proteins | sample C35metaG_FD_113463 | JGI IMG/M metagenome (GOLD analysis project Ga0157370, IMG submission 113463) | Corn rhizosphere microbial communities from Kellogg Biological Station, Michigan, USA - C3-5 metaG | ecosystem: Host-associated > Plants > Roots > Rhizosphere > Soil | place: USA: Michigan... | reverse complement strand
TTACTTTTCAATCTCTGAGTCTTATTCTAAAATAGGTTTACTTTTTTGTGTAAATCTATTTTGGTACAAGACATAACAAAAAAAGCTCCAGATTTCTCTGAAGCTTTTTCTTAGTAGCGGGAAGCATTCAATTATCTAACCACTTTATCGAAGACTATTATACGATTTTTGCATTCGCATCTTAAAATGCTATTTTAGAATTTATATAAATCAGGTTTTATAATTCTATCAAATTTACCAGAAAATAAAAAAGCCGGATAATTTTAGGTTCTTAGACTTTTTTAGAATTAAAAAATTTGGTGTTTTATTTTAGTTTTAATAAAAACGTTCTATTTTAGGAAGGCTTGTCTATAACGTTTCGCCTGTAACCGCAGTAGCTGATCAAAACGAACTGAGTTCTCTCTGCCGAAGGTAAATCTTTATTAGTGAAGCAATAGTTTGTAGCAACCGAAATCTTCTGGATTGCGGTTACAGGCTGTTAGCTTTTCGGCATGATATTTAACAATAATCATCTATAGAATCTCCGCCTGTCCATTCCAATCCTTGTGCAAGTATAAATTGTTTTTCAGCTCCATTTTTCTCAAAAAAAGTTCCAAGACTATTATGTATGAAAACATCGTTTTGAAAAGTTATTTCTGCCAATGAATAAGGCTTTATAGGATTTTCATCACCACTTTTGCACATGATCCATAATGTGGTTTCGTCATCGGAAATTGCAAAATTTTCAATAATTGAGCTAGTGTATTGGTTTCGGGAAAATACATTTCCTAAATTTAGGTTTGTAGCATACGCGGTTATTGAATTTTCGTTTTTTTCCTGTGGACAGCAAGGAAATTCAGTTGGTGTTTTCCAATTCCTAGATTTTTGAACAGCGCGTGGAGTTAGAGAATTTATGAATTCCACTTCAGTTTCAACATAATCCACGAATTGATTTGACACACTTCTATTATAAATCCATTCACCTAATGAACCCCCATACGATGGTTTATCGCTTTTTGCCCAAGCCAATAATCTTTCTTTACTTGCCTGTGCCTCTTCAATACTAACTGTTGCCATCCATTTATAATCCGGATTTTGAAATTTATCTTTAAATTGTGCCGGATTAGCTAGAAATGCTTCTACGCTACCACAGATATAGGCTATACGTTTTGCTGTTATTGGATTAAGCAAAATATTTTCTAATCTTGTTACCCAACGGAGATTCTCGGGGCGATTATTCTGTTTATTTGTGTCAATATGGTCAACAACATGCTCTTTTGTTGGCGGTTCGCCATGAAATGCAGTCGCAACTATTCGATGAATTACGACAGAGACAATTTCTAAATATCCTGTTTTGCTGTTTAGTTTCCCAAAACTCCAATTGCTGTCTGTAGGTCTTGGTCGTTTTCCTTCAATTGGATAACGAAACACCGCTCCGTTGTCACGAACACGGTAGCGCTCATTTTTATAAATGCATTCGCTTTCTTGTTTAAAGTTTTCCAAGTTAACCATAAATGTCTTATCATGTTTTTAACGACGGACTTTCTTATGCTGACCGCTAACGTCTTGTTACTAAAGCTGGTTTGGGACTAAATTAAGCCCATTGTACAAATTCGTTGTAATAGTTGTTATGCGACGTTATTCTATTATTTCTTTTCCTTTATAATTTAAATATTCTACTCTATCTTCCGTTGATATTTGAAAATATATGTTATTATTTTCTAATATGAAATTTTCACTAATTTCAATATTTCCAATAAATCGAGAAGTATTTGGTAAAATTGCTATCCTTTCCGAATTAATAACAAATGTGTCACTTTTTATAGTTATTTCCCTTTCAATGGTATTTGAAAAGTGTTTTTGAAATTCTCCTGTTACATAAGGTTTAATAATATTTTTTGCTGTTTTACTATCGCCACTAATGAAACAATCTAAATATTTAATAACTCTAGTTCCTGAGTTGCGAATCCATATATCTATTCCTATTTTTGAAGGCAAAGGCGGCCATTTTTCAAGAATTTTTCTTGGTGGAGTTGTTTCGAAATAAAGTTCAAATTCAGTTTGAGAACTTCGATTGATTATATCCTTTATTTCCCAATCATCCATTGGAATTGACTGAAAATTATAGCGTCTATAATATCGCTTATCTTTCATTTGATGAGCGGTAGTACTTTTGGGGATTTCTACTACATAAACTACTTGGTTATCCTTAATATCTCCAGTTTGGACAGGTGTTATTTTGATATTATGAATTTTTGGTGAAATAGTACTATTAATTACTTGCTCAAGCCATTCTTTGGAATAATCATTTCCATTGATAGGTTGTATCTTTTCTGGAAGATGATTTTTATCCGCTTCGTCATACTCTTTCACTCCATAGATTATAACTCCACCATCAGAGTTTGCAAAAGCACTAACATCTTTTGAAATTTCGTTTTTTTTCTCGTTGGTGCTTGAAATAGAATCAGCACCTTTATAATCCAAGTGTATGTTTTCTTCTACACCATCAGATATATATTGTTTTATATTCTCTAAATTCCACATAAGTTGTTCTAATGTTCGCATAACTAGTATATACTACTTATAATATCGGATTTATCTCATTTAAATTAGGTTGATATGTCTGATAAACGTCAGGGTTTATCTATTATCAAATATATAATAATAAACTTATAAATCATTAGAAAGACTTTGATTTGTAGAATGCCTTCAAATACTTTTTCCAAAACACATTTGAAAAGCAAGAACTTCAGAGAAAATTGAAATTCCTATTTTTAATGTAAATTTCTTGAGCCACTTTTCTTAGGAACTTGATAAATTATATTTTGTTTACTCTAACATCTTGCAGTTTGAGTCATAAACAATTTGGTAATTTAAGGAAGATCTGATATTTATCAAGACTTTAATTTTTTCTGATAAAATATGAACTACCTTCCTGCCGTTTTGGGTTGTAAACAAAGTGCTTATGAAAACAATCACGTTTACAAGGGAGGAATTATATGATCTTGTATGGAAAAAGACCATGGAGCAGATCACTAGACTCTATGGCATATCCAGTTACAATCTCCGTGACGCCTGCGCAGAAATACAGGTTCCACTGCCTTATGCCAGTTACTGGGTACAGGTCAGGTACGGCAGGGAATGGAAGACAAAACTGCCACAGAATTATACTGGATCACAGACAGTGGAGATCCTGAAAAAGAAGTTTGAAACCGAAAAACATATACCGATTCCATCTCCTATAGTAATGCTTACAAGAGAAATTGAAAAAGATCCGAAGGCTCCCCTTGAAGTTGGGGAAAGACTTAGCAAACCTCATAGACTCATACAGATTACTAAAGATAACTGGGAAAAACGAGACAAAAGCAAAAGTTACTGGGAGCCGAATAGGGAAGGACTATTCTTGCATGTTGCTGATACGCTTATGCCTAGGGCATTTCGCTTCATTGATGCATTGATCAAACTGCTTGAATACCGTGGACATGAATTAAGAAAGAATCAGTACGGTTATACGGTAGCAGTGGTGGATGGCATCGAAATCGAGGTGCATCTTCGTGAGGCGAACAAACGTGTACCTTCGAAACAAGGATACAGCGCAACGGAACTAATACCAAAAGGTGTATTTGTTTTGCAAGTGGGAAAATATTCCGACCAGAAAGAATGGCGTGACGGTGCGACACCCTTGGAAGGAATACTTGCGAGGATTGTTGCTAAGCTGGAAATAATGGCAGAGAAGGAAAAGAAATGGCAGGAAGAAAGCAGACTGCGACAGATAGAACGGGAAAAACAAGAAGCAATTGAAAGGAATAAAGCTGAGAGAAAGCAAAAAGAGGTGCAGGATTTCAAAGCCTTGCTTGAGGAAGCACAAAGATTTGATGAGGTGACTAAACTGCGGAATTATGTAAAAGCTGTTCAAAAGCAGACCGATCCATTAGATGAACAGACTCAGCAATGGATAATTTGGGCTGAAAAAAAGATCAACTGGATGGATCCTCTCATATGTGCCCCTGATGACATCTTTACAGAACATGACTTAAAACAGTATAAAAAATGGTAAAGGGCGCCTATAAGGCGCCTTCATCCGCAAAGGAATAATATGTCTCCGAGGTTATGATTAGGTGATCCAGTAGTTTTATATCAAGCAGTTCGCCGGCCTGTCTTATTTTTGCAGTCATATGTTTGTCTGCTTCTGAGGGGCTTGTATTGCCTGATGGATGATTATGTGCAATCATAATGTTTGTAGCATTTGCTTTCAGGGCTGCCGAGAATATCATTCGAAGATCTACTATAGTTCCCGTGATTCCTCCTGAGGACATTTCGTAAAGGCCTAAGACCTTGAATGAATGGTTCAGAAACAATATCTTGAACTGTTCAAAGTAATCAATTTTACCCTGATTCCATGAGAATTTCAAAAGATGATAAGCGTCCTGAGAGGATTTAATCTGAGGTCTTTCAGAGATTTTTATCTTTGATTTGTATACTAATTCAATTTCCGATACAATCTGCCAGTTTTGATTTAAAGTTTCCATAATTTCTAAATTTTAAATTAATTATGGAACATCAATCGGGATTCATCTAGCAAGCGCAAAAAGCAACGCAATAAAGCAGGATTATTATCCTGCATTTATGGGGGAATTTTTTGCAAGCGCCCGCAGATGATTCCCGAACTTTGTGACGAAATTAAATGAGATATAATAATGTACCTTTTGTGCAGTCAAAAAATAAATTCAATATAACTATGGTTAGAACCTCTCCACAGTCACTAGAAATTGAAAAATCTACAAATTTAATAACGGGTAGACTTTTGTTATTAAATGTGACCATGACGGTACAGAGTTCAAACCATTTAATAGGTGATTTGAAATTTTTAACGGTCACACTTATTTAATTATAATTGACTTTTTTTAAGATGTTTATAGTGGAGTATAACCGTTAATTTTTTAAGTTTAATTGGTAAGCAATTATTAACTGTTAACTTTCTTACAACTCCAAAAATTTGTTTTTATTTATGATCAAAAATGTAAGAGTAATTATCTTTTGAATTTTTGCTCAATATAATGTTCAAATCTTCTAGATTGATATTCATAAAATCACTAGGAGTAACGGTATCTGTAACACCGTCAGAGCAAATTAAAAAAGAATCATAAGTATGGTTATCCAGAGCATAAATGCCTTTAGTTACAATTTCTCTTTTACCGGAAATAGAGCTAGACACTATGTGTTTGTATTTCTCTATAATTTGTGGAGAGATTGTCATTTGCTTTTCAACCATATCATTAATTAATGTATGAGATTTTGATTTGAAAATCACATTCTTCTCTTTAAAAAGAAAAATTGATACATCGCCAACCCAAAATAAATAACTAATCTCATTTGATTTAATTATACCTGCTAGTGTACCACCTGATTTAATGTTGTGCTCTACATTAAAATGTTTGACTTCTAAATTGGCTTTTTTAATAGCTTCATCTAATTTTAAAAAATTTATTTCGTGGGAATTAGACAAATAATGAAATATAGAATTGGCGATTAGTATGGCTGCATCTTTACCTTTGTCATACCCCCCCATACCGTCAACTATTAAATACAAAAAAGTATCAGGATATAATACTTCATTTAAAATTATATCCTGATTTTCTTTTCTTTTACCTATTCCAGTATGTACTATTACATTATTCACTTCGATCAGCTTTTAATGTTGCTCCACCGTGTTTAGTAAATCGAGGTCTTGTGTTAATCTTTACCGGAGTATTGGTAATACTGTTTTCGGTTGCTTTTGAAGCCCAAATAAAACCTTCACCCGGTTTTAACATACTCAAATCATTAGGAGTTAAAGTACTCAACTGGTTAATGGATTTTTGAATGTGCTTTAACCATTGAGGTGAATTGAATTTGTGAACCAATACGACTGAACTTAATTCAATAATTTCGTTTGGTAAGCTTGGAGGATCTTGACTTGCTATCATGATATTTACCCCTTTGTGACGCATCTCTCTTATGGCAGTTACGATATTATTCGTTAAATCTTTATTGTCCATGTATTTATGTGCCTCGTCAAATACAATGAACTTATTGAAAGGGATATGGTTATACTCTTTCACACTTGAAAAGATATTAAGCATAATGACAAACAGACCAAGGGCTTCGTCTTTAACAATGAATTCATCTCTTAAATCGACTATGATTAATCTACCAGGTTTAATACTATCCCTCATAAAAATAGTATCATCAATATATTCTTGAGCAAAATTTAGTTTTTGACGCGCTAATGCTTTCTGAGATGACGTTAATAATTCTGATTCTTCGACATTTTCTCTAAGACCATTCAAAGAAAGATTATTTCTTTGGGACCTCATAATCATTTTAAGTTGTCTTATATAAGCCGAATCATTACCGATTGCTCCTAACAAAAACATCCAATCTTGTACATTCAGTTCTTTAGAATTGAATGCTATTGGTTTTATTTCGATAGAAGGGAATTCTCGTTTACGCTCTTCTAATTTATCAGTAGGGGTTAAAAGTACTACATCTTTAATGGAAGCAGGATTTGCACCGTATTTTTCCTTTAAAATTGCCAATTCATATTCTTCATTGTTCTCGTATATCATTGAAGTAAACTCAGGTTCATAATCCATACTTTCACTATAATGAAAAATTACACCGGCAAGAGGGTTCTTTAAAATATTTACATTTTGCACTTCTTTGAGGACCATTTCAGAAACTGTCCCTATAGTGTAACTTTTTCCACCACCTTGAACACCAAACAAACTTATCGTATTGGTTTCAGATAAATCAATAGCAATTTTTTTACTATGAATTGATATTCCAATTAAACCGTACTGATTTGATGGCGATGATTTACCAATCATAATGTCAAATTTAGGAGCTATGATTTCGGTTACTGTTCTCGTTTCAGTAGTAGTTGAATTTGACTGTACCGTGCTAGGCGAAGTTGAATCTATTTCAATTGATGGTTCTAAATTACCAACTTCAGAATGATTTCCATTTAAATGAATTGTAGTTTGAACTATATTTGCATTATCAATAGTATAAGAACTATCTTCATCGTTGATTGCTTCACTTGCCAAAGCGAGCTCTTTTTCCTCATTTTCATAAATTTTAGGATTAACTGTAGCTTCTGACTGACTTGGTTTTAACTTTGGTTCAAATTTCTTTAGAAATGGTTTTAATTTATCCTTTACATTAATACTATTTGCTAATTCATTCGACAGCTCATTATCTTCAAGTCTTGTTGTATTTAAATCAGAGTTAGCATCTAAAATTTCTTTAATTAAAGAATGACCAAATGTAAAAAAGGTTATATTATCATCGTCTACTTTTTTAAGATGCCTTTTATCAAAAGAAAAGTCGAAAATGAAACCAATTTTATTAAAACTCAATTTAAAACCTTCATTCAATGTTTGCATGAAGTTAATATAGGAATGATATGCGTTTTCAGATAGGTATTGGTAGCGTTTTGCTCTTTCAATATAAAACTGAAAAATGCGCTTCAAATCTAAATTTTTAATTTCACGATCGAGTCTGTCTTCAGATTTAAAATCATTACGATCAAAATGAGTTTTTAGCGCTAAGATTGTATTTTCAATTTGGCTTATTATTTTAGCTTTCAACTCCTCTCGTTCGCCATGATTAATGAATGATCTGCATTTTATTTCTAATACTGCAATATTAATCGTTCTAGTTTGTGCATCAATTGTCACAATTAAATTATCTGCTCTACTTTTTGAATCAGAGCTTAAGTTTTCAAATAATTCTTGATGTAAATCGATAGGAACAATAAAGGCATTATCTAATAGACCTTTTTTTTGCAGTACTCTTTTAGAAAAAGCGGAACCAATTACTTCAAAAGCTTTATTTTTTGAAGAGTTGAGTTGAAGTACGAGTGAACTACTGATAGCTCGAACATCTTCTAACAATGTTTTGATACACAAGACCCCTTCTTCGGTATTCGTATCAAGACCAAATTCTTCAAAATGTGGACTCAATAATCCAATTATTTCTGAAGATGGTTTAGTTGTAAGGTAAGAAGAAATACCTGTAACATCCTCACTAGGTATATAATCAAGTAAGAATGGTATTTCGGTATCTGTGGAAGGCTGGTCAAAGATTTGAGGGCCTAAATTTTTATCAAATGTTACTACCCAATCTGAATATTCGTGTAAATGAGAAATTAAGACTTTGTCGCGATCATTAAGTTCTAATTGAATAGCAGGTATTGAAGTTGTGTTATGAGAGGCTAAAGTACATGCAATATTTTTTTGAAAATTTGTAAATAAATTTGTTGAAATAGCAGATTTGGCCTTGTTCACATCAATATAATTGATCCACCTCATTAAATCCTTTTCTTTGTCAATGTTCACTTCGGTAGAGTTACTTATTAAAATCCCATTTAAGCAATCAGATTTGTACTCATTACTTGGTTTAATAAGGGTAATTTTAGAATTAAAAGGATTTACTAAAAAGCTAATATGTGCATTATATTCTTCAGGAGCTACTAAGAAATCGCCTATTTCGTTTATGGAAAATCTTAATTTTGGAAACAATCTATTTTCAGAAGCTTGAGAAAATAATTCCGCTTCTTCTGAAATATTTGTTTCTGGATTAATTAGTTCTTTTAAAGCATTACCAGGTTCAATTAAAGAAATATTACCCACAAAAATTCGAACTTCAAATTTTATATCTTGATATTCTGAAGTTTTTCCTATCTCAACAAAGGCCTCTGCAAATTTATCAGCATCTCCCACATTGAATAAATTAATTACTAATTTATCGGTATAGGGGTGTTGTATTAAAAAGTTCTTTAAGTGCTTTACTAGTAATGATTTACTCACTTCATTGTCAGAGTAATTGTCTTTTGTAATATTTAGTAGTGACTTGTAGTACTGTTTTAATTGGTGCGTTACAGGCACTAAATTATCATTCCCTTTTAAGTAATCAGCATTAAAGTAAATACCCCAGCCCAAAGTAAGCTCACCAGCGTATTCATAATTATCAAAATTAAAAGGATCAACAATAACAAATGGGTTATTGGATGGATGTACTTTGCCTAAGAATAATTCTTGTAATTTAGCCCATTCTTTAAGATGGTCTTTATAGCGCATTGTTTTTTCCTGCCAGTCATCAAATACTTCAATTAAGTTGTAAAACCATGCTAATCGTAAAGGATGTAAAGGCGATAAAAGCACGGCATTTATCGATTCGTTATTCGGAAGTTTCGTTTTAACCTTAACAAGATCTAAAAATTGAATTTCTGCGTATACTAATTTTAGTTTATCCTGTTCCGAAGTATCAATATCTGTTTTGCTAATTTTTTTATTTAACTCACTAAGCCACTTGTTGTAAAGATCTAAATATTCTTTAATGTCTTCTTTAAATTCGGCAATATTAGCCGTTTCAAAAATCCCGTTGTTAGTTATATTAGAAGCAATGATTTTTTTGAAAACATTATCGCGCGCACTTACCAATTTCTTAGGGAAAATATCATTTAAAGTGCTCGGTATAAATTCTATATTCTCGAATCCTAATTTCGTATAATTATTACTTAGTTTAACATTGACATATCCGATATTATACGCCTGCTTTAATAATTCATTTTGGATTAATCTAAGCTTGGATGAAATAATAACTTGGTAATTGTGCTTGCTATTATAATTAATATGAAATACGGAATTAACCTTTGGTTTGTCATCATTTAACCAAATATTTGAAGATTCGCTAGGAAAAGGGAAGTCTGCTTCGATACCATTTTTCAATAAATCGATATTGAATTTAAAATGACCTTGCAGTACATTGTTTAGTTTATCCTTTCTTTGATTTTCTTCTTTCTCTGGATTTTCAGTTATTTCGTATTCAAAATCTTCGGTATCACAAGTTAATTTGAAATTTAAATAGTCTTTAGCTTCTTTCGTTTTTCCTTCCTTTTCCCAAGCTTCTTGAATTTGAATACTTTGAAAATTGTCATTGTGGTTTAGAATTGCACCATTTTGGTCTTCAGCAATGATTTTAAAGAAATAGGAACCTTCTTCTAAATTATTAGGATTTAGTTCAATTTTAGCTTCTCTATATTCTTGTTTGGCCGTAGTGTTGCTTAATTTTCTCAACGTATTAATTTCGATGCCTGCATAACCATCTACCGCCATTAAGACTACTCTGAAGAATTTTAAATCATCCACTTGATTCGGAGGAGGAGTTGTTTTGAAACGAATCACTACATTAGAGTTTGCATTCTCTTTTGCTTTTAAAATTTTTCTTCCTTCTTCTTCAACAAAATCAGTAGATCTGATTTCAAGAATCTCCAGTTTAATTTCTTCAAAATTTAAAAGGGGAATTTTCCAATTGTTAAACCATAAGTTGGAATGGTTTTCTGCAATAGTATTCACTAAATCTGCAATCGTTTTGATATCGGTTTCTTTTTTGAAAAGATTCACAATATCTTTTTGAATTGTATCCTTTTCTATTTTTAAATTGTCGACTCTATCATATAAAGTTTTATTGAAAGCGCCCAATAAACTACAACTGTCTTGATTTAAAGTTAGTCTGGAACGGATTTGATTTACTTCTTGAAGTAGGTTTAAATCAGGTAGTAATTCTAGAAAATGCAATAGTTTACCGAAATACTCTTTTTCAAAATTATTTTCACTTAAACCAATTAAATAGAGTATATAGTTGAATTTGTTTTTTTTAGCAGGTTTTACGATATCGTCAAAAGCCTTTGTAACCGCTCTAAATTCGGAAGGTATTTCATTAGTCAAATTTTTTAGTAATTCCTGTTCAATGTTGTCTAACGCAATTTCTTTAAATGTAGCGTTACCATATGAGTCTTCAGCAGCCGTTCTGTTATTTGCTGGAATAAGAATCAATAAAGGCCTTTGTTGGTTGTTTCTAAACTCAATTAATTTGGTTGCTGAAATATAACACTCCTCTTGCTCCATTTCATTAATGATAAACACATCAATGTTTGAGAATTGTTTTTTGAGTTCTTCCCAAAGCACAACTAATTGATGAGCACCTAAACCAGTAATTTTCATACAATGACCTGGTTTAGCATTCTGGAATTCATTACGATGAATTTTGGTAATCAATTCAACGATTTTCGAATAATATATTTGTTTAAAATTACTTTTCATTTTTACTGAGTTTAATCCATTTGGTATCTAGGTCTTACTTTTTGCAGAATATATGCATCACTTAAATCGTTATAAAAACCAATTTGTCTTAATTTAAGTTTGAACGCTTCAACATTTTCTTTGAAAGCTGCAATTGTATTTACATCAGCATTGCTAAAACGGTCTTCACTTAAACCATTTATAACAAGACCATATCTGTCTCGTAAATTTTTGATTAATTCTTCGATTGAAAGACTCTTGGTTGTAAACTTTTCATTATCTAGGTGTAAGACTTGAATTTGCACCAATGCTTCTAGTAACCTTGTCCCTAATACATATCTGCGAGGATGTTTTTTGCTTCTGCCTTGCGCTAAATAACCTCTTTCATTATTCTTTTGAGCAACGCTATCCATAAATTGCGGATAATATTTTAATTGATACGGTCCTTTTATCTTCATCAATAATTCGACATATTTATCAAAATATGTTGCTTCGTACTTTACCATATCGTTCACTAAAAGCTTATCATCTTTATCAAAATTACCGTAGATATAATCCCAGTGGGTTTCAAATTTAAGCTCAAAATTTTCATCTTTATTTTTTAGAATTTTCAAAATTTCAATTAAAGAATTTGAATCCCCTTTGTCCAATTTATATTTGGAGCTTACCGCATTTACTTGAAAAGTTGCTTTTATGTAATTGTAGAGCGCATTATAATTTTTTGTTGCATCTTCAATGGCGAGTGATGAAATTTTACTTTCAAAATTATCGGTTACATCTACCACAATATCCCAATTATCTGTAACCTCAATTGTACCTTCTTCAATCATTTTTGGTAATAAATGAATTACTTTACTGATGTAAAGCGAAAGGTGAAAGGAAGTTATTGTTTTTAGGTAATCGATTAAAACATTTCTTGGGATTTCATTTTTATAAACCAATAATTTATGAATGTCATCACAGTATAATTCTGCTTGCTTTTTTAATAATGGTCTAATTTTATTTAACTCAGAATTACTTTCCAAATAGCCTGGATTTACATTTTTTATTAGATGAAGAATACCTAAACTATCTACATCTAGTGAATTTCCATTAAGAAACTGTCCTTGATTGGTGTCCCAACCTTCTTGTAAAAAGTTTTTTAATTCTGTTTTGACCGCAGGTTTTTGCCCCAGCATTAAATATATTTGATCGGCGCTAAAATAATCTCTCGTATTCGGAGCGTTTCTTACACGGTAACTTTCTAAATGTATAGGTCTTAGTGAAGACACTTTTTCTTTTTGTGAATTTCCTCTATTTACTAAGTTTGTTAAATTACTTCTTAACCATAGTTCTACTGCTTCAGGATTTTTAGTAAAACCAGAAAGATTACCTTCTTGCTCCAGTTTTAAGAAAATTTCTTTTAGTTTAACTAATTCGATAAAAACATTCTCCCCTTTACGGGTTCTTTGTTTGGGTCTCGAACCATTATGTTTAAGTAGCATAAACAAGTTAACCAATGTGCTATCAATATTATTCACTTTAGCATCCGGGGTAAAGATTAATTCATTACGAAAAACCCCTTCATCTTTATTCAAATTAATAGCCATAATTAGATATTTATTTTGTTAATGTGTATTTTACTAGAACTGGATTTTTTAATTGAATAGAACTCTCTGTTATTGGGAGTAACAACAATTTCGTCATATTTTAAGTTCTCTAATAGATTTTTAAAAACGATTAATTCCACAAACTTTCCTTTTAGGTCATTTAACGAAGGGCTAAATCCTTTTTGAATAAAATACAACATTTCGAATAAATCTAATGAAATAGTTAAGGAGATGTGTTTGTGTTTTTTGTGTCTAAAAATTAAACTATCCGCTTCGTATTCTATATACTTAGTTAGATGTTCCGCCTTATTTACAAATAAATCGAATTCCTCCAAAGCAAAAAGTTTAAACGATTTGCCGTAAGGGTCTTTAATCTCAGTAGAAGCTAAGACTAAATTTTTCTCATCGAGTTCTTTATTATTACATCCTTCATTTAATGAAACGGCACGTGAAATCGTTTTTTTAATATTCGCATCCAGTAATTCAGTACTTAATATATTTACAAAATCAAACACTGATTTATAAGGCAAACGCAATAAATATGAAGGTTTACCTATTTCAAGGGTTTTGTTTTGATTGTCGTTTTTGGAAATTATAGTATTAATATTCGCCAATAGTTTACCTTCGAAGTATTGATGGCGAATAAACACTTTCTGTCTTTCACGGATAGCATTTATATACTCTTGGTTTTGTTCGTAGGCAGGAGAAAATGATTTTATTTCATTGAAAATATTGGTAAAATTGTTTTCTCTATCTTCAAAACTCAAATAGTCTTTTAGAGCGTGTTTGTTAAAGAATAATTCTCTATCTAATTTTGGAATCGCTACTTCACCAATGTCTGTTTCTCTAATTAAATTGATAAGACGGTCTTTAGTGCCTGAATCATCATTTTTAGGGTTCGAAATATTGAAGTAAAAGAGGTTCCAAAAGTTTTCGATATTCCCATTTGATTTTTCCATTAGACCTGGAATTTCTTCACAAGCATAATCTCGAGTTAATAAAAATGCAATAAAAGAACGAATATCACGCATTGTAATATGTAATTCTCGTTTTAAACTTACCGTTCTTAGGAGCCATTCTAATCTTTTTATAACCGCCTCACCGGAAACCTTGTTGTTAAACGTTTTGACATTGTAATTAATAAAACAGGAGTTTGCAAAATCGCAGTCCTCACAATTTTTCCAAAGTTCGTTACGAGTTAATTGTTCTATTTGTTTTTTGAATAAGCTGCTTTCTCCGAAGCTGGAAGCTACCACCGACCTTAAATTAAGGTTGATAATTAGTACACCATCGGGAAGTGTAACATTACCTTCTTCATAGAAGTAATCTTCTATGTTTTTTGCTAATTTTTTATGTTTGGTTGAGGTTGTTAAAAATTCAACCAGACGACCTTCATTAATGGCTATGATTCTGCCTTCTAGCGCTCTGTTGTAATTTGATTGGTTTTCAAAAGGTGCAAAGAAATTATCGAGAACGTCTGTATTCTCTGTCTCTTTCTCATCTTGAGAACCATCGTAATTGCTTTCGTAATACACTCCGTTTATTTGGAATCGAGCGCCGTTATTATGTTCGAAATGTTTAATGTCTTTTACAGACGAACTTTCTTCAATCTTTTTTACGAAAGCAGTTTTACCATCACCGGCGTTACCCGTTATGATTATTAATTTGTATTTACCATCAATAATGGCAGGAAGTAAAGTTTTGTCAAGTTTTGTTGGGGTATATGTTTGTTTGTCTAAATCGCTTGTTTTGGTATTGACTCTGGTACCGAAATTTCCATGTTTTGATTGACTATATAATGAATTTATATAATCGACCATGTTAATTCCTTCAATAGAAATTTTATGCGCTTTGATTTTATCTTTGTTTTGTTCAAACAATTCCTTCATAGCGCTATAAACACGGTCAATATTACCCGGATTAAAATTGCGAGCACCGCCTTGCCAAAACGTATTATTGATGATTATTTCATCATCTACTTTTAAGACTAATTTTATTTTTTCACCTAAGTCAATCGAAGTCTTGTACTTATCGATATTTTCTTTAAACTTCTCTAAGGCTTTACTAATAGCATCGTGTAGATCGACATAGGTATTGTTGCTATTAAAAAGTTTTAAATTGAAAGCAGAACCTTGAATGATGGAAATTTGAGTAAGGTATAATTTATTTCTTGAACTTACTACGGAAGTTGCGTTTTCAATTTTTTCTAGAATATCATTTTCAATTGCTCTTAAAGCGTTAAGCATTTCTTGAGCTGATTGAAATCTATTGTTTTTATTGGTTTCAATTGCTTTTGAAATGAAATTTGAAAAAGCTGTAGAAATTCTGGACTCAATAATTTTAGGTACATTTGCAATCCTGTCTCTCATAGGCATTTTATTGGGATACCAAGGATATTGTTTGCAAATTAATTCAAACATTGTCACTCCAAGTGCAAACAAATCGGCAGTGAAATCCCAATTTACTTTGTAATTGCTTTCAATTAAATCTGGCGCTAAATACGGATTAGTACCTACAAAATCTTTGTTGTCATTATTAGTTGAAGCAACATTAAAATCGATTAAAACAAAACGTTCTCCTTTATCCCAGATGATATTTTGAGGTTTAATATCGCGATGAATAATAGGTCTTTCTTTGTTTTGCATTTCTACTAATGCGGATAAAATATCGACCCCTACATTATACACCTGATGAATAGGCATATTTACATCGGTAGCAGTATATTGGCGCAGGTTTTCGCCTTCTAAATATTCCATTACGGTGTAAAACTGGCCGTTTGGCGTTTCGCCATTCCAACTAAATTTCACAATATTATTGTGATGTAGTTCAATTAAAGCCAAATATTCGTCTTTAACAGAATTGACAAATACACTTTCATTGAATAATTTAAGGGTATAAAATTTATCTTGTAAACGATGTTTTACTTTAAACACTTTTGAATAACCACCTTTGCCTAATACTTTGTGAATGGCATAATCGCCAATCGTATCGCCTTCTTTTATTTCTTCAAAAGGTATGGCTTTTACGGGCGATGGAACATTGTTTTCAATTTTTACATTAGTTGTATTTTGTGCTAAAGCGGTATCGATAATCTCTAATAATTTTTCAATACTTTCGATACGTTGAAATTCATCTGTAATAATCGATTTTTGACAAACCTCATCTATCCATTTCGGAAGATTAGTATTGATTTTAGAAGGTAATAAACTATCTGGTAGTTTACCTCCCAAATTGTTTAATTCGAATGGTGTTGCGAAAGGTTCTTTTTCTGAAAATAGCCAATAAATTAGAATTCCTAACGAGTAAATATCGGAAGCAATTGAGGCATCACCAATTGTTAATTCTAAAGGATGATAAGCTGTTGCATTGCTTTGGTTGATGGTTGGCATTACGGTATAGCCTTCCTCGGAATGGTCAACAAAATAGGATTTGCCAAAATTACCTAAATAGGCATAACCGCTGCTTAAATAAATATTATCGGGATTGATATCGCGATGAAAAATATTTTCTTTATGCGCTTCTTTGAGGGCAATCATGATATTTTTGATAATCTCTACTTTTTCTTTGAAGGTAAAGGTTTTGATTCTTGCTTCAGATCGCAACGAGTTTTCATCTAAGAAATCGGAAATTTCATAGAAAAGATGGTTTACGTTGTCTATTCTAAATTCTACATTTAAAATAAAAGGTTTGGCTTTTAGTTTATTTAAAGCATTGTATTGGTTTTTAATTTTGTTTTCCCTGTTTCTTAATTCTTCGGGAGATAAACCTACTACCTGTAAGGCATATTCTTTTATTCTTCTATGAGAAGAAGTAGCCCCAATAGGTTTAGCTAAATATTCCACCAAATTATTTTCTTGATGTAGAATTTTAACGATTTCGAACTCATAGATTTGTTTTTTATCAATGGCTCTTTTTTGCGCCTGTTGCCCTGTAAGATAGTTTACAATGTCGTTTTGAATATCTGCGATAGCATCTTCCGATTTATTCAGTTCTGTAGCATCGGTTAAGAATGTGATCAACCGTTTGTTTAACTGAAAGGTTAGTTTATCATCTTCGGGAGTGATAATTGGAGGACTGTAATTATCGTAGGATAAGGTTAAAGTATTTTGTATCCAAGCCTTTCCCCAATAGCCGTTTTGGTCCTTTAGTTTTGAAGCTAAAATGGCAGTTTTTTGGCGGTTGGTACGCAAAGGATTGCGACGTGGTTGGTCATTGAGGTACCAAGTATTTTCATCACCTTCAATACGGCCACGCCAATCTTTGTTTTCGATGTTAAAAATAGCATGTGGCGCCACTACAATAAGGTCGTATTCCCAATATTGGGTTTGGTTATTTTTGGGATTGGTAGAAACCAGCTCGATGTTTGGAATTAAGTAAAAGTCATCTGGAAGATTGATATTTAAAAAATCCAATAATTTTTGTTCGCCTGCGTTTACTACTGCATCAAAATAGGTTGGTTTTACAATTATTGCCATGCGTCTATTTCTTTTTCAATTAGGTCTATTGCTTGGTTTTCTTTTGTTGTTGCTAAATAGAGATTAGTGTATGCAGTTTTTATTTCTATATCAATTTTTAGCATTTGGTCACTTTCTAAAACTGGAACAGGAATTTCCTTTAAAAGATTAGGAATTGGTCTACAAAGTTTTGTGCCAGATTGGGTTGAACGAATTAATCTAAAACCATAATCTGAAGCAAGCCAGCAGTATAGATAACCAGATGGTACTGAATCGTTTGTTTTTAATCTAATGAATTCTCCAGAAACTAATTGCTTCTCCAATTCTTCGTTAGCAAATATTGTTCTGCAAAAAGTTTCTCCTTCTCCTAATGTGCCTACACCTGCAATTAAAACCTCACCATATTCTACTAATTTTACATTGCCTACAGCCCTTTTAGAAAGGTTCTTACCAACTTTTATAGAATTAAAAATATCCGATTGGTTTAATAATTTAATACCATTATCGCTGTTTACTTCTAGTCTTTTGAATGAACCGGTAGAAAAATATCCATTTTCTAACAAGCAGTCTTTTAGATTTAGATACGATTTTGATTTAATAATATTAGTGATCTTTTTTATTTTCCTAGAATAATTAAATGCATTGATTGTGTTAGCATTTATTTCTTTAATGGAAATACTATATGTTGAAACTTCTCTATCAGCCACATGATTGCCAAAATATTCGTAGTCGTCATTTGTAAGTTCTTGTAATTTCAACAAATCATATAAATACTTGTTAGCATCTGTTAATAATTTATTTGCTTCCACACGCAAATCAGCGGCTTCCACGATTAATTGATGGATTTGTTGTTGTTTGGCTTCTGGAAGGAGGGGAACAGGAATATCCTTAATCATATCTTCTGATATGTAAGGTTGAACACCACCTGATGCTAGTTTATTGAAAAAGGTTTTTCCATATTTTGAAGCAAGAAAAGCATAAACATAGCCAGAGATATTTTTGTTTTTGGTTACAATCCTGATGATGTTATCAGATCCCATTGCTTTATTTTCTTCAAATTCTGAAGTTATGTATGAAGTTTGTCCAATTGCACCAACTCTCCCTGTAACAATCATACCTTCTTTTAAAACAGAATTTTCATCAAAACCATACTCTTTTGAACTATAATTGCAACTGTTAAAAGGATTATTTCTAGAAACATCTGAATTGCTTAAATACGGATATCCATATTCTTTGGAAGTATATATTCTTTTTGTTCTACCTGCAGTAAAAATATTAGATGCTAAATTACCAAGGTAATCAAAATTCATTTTCTGAATTTTGTTATTATATAAGACGCCTTCAGATAAATGATAAGAACCATCAAATCTAATTGATGAATTAATTTCTTTAAATCTAATGTTTGAAAATTTCATATTCAATTAATTATAAAATTTTGAAAAAGCATCCACAATATTTGGTAAATCATCGTCAAGCATTTTTTGTTTTTCTCGACGTATTCTTACTTCTTGTTTGTTTTCTTTGTTGGTTACCACATATTTGTTATCAACGGTAAATAAGATTTCTGCACCGTCTTCATCACGCACATAAATAGGGTTTCCTCTACGGTCTTTGCCCAGTTTCTCGGCAATTGCCATAAATACTTCATAATCTTCAACGGTTTCTCGAGCAATGCTTTTCTCGTTATCGGTTTTCTTTTGTAAAAACAATAAGGATGCTTGAACTCCTACTTGGGGTAAAAAGGCTTCTACAGCTAAATCTACAGATGCAAGGATTTTAAAGTTTTCTAAAATCCATTCTCTTACCGGTAAAGTATTAGGGTTTCCTAAAATACCATCGGGTAATACGATGGCCATTTTACCACTTGGTTTTAATAAATTGTAACAGGCTTCAATAAACAATACTTCTGGTGCATCAGAATAGTTAGAGAGAAAATACTTGTCAGCAATTTCTTTTTCTACCTTTACTTTTGCCCCAAATGGTGGGTTTGTAAAAATCATGTCGAACTTGCATCGTGCATCATCTGTATAATTGTTGTCGATGTCTGCCATACGTTCTAAGCTTTGTTTTATAGAAGCTTTTATTTTGTTTAATTCATTAGGATCTTCCCAATCTGGATAATCTAATGAGTTCACGTGGAAAATGTTGGCATGACCGTCACCGGCCATTACCATATTCATACGAGCCGCTTTTTTTAAGTCCGGATCAAAATCGAAACCATAAATATTGGTCTCCGCATATTGACGTACGCGTTCGTTTACTTCATATGTGTTATACTTTTCGGCTAATAAAACATCGTCTAAATCAGGGTATAATTCTTTAGCAATTTGTTTACGCACGTGCTCCAGTACCATTACTAAAAATCCTCCCGACCCACAAGCTGGATCTAAAACGCGACTATTTTCATTTGGATTTAACATTTCCACCATAGCACGAACGATATTACGTGGTGTAAAGAATTGTCCGGCTTCTTGTTTTAAAGTGTTGCTTACAATGGTTTCATAAGCCAATCCTTTTACATCGACAGTTGCATCTAAGAAGGAGTATTTTGCTAATTCACCAGCAATGAAGGCAAGTCCTTTATCGGTAAGTGCTATGGATTCATTACCATCAAAAACATCTGAAAATGTACCATCTTGTTTTAGTTCTTTGAAAATATCTTTGATACGTTTCGCTACCGCTCTTCGTCCTTCATCTGTATTTTTTTCTTTAATACCTACCCAGAACTTTTTACGGTAGGATTCTCCGGTTTCAATGCATTTAAATCTTCGTTTTTCATCATAAAGCTTACAAAAAATTAAATAAAGGAGTTGCCAAAAGGCATCTTTTTTTCTTCCTTCGTTTCCGTAGATATAATCGTGCGAACGTTTGAATACTTTTATTAAAGAGTCGTTTGCCGGTTTTCTACTGTGTGAACGATCAGCACGATCCAAATCTTCAATTGTTTCACCATTACCAGGGAAATCTGAAATATCAGTGAATTTGAAATCAAAGCTAAAATCATCATCTTCTTTTTGCAGGTATTTTAAATCGTTCCCATTGGTCCAAAGTCCGAAGTCACAATTATCTAAAGCCGCTAATGCATTTTCTAAAGCAATAGTAACGCCTTTCTTTTTGTCGTTTTCTTTTACTTTTTCATCTTGAATGGCTGCAATCCTTATGATATCTTCTTGGTTTTGTTCAGAGCCGTCTTTATAAACCACAACTTCGACTTTTTGTTTTTTGTTTTTACCAGTATCCGGATCAGTAAATACAATGTTTACATCACGAGCAATATTTTTTAATTCAAAACCATATTCTTCATTTAACATCAGAATAATGGATTGTATGTTTTTTTCTTGAGAAGTCGCTTTCTTAGGTTTGTCGGTTAATACACAAACTAGTTGATTGTCTTCTATGATTATATCTTCTGTTGTCATTCTCTATTTTTATTATTTGCTCAGTTGTTCTACTATTATTTTGATGCTTTCTAAAACATCATCGAATTGTATTGTTTTATGTGTTTCTATGATTTGATTGATAAGAATACTGTCTTCTTGTCTTTCAATATCTTTGTTTAAAACAGCTAATAGATATTCTCTTAGCTTAGGATTATCACTTACTAGATTGCGTAAATCTATACCTATCAAAGAAGCTGATGCTTTTAGTTCGGTATAATTATCTATTCCATATACTTCGTCATAATGTTCTGTAGCTGCTCTTTCATCATTAATGTTGAGATAATTTTGCATGATGAAAGCGATATCATCCGCATCTTTGTTTCCTTTGTGGTGGCGATCTTTCCAAGCCACAATTTTTAAAAGAAAAATGCTGATTAAGTTTACTATTTCAAATTGAATTTCTTCATCTAGAATTATTGATTGGGTCTGTTTTTCAGCTTCTTCAAAACCTAGAACGTTCATTGCAAAAGTTTGATCTGGTGGCCAGTATATTTTATCCTGTTCGTCCATTATACTGCCAAACGGAACGATGTCCAATTGAAAATCTTGTAAGTATAAAAACCGTTGCTGTTGTTGCTTATCTTTTGAAAAATTATCCAGCTCAACAAGGTCTTTTGCAATTTCTTCAAATTGTTCCCATTTATCGATACAGATTGCAATATCGATATCTTGGGTTCTACGGCCTGATTTTTGACCGTTTATTTCTAAAATAATATCCCTTGCAGTTGCACCAATCACAAAGAATTTTATTTGTTTTTCTTCGAAAAAGGGAATTAAATCACTTAATAAAGGTTTTAAAAGCGGATGCTCGATTTTAGCACTATCTATTTTATAACTCATTTTCTAAAATCATTTTAGCTGTTTCTATATTTCTATTGTTTCCACTGCCTATTAAATCTGCATAAACTACTAATGGTGGGGCTATATTTAGATTTTCGTTGTTTAAATTATCTGTCCAGCAAGTATTGTAAATTTTAATATTTCCATTATTATCCGGTACCAACATCAGTTCTTTGCCAATAATACTCAATTCATCATCTGAATAGATGATATAATCCAAAGGCTTAAGATAATTAGTCATTATTTCTGCTGCAGGTTCTCCTCCGAAAAGTAGAAATTTGGTTTCATTATTATTTACTATTTTACGTAAATAATCAAGATTAATTGCTTTGTAAGTTTTTCTAAATAAACGTGGCTTCAATACTTCATTGTAAGCTAGAACCCATCTTTCAATTAATTCTTCCCGATTTTTAATGATCCTTTTATCACTAGTTTTTAAGATAAAATGGCTTTCTTCTAGTTCCTTCATTATCTGACTTACAGAACCTAAAGCAATGCCTGCTTTCTCTGCCAATGCTCTATAAGAAAACTCTAAAGCATGCTCGTGAGAGATTAATAAAAGAATTAGTTTTAGGCCTGCCTCTTGAAATGCTCTCGCTTGATTAATGTTTTGTGGCTTTTTTTGTTTTCTTCCTTCAATTATAATTTTTAAATGATTGGTATTAATATAGCAGTTACCTGCTACATCAAGAAAATTAATGTCATTCGCAATTAAAGATTCAGCGACATTCTTTGCAATGTACTCACCAACAAATAGCAGATTTCTATCTTTATTGATGAAATTTTTAAATTGATTTACTTGATTAAAAATAATCCCTGAATTAGAGTTTCTTGCATCTTTTTTTGCATGACAGTAAAAAGTTGTACCGTTAATTTGTATTACGGCATCATATGGTTCTCTGTTGCTATCTACTGAAATTTCTGTTTTTAATAATTCCTGCAGATTAGAAAAAGCCTCATAAATAAAGTCATTCCCTTTGTACATGTGTTCATTATTTTAAAGCGTTCATTGACAATGAACACACAAATATAATGAACACAACTTAAGTGTACAAGTAAAAATTGATTTTTATCTAGGTAAAATTGTAATGTTACAGATTAGAAGATTTACAAAATAATGATTTAAAGAGTTAATAAAGAATGTAAAATATTAATTATTGGATCATAAGAGAGGCGACCAGTTAGTCGCCTCTTTCGTTTTTGTCTTTTAATAAGACTTAAAATACTTTTGCATTATCTTAATGTCTTAAAGTAGATTATGAAAATAAAATGTTGTTCTTCTGAAAAGAGGAAAAAGGTTAAGGATGCTTTTTATAACCATAATCATTTTTATATCCTTTTATAAAGTCTCTTCTTCTTTTTCTGTTTAAATTGTTTCGAAACATAGTCATTTACTTTTTCCCCACGAAGCAGTATATCTGCCAAATTTTCTTTTACATACTCTCTTGATTCAAGATCTTGAAAGCTCTCAGAATTTGTTGACATCGAGTTTTGATGCTTTCTTTCAAGGGCAAGAATATTCATCGCACAGTTTTCTTGAATTCCTTTTGCGCTGAATTCTTTTCCCAGACTACTTCCATTGACAACCGACTGTGTTTTAAAGTCGATAAAAGTAATTCCATAAAGTTTTCCCTTACTGCTTTTTCTTAACACAGTATGAATGGCTTCATCTTTGAGCCTTTCGGATAATCTCTTGATCGAAGTTATTCTTTCGCTAAAAAAAGCCTGTCTCAAAGCATTTTTAACGTGGCTTTTGCCGTATTGCTTTTTTGTTTCATTTGTCCTGAATTTTTCCTCCAGAAATTTTAATGTCGGCCTGCTGTAGAATTCGCTCGCTTTTATCGGTACTCCGACTGGTTTTGAATTCTGGTCAAGTATTTTATAAAGCAGTCCATTATTTTTAAAAACTCTTGATTCTTCGCTTCCTCTGTCAGCATGGACATTATAGAGGTTTAAGACTGCATTGAGTTCAGGAAGGCTTGAATACTTGTAATCAAATAAAACTTTGTTTAGAACTGAATTGATCGCCTTTCTGGACTCTGCTTTTCCGTATTGGACTGTGCCGACATCTATCGGATTTAACGAAAATTGTTCTTTCTGTTTTCTTCCTTCGGCTTTTATAAGTCCGAACATTTCTTCAATTTCTTTTCGGGCAGGTTCTGATTTTCTGATCCCCAGTAAATGAAGATCGATTCTTTTTCCGTCTCTCTGAATGTTGTTTGTCACTATATGGCAGTGGGGATGCCCCGCATCATAATGCTGGTATACCAGATATGGCTGTCTGCCGAATCCCAGTTTTTCCATATAGGTGTCTGCGATTTCAGCCATTTTTTCTTTCGAAAGATTCTCCGAAGGATCAAAATTAAGGGAAATATGCACCGAATTCCGCTTTGTATTGGTATTGAGTTCTGCCAGCTTTAGAAAGCGGTTTAATTTTGAAGTGAAACTCAATTTTTGCAGTTCCAACGGATAATTTACAGCACTTATGCATTCCGCTTTTCCGATCTCAACTTTATTTTCGTTGTAATTCAGAATGCCTCTTATGGACGAGCTTGTTTTTATCACTGCAACCATTTTTCTGCTATTTTCTGGGTGTGGCCTGAGACCTCTTCCATTTTGTCAAAAAGTCTTTTTCTCTGGATTTCGAACAGATATAGATGTCCTTTGAAATCGGGAACACTCTTGAGGTTGTTTATCTTTCTGGCAATCTGATTGATATTATTACCTATTGCCCGTAATTCGGAAGTAAGTACAGATGTCTCTTCCATCAGTTCGTCTAAAGACTGGTTTCTATATGTGGCGACAATTGGTTTGTTGAATAAGTGGCTTCTGATGTGGTCACTTAATTTTCGGCAGGTGCTTGCTCTGAATCTTTTTTCAAGTTCGGCATACTCCAATGGAGTGAATCGCAGTCCCACGATTCGTGTTCTGTTTGAATTTTCTCTTTTCATCATCTTTCATTTTCATTGTTATCAAACTCTTTTCTTTTAAGCTTCTCCACCGCCGAGTTCCGAGGCAATGGGAGGCAAGATAGGCGGTTGTTAAACAACCGTTCATCTTGCTGATTGCAGGAACGTGGCAATCTTTGGAGATTTTTAAAAGTAGGCTTCTAATTTATAGAAAATATTTGGATTTATCATGTACAAAATTTGGCGATGATAGTTGTAGACTGTTAAGGTGATAATTATTTAAAAAAAGAAAAAGGAAAAAAAGAAAGCATTTGAAAAGTGGATATTTAGATCAAAGATGTGCTATAAGTCCCGCAGGGTGGAAGGTTGAGGAACGAATCCTGACATTATGCGCACATCTATTGCTTAAATATCCACTAATTTTGCGTATAATTTTTTTAGTTTGATTTCTAAATTTAATAGTATTCGAATTAAATAGACGATCTAGTGTTTTGTAACTATTTATTAATAAGCCTGTTGGGGTAATTTGTTTAATTTCGTTTTTGGAGCTTTATAAATAAATTGGAATTTATGGAAAACCGTAAAGACTATATATTTTTTTTATTTAGTATTGTAGCTAATATGTTATTTTAATAGCATATATCTATTTATTTAATGAGAGGTTTTATTGTTTGTAAAATTTATCATTATTTCAAAAAAATGAAAAAAAGGGAAATGTAGCAATTTGACAGATTTTAGTTAAAAAATATCTTGGGTCAACATTCTGCCATGCCGAAAATGGAATCTTGATTCGAGACATCCTATACAAGTAACAAGAGGTTATAAATTCTAAAGAATAAATAAATGAAGAACTCAGTAATATTAAATTTTGTAAAAGCTTTAAAAGAAATTGACGAGAGAGATTATACTCTCGCAAATGCAGTAATTAAGGATGATTTGATAAACATATTTGATGATAAGTTCACAACTTATGAGAATAATTTTGTTACAAAACTAAATGAAAAGTATGCTATATTGAATAATTTAAAACAAATAGATGAGCCAGATCAACTTATTAGACAATTTCAAATACCTAAGAGATTTGCATATTCAGAATTCGGGGATGAAAATATAAAACTGGCATTTGAAAAAATTCAGTTAGTGCTCGGAAAAAATAATGAAATTGATGAAGAGTGGATTACAATTCCCGATTTTATCATTCATAAAGACCAAGAAGATGTAAATTCAGAAAACCAAAGATTAATTGCTGAAGTTAAAACTGAAAAACAACTTTCTTATAAGAAATTTGTTTGGGATTTTTTTAAATTGAATTTATATTTAGAAAAATTAAATTTTCAAAATGGTATTTTTTTAACAGTTAATTGTAGTGAAACAATTATTCTCTCTCATCTTGAAACATATATTAAACAGAAAATTTTTATTACAACAAATCCAGAAAAATTATTTTTGATAATAAAAGAAGATTTTAGTACAAGTGAAATTATAGTTAATCTTAATGACTTTATAAAAAAAACATTTCACTAATAGCAGTTATATTGAATTAGGTTAACATCAAGCGTGTGGTATATTTTAGAGATGGTGTTAGATCTAAAACTCATTTGCACAATTACAATCATAGTAAATTGAAATCACAGTCCTAAAAATAAAAAAATGTATTATTTTGCTTACGGCTCTAATATGTTCACCTACAGACTCGAGAAGAGAGTTGGTAGAGTTGAAGTAATCGATATTTTTAAGCTACCTAGATATACTTTACGATTTAATAAAGTTTCAATTGATGGTTCTTTAAAAGCAAATATAGAAAAGAATGATAAAGATAATGTTTTCGGAGTTCTTTTTAAAATAAACCCATCTAGAAAAGTTGAATTAGACAAGGCAGAGGGACTTGGTAAAGGTTATATAATAATTGAAATTGAGATTGAGCGTTTAGATACAAATGAGAAAATAAAAGCTTTTACGTATGTTGCAGACAAAATTGACAATTCTAATGCTAATAAACCTTATGATTGGTATGTTGAACTTATTCTTCTTGGTGCGCAAGAGCACAAGTTACCAAAAGAATATATATACAAAATAAAAGCAATTTCTACCAAAAAAGATCTTAATCTTTTTAGAAATGAGTCAACTAAACAAATAGTGAGGGAGAGTAAACGAATAAGGAAAGATTTATTGCACAGCTTTGATTTAGTATCTAATTTAAACAAACCGAAGAAATTTGAAATTGTATTAAAATCTCACGCTTTAAACAATAGGAAAATTTTAATTGAAAAATCCGACAAAGATTTTACTTTTCAGACAGACAGCGTTATTCCTAAGGGTGTTCAAAGGCACAAAGAACTTCAAGTTTCAGAGCAGAAATTACTCTTAAACGAAAATGGAAAAAAAACAGATTTTTTTATTGAAGGAAAACATTTTTTACTAAATAATATCGCTTATGACTTTGACAATGAATTAAAGCTTTTAAGCGGGAAAATAAATTCGTTTGGAAATGCGTCGGCTGAAGATTTTTCAGAAAAGTATTTACGCTTAATTATTCCAATAAATAAAAAACTTAAAATTGTAAATGACTATCAATGTCGGAGTTTTATAGTTGATTATAGGGAAAAAATGGGATTAGTAATTTTAGAAATCAATAAGAAAGCTTTTCATTTCTTTGAATTAAATTATGGAGGAAAAGATTATTTAGTAATTGATTGTGTTGAAAAATACTCATTATCTGAATTTCAAAACTGTTGTCAAACAATTTTATTTACGTATGCATTTCTTTCGGGCGACTACCATTCGGATGAAGGGTATTATTTGGGTTTTGAAGAACCTTTAATGGAAATCCCAAAATATATATTATACCACACTTTTAGTGATTCCCAATATAATTTAAATTCAGCTTTTACAACTAACGCTTATTATGGTATTGATCTTGAAAATATAAAAAGAGACGAAAAAGGGTTCATTGACGAAGAGACAAGGAAAGAACAATTTAAAGATTTAATGTTTTTTTCGTCATCTATATTTAGCAATATTTGCCAAATCTCCATTGACCATGAAAAAATATTTAGATCGCTCTTACTCTTGATCTTTAATCAAGCTTCAACATTGGAAATTAAAATTCCGATACAATTTGTGGCACTTGAAGCATTGACGGGTGTAATTGTTACAAAAGGCAATTCTGAATTAAAACCTATTCCCGACAACAAAGGTGCCAACAGTCTTATTACTAAACTGAAAACGGAAGTAGAAAATTTCTTGAAAGAAAATAAAATTGAAATCAATGAGTTGACTTTACCGCTCTATAAACGACTTGAAAATTTAAATGCACCAACAAACATAGATAAATTGAGTAAGCCTTTTATAAATGTTGGGTATACAATTTCAGCCGAAGAAAAAAAGATTATCAAGCTTAGAGATACATTTTTACACGGTAGCACTAAAACATTTGGGAATCTTGACGAAGATTTCAAAGGTTTGTTTTATATTTCATTAAAATTGCATTTTTTAATTTGCGTACTTTTATTGAAAAAAGCAGGGTTTGAAGGACGAATCATTAATTACCCTAAACTTTATGAATATATAACAGAGAATTACATTGATGAAGAAGTTTTACGAAAAATATGATTAAACAATAGCTATCGACATCTTTTATTTAATAGTGTTTTTATTTTTGCAAACTTTAGCTAATATCGATTCAATGATTATTTTCAAAGTATTTTATGAAAACGACATTAACTGAAAAAAAAATAATTCAAACAAAAAGAGACTCAAAGGTCTCTTTTTGTTTGAATTAATATATCTTTTATGAAAGCTTATTTGGCTTTTAATAATTTTTCCAAATATTCAACTTTATCTTTTTCTACTTGAACCAAACGTTCATACAATTTGATCTGCTGTTCGTGTGCTTCAATTAGTTTATCGAGAGGATTAAAATTGCAATGAGTAGCATTAAACGCTCCATTTGTAAAGCTGTTATCACCAAAAGTGTTGAAATAATTAATTACACCTTCATCAGAAAAATTTTTAATTGCTTCTACACTTACTCCTAAGGCTTTTGCCACTTCAGCTAATTTTTCATCATCAATATCTTCGCTATTTTCCAATATTGAAACAGTCTGCTGGTTTGTTCCCATAGCCTGTGCCAGTGCTTCCTGCTTCATGTCTTTCAGTTCACGGATACGGCTGATCTTGCGCCCCATGTGGTTTGGTTTTGTTAATGTACTCATAGCTCAAAGATAATAATTAAGAATAAAAAATCGGGATTTATGTATGATACAAAAAATCTCATGTACGGTACGGTAAAATTTGATACCGTACCGTACTGGCATTTGCTTACTTGCCTGTGTGTTAAACAAAAATACAATTTTTCAGACAAGTATCTATTAAAAATTCAAAATTATGAGTGCAGTTCAAATTCAGAAACAGAAAGAATTGGAGATTGGAGTGAGAGAACTCCAATCATTCATGGACATTGCGGCAGTGACCTTTCATGAGGCGCAGACTGCTGGAAGAAACGGTCATATACTGACTATAATCTTAAGAGAAGCATCAGACCAGATTGCATCGGAGATGTATGTCTGGGCAGATAAGGTTTTAAATAAATATCAGGTAGACGCTTATATCATTATCAATATTGGGGATATAATGCATCGTTTAAAAAACGGGAGTCTTTATTATCTAAAGTGGTACTTATCAAGTATTGCTCTTTTTAAAGATGAAGAATTTGACTATAAAATCAAAAAAAATATTCCGCCCGTATCTGTACTTTTAAAAAAAGCTGTAAAAAAAGGCAACCAGTATTCAGCTAAGGCAGAATCTCTCAGAAGAGGCTCACAGCATTATGAAGGCACAAACAATCATGGGCTTGCACTATACACCATTCATCAGACCATAAATCTGCTTTTTGGCTATATAGGAGAACTGGTGATGGGGAAAGAGCATTCCGATTATTATATTTTAAGACATCTGAAAATTATTAAAGATTTTGCGCCAGTTCTGACTAAAATTTTTGATGCTGAAAATAAGAGTGATCTGGAGATTGCCAAACTTATGGATGAAGCAAGGATTAACTTTCCTTATTCTGCCAAGGTAAAAATTAAAAAAGACAAGGTAAAAGAAGCGCAGAAGAAATTGAGCCAGATTTTAAAAGAAGCCAAGAAAATTTTTCAGGAACAGCTTTCCTATTGTGAGCAGAAAGCTGTCAGTTTTTCTCACCCAAAGAAGATTGAAGAACAGCAAGAAATTGAAATTTGTGATTACGAAAAGATTATCAGTACTGCTGTTACTTCGTATCTTCAAACCGAAGCGATATATTGTTTTAATAAAGTACATTCTTCTGTAATGCATTATTATCTGCTGATATTTGCCAGTGAGAACAAAACAAATGCTGTTCATGATCTGGCAGGTATTATCAGAAGCAGAACAAAAGAAAATTGCACCGCAACACTTTTGATCCATTCTATTGCCGAGTTTTATAATGCAACGGGAGACCAAAAGCATTTCTTTACTCATATTATTTTAAACGGCAATCTTTTATTTAAAAAAGACTCGACGGTATTGGAAGCTAAAAACCTTCCAGTACGCAGTCTGTCGTCTGCTAAAGAATACCTGTCTTACAGAAATATTATTGTCAATAATATGGAAAGCTGGCAGGAAGATTATGAGTGGGCATGCTATGCGCCTTTAAAAGCATTGGTGCTTCACACAATGACTGAACAGATATGTCTTGGTATGTTACGCTTTTTTACAGGCTATTCTCCTAATCATTTCTCTCTTTCTTATCTTCTTGAATTATGCTGTTATTTTAATGACCAGATCAGCACTTTCTTTCCGCTCATTACAGAGCAGGACAGAAATCTCTTTACACTGTTAAGCAGATCATATGCTTCACTCCGCTACAGCGCTGAAGATACTTTTTCAGAAGAAGGCATGAATCTTTTGCAGGAGCGTTACAATGACTTTGCACGCTTCTGCACTTCTTTAGCAAAAAATGAATTAGAACGAATTGAAAGTTCTATTGCTGTCGAATCTTAAAAAACAGATGTTATGTATCACAATATTTTAACTCAGAAAGATAATCCAGATTGCAGACAGATTAAAAAAGCAGTTAAGCTTTTGCGGATGTTCATGAAAATTGATATGATTTATTTTTCGAAGCAGTCAGACGGAATTTCCAATTTAGGCATAATAACAGTCATTATAAGCAAATCCAGCCCTCATTATTATGATGAAATTTATGAGTACTGCTGGAAAATTTTTAGATATTTTGACGAATTTTCTTTTCTGTTCTATGATAGATTTTGGGTTAAGGAAGAGATTGGTTATGGGAATCCTTATTTTATCCTGCATTGTAATGATGACACTCTAATTTACAGTAAATCTAAAGAAAAGTGCTTATTTGAGATTGGAGAAATAGATTGCGAAGACTTTCTCAAAGAAGCAAAGAAAAGATTTGATGCTGATACAGCGGAGAGCGATGTTGTCGGTCGTGATTTAAAATATTACATCAATAATGGGAATCATCTTATGTCTGCCTATACAATACATCAGCAGTTGCGGTATCTTTTTATTAGTGTTTCTTGGTTTCTGACAGGAGAATATATTCCTTCACACAGCATAGCTGAACAGCAGGAACATTTGTCGGGATTCTGCAAAAGACTTGGAAGTCTCTTTGATTATGAAATAAGGGAAGAATGGTCAGTATTGGAACAATTGGAGTGTGCTCGTGGATCGGTGCAGTATAATCACAAAATAGATCCTCTAACACAGGAATCTGTCGAGTCTGCCCGAGCAAAATTAGATTTGTTAAAAACCGAGACTGATAAACTGTTCAATGACTGTATTGAGAAAACCAGACAAATATTTGAAGATTATGGAAACAGATGAAATTAAGAAACTTGAACAAATCAAAAGATTAAGCGGAAGAATGCTTAATACCTTGAAACGAGCAGAGGACAAAAGAGGTATGTATAATGCAGTAATAAGAGTTTATGATTATCAAGAGCTTGCTTGTGTTATAAGAAGCCTGATGAAACTGTGCATTATCGCTTTAGATCAGGAGAGCGCAGAAGTTCCGCCTACGATTGAAAACCAATACATTGATGTGGGGCTTATAATAGGAATTGCTCTTCAACTGTTTCCAGTTGATGAATTTGAATTTTTAAATGAGATTACGGATCTGTTTTCAGATAATAAAGAAGAAACAGAATAAGGAAGATTAAGATTTAATATTTTAAAATTATGGAAACTGATAAAATAAAAACGCTGGAAGAATTTAAAGATTTTGCATCTTATCATTTTAAGCTTCTGAAACCTGCCAAAGAAAAAGGCGGGGAATCAATACGCGAGATAAGATTTTACGGCTACACCGATATGACGTGTCTTGGAGTAAATCTCATCCGAATGTGCCTGAATATCATCTATTCAGATGAACTTGATAACAGGGAAATATACATAGGCTCTGTGCTGGAGCTTGCCCTTCAGCTGATTCCAAGTTCTGAAATAGAAGTTCTGGATGAAATATATAAAATGGTGAATGAGAACAGGGAAAAAAATGAACACTAAATCAGATAGCTTTTTAATAAGGATAGAATTAATTTTATGTACATATTATGTCCATGACATTGACAGAAAAGCGATTTATCTTTGGCAGAGAATCTGAAAATCGATTGAGTGATGATGGGTAAATTTTACTTATGAACCTCAATAATTTGCGTATTATATTTGTAGTTATCCCCACCATATTTTGAGCAGGATAAAATGAAAAAAGTGTTATAACTTTATAGCGATGAATGATTGTGGAACAAAAAAGACCGAGGCTCGGTCTTTTTTTAATGAAGAGGAATTGTGTAATGAAAAACAGAGCAACGGATGAGAGGAGAAGAATCACCCGAGGGAAAACTTTTGTAAATTTACAAACTGAAAAACAAGGGGTTAGATTCTGTGAAGGAGAAAGTGGTATTTGTGATGCAGAAGAAAAAACAAAAACAAATGAAGGGAAATTAACAGTTGAAGAATTAAGAAGATGTAGAGGTTTTGAAGAAATTTCAGAATCGGAGGGGAATGAGATAATTGAAAGCTTATTTCAATTAGCAGTGATAGTGTATAATTTTAAAATGTAGATTATGGGGATTGAAAGTTTTAAAAAATTTCAGAAAGAGAAATTAGCCCAAAGGGCTGAGGTGAAAGAAATTTGGGGCTACACTAGGGTAAGCTCCAAATTACAATTAGTAAACAACAGCCTTGAAGAACAGCGCATAGAAATAATACAGTTTGCTTCCAAAAACGGCTATACGCTCAAAAATATGCTAGGAGGGACTTATGAAAGCGCTTCAGGAGATTTTACCAGAAAAGAGTTTACAAGATTATTGGAAGAGGTTAAAAGCGCAAAACAGAAACCTTTTGCAATCGCCATAAAATTCATCAGCAGGTTTTCCAGAACAGGAGGCAACGCCATAAGCATTGTTCATGAACTTGTGGATAAGCTCGGCGTGCATTTGATTGAAACTTCTTCTGGTCTATGCACGAATGATGAGTACAGCAAACTTGATATTTACAGCAAGCTTTTAGATGCCAGAAGGGAAAATATGGACAGGCTTGAAAAAACAATTCCCGGGATGAAAGCACTGCTCAGAGCAGGAAACTGGCTAGGCAAAGCTCCAAGAGGCTATACAATGAGAGGAAAGAAGGTAGGAGATTATGCTCTAATGCAGGAGAAGCAGTCCATCACAATAAATTTAGAAGGAGACATTTTAAAGAAGGCTTGGAAATGGAAGCTCGCAGGAGAGAGAGATTTTGTAATCAGGGAGAAACTGGCAAAGATGAATCTAGATATTACAAAACAGTCACTCGGTTCGATGTGGAGAAATCCTTTTTATTGTGGAATATCAGTTAATGCACTGCTTGAAGAGCCTGTAAAAGGAAACTGGACAGGGTTGGTCAGTGAGGAAGATTTTCTCAAAGTTGACAGAATGCTCTCTGAAAGTAAAGCACCAGTTAAAGAATATTCCAAAAGCAAAATCAATGAGTTTAGACCATTGACGGGATTTTTAAGATGCGAATGCGGAAGCCTTCTGACAAGCTATGTAGTAAGAAAAAAGAATGCGCATTACTATAAATGCCAGAAATGCAGAAATGCCAGTTTCAACGCATTGACCACACCATATTCAAAGGCGGAAGGATTGAATGATTCTTTTGAGAAGCTATTGTCAAGATATACGCTAAGTTCCCAATTTGTAGGGCCTTTCAAACTTCAGCTGAATAAACTTTTTGATATCATGGAAAATGAGGGTAGGGAAGAAATGAAAAGTCTTCTTGCGAAGAAAAAAGATTTGGAAACCAAAATCGAAAACTTGGATAAACGCTATTTTGACAATCCGAATTTCGGAGATGAAAAATATAATAGATACTCGCTTCAGTTTGAAATGGAATTAAAAGAAGTTGAGCTTCAGATTACAGCAAACAGCAAAAAAATATCTAACCACGGCAGACATATCGATAAAGTAATAGAGAAAGTTACGAACATCAATAAATACTGGAAAGAAGGCGATATAGACAGCAAAATAAGAATCCAGAATCTGGTATTTCCAGAAGGATTGTCAATTAGGGCTGAAAACAGGGAATATCTAACTGGAAGAGTTAATTCGATTTTTGGATTAGTCCAAACGTTCACAAGCATTGACAGAGGCAATAAAAAACAAAAAACCCATCAAAAATTTGATGGGTCATTCTCTGTAGCGGGAACAGGACTCGAACCTGTGACCTTCGGGTTATGAGCCCGACGAGCTGCCTACTGCTCTATCCCGCGATGTTTCGGGTGCAAAGATACGCCGATTTTTGTGAAATCCAACGAAAAC
>Ga0157370_10001075_pt1 | contig 34208 bp, 23 predicted proteins | sample C35metaG_FD_113463 | JGI IMG/M metagenome (GOLD analysis project Ga0157370, IMG submission 113463) | Corn rhizosphere microbial communities from Kellogg Biological Station, Michigan, USA - C3-5 metaG | ecosystem: Host-associated > Plants > Roots > Rhizosphere > Soil | place: USA: Michigan... | reverse complement strand
TTTTACCGCCTCGATGGCCACTTCCGGTGTCTTGATATCCGGTTGACCAATGTTTAAGTGATACACCTTGTGTCCTTTTTTCTTTGCTAGATCTGCAAAAGGAGCAAGCTTACGTATCGGAGATTCGGGCATGTTTCTTCCCTTGTGTGAAATTGTAGGCATGAGTATAAATTATTGAAGTGCAAATTTGCATTTTTTTTTCGAATTTAACGTAAACAATAAGGGTACTTGCAAAAATGTAACAATAATAAATATATTTACTAATTTTATAATAAAATATTGCCAATGAAAAAATATATAGTATTGTTTTTTGGGTTATTCTTACCTTTTTTGCTTTTCGGACAAGGCGATTTTTTATTACAAAACAATGCAGCAAAGGCTACAGTCCCTTTTAAATTGATTAATAATCTTATTTTTATTCCCATTAAAGTAAACGGAGTAGAGCTAAATTTTCTATTGGATTCGGGTGTAGAAGAAACTATTTTGTTCAGTATGGAAGACAAGCAGGAAGTAAGCTTTAATAATGTCGAAAAAATAAAACTTAGGGGTCTTGGAAGTGAAGAAGAAATTGAAGGCCTAAAATCCACAAAAAATATTTTAGAAACACATGGTTTGAGATCAGACGACCATATGGTTTTTATTATTTTGGATCAAAGTTTCAATTTATCTTCTCATATCGGAATCCCTGTTAACGGAATCATTGGTCATAAATTCTTCCGAAATAATGTAGTTGAAATTAATTATCAAAAAAAGAAAATTATAGTTTATACCAGAAATAATAAATTTCAGGACAAATTGGATAAGAAATTCAAACAAATCCCGATAACTATAGAAAGATCAAAACCTTATATTCTAACTACAGCTACAGTAAATAATGTTGATATTCCGGCAAAACTTTTAATTGATATTGGAAATAGTGATGCTTTCTGGATTTTTGAGAATAATACAATCAGACTTCCAGACAAAAATTTTCCCGATTTCTTAGGAAAAGGCTTCAGCGGTGATATTGAAGGACATCGCGCTAAAATCGATAAATTTTCGATTAATGAATTTGATTTTAAAAAACCAATTGTTTCATTTCCCGATTCAGTTTCTATCCGAAATGTGAAGATGGTTCCAGGACGTATTGGTTCTGTTGGAGGAGAGGTTCTAAAACGTTTTACCGTTGTACTTGATTATAAGGAGAAAAAGTTATACTTAAAGAAAAACAGCAAATTTAACGAACCGTTTACTTATAATAAAAGTGGGATTACGGTTCAGCATAACGGCTTGCAGTGGGTACAGGAGACCGTTCATCTAGAAACTGTACAAGTGGCCTCGACCATTGATGAATTACAGGAAAAAGACAAGAATAATAACAATTTTAAATACAAATTTGCCCTTAAGCCGGTTTATGAAATAGTGAATGTACGCAAGAACTCAGCTGCAGAAAAATGTGGTTTACGCAAAGGTGATATCATAATAAGCATAAATAATACGCAGCCATACAGATACAGTTTACAGCAGATAAACAATCTTTTAAAATCTGAAGATGATATTTGGATAAATTTAGAAATAGAAAGAAATAGTGTAGTACTCAAATTCAGATTCAAATTAGAAGATGAACTTTAAAATTGACAAAGAATAACTTAACGTCAAGTAAAATTGGTTTTTATAAAATTATTTTAAAGAAATTTTTATTTTTTGTGAAAAAATGTTTGTTAAAATTAGATTTTTGCCTAGATATTTTATTATGTTTAACAAAAATTTAATCTATGGCCAAAAACTACTTTAATTTCTTACAAATAGTATTTGTTTTTACTTTTTTATTGGTTTTACCCACAAAAGTTGCTGCACAATGTGCAGGATCTGATGCACAATTAGATTTATGTACGACCATCGCGGATCCTTCAAATCAAAATATTTCTTTGTTTTCTTTACTAGGAGGAACTCCAGTGCCAGGAGGGACATGGACTGCAAATACTAACCCTCGAGGATTAGACGCAGTAAATGGAACGCTGAATGCTCAAGTTATAAGCAGTGGAGGTACTTATGTATACACTTATACTGCCCCAGTTACAGCAGGATGTACCAACAGAACCGCTAAGATCACGATAAGAATTGGCGCGTATGCTGGTGTACCAGCTCCTTATGCAACCGTGTGTAGCGACGAAAATTTTTTTAATCTCTTTACCGCTTTCAATGGTACCGTTATGGCTCCGCACACTAATGGAGTTTGGACAGACAGTAGCGGACAGCCTTTACCAGAATCATCTATCCCAATAACTGATAAAAAAGGAGCTTATCAATATACTTATACCGTTCCGCCTGTGCTTGCTTGTTCGACAGATTCGCCTTCTTCTACAGTAATTATAACTGTTGTTAGAGCACCAAAAGAAGGAACTCCGAGCGACTTATTAATTTGTGCTGATACGGAGATTTCAAATTATACAGACTTAGATTTAAATACTAGACTTTCTGGTCAAGACGGTGGCGGTGAATGGAGCGGTCCTGGAATTACTTCTCCAACAGATCATAATGTGAATTTAGAGGATTTATACAATGCACGCGGACAAGGAGAATATCAGTTTAACTATACCGTTTATGCTACTCCAAATAATAAAGTTTGCCCAGATAAAACTGCAGCTGTTAAGGTAACGATAGAAAAAAGACTTGATTTTACAGGAGCAAAAGTTGATGTCGTTAAAGATATATGTGAACCAGAAATTCCAACAGCGGTTTACTCTGCAACATTGACACAAGGGGCTCAGCCTATTCCAAACGGACAATACGAAGTAACTTTTAATGTATCTGGACCAAACGGAGGAAGTCAAACGATTACTTCTAGTTTTGTGAATGGAGTTCTTAATTTTCCAGTTTCGTCTTCTTACTTTAGACAAGTAGGTAAATTTACGCTGACTATTACCAATATTGTAGCAACTACAAGTAAAAGAGCCTGTGTAAATATTGTCAATAATTTATCTGATGTTCTTGAAGTTCATCCAATTCCACGCTTAGATGGTGCAGTGTTGACGCTTGATCCAACATGCCAAAATAAAGATGCTTTGGCTTATTTAAAAAATGCAGCTTTACTGCCAGATGGCAATTATAATATTGTATACAATGTTACAGGAGATAATTTTGCATTAGGGCAGACACGGAATATAACAGTATCTGGGGGAGAAGCAAATTTTGTAATTCCAGGAAACTTAAATAGAAACAGCGGCGCTTCATCTATAGTAATAACTAATATCACCAATACCGTTACTACTTGTACCAATACAGCAAATGTAAGAGGGAATTTAATTATAAATCAGCTTCCAAATGCTGCGACAGTTAGTGTAGCAGTAAGCGATCATTGTTTAAATGATCCCGTTTCAGCAACAATTTCGGGATTAGGAAATCTAACTAATATTACAATTAATTATATGCTTCTTGGAGATAATATTGCTTCAGAAACAATTACTTTGACGGCTGTAAATGGAAAAGCAGAATTTCAGATTCCTGCAGGTTTACTTTTAAATACAGGCTCAACAATTATTTCATTAACAAATTTAAAGAACGATATTACTGGTTGCGATATTAACTTAACTAATGTTTTAGACAGTTTTATTATCAACCCAATACCAGTTCCGCCAACAGTAAATCCTCAATCTTTTTGTAAAGTTGATGAAGCTGCGGTTGCTAATTTAGTTCCCAACGGAAATCAATATAAATGGTACAATTCAGCAACATCAACCACGCCATTGGCAGGTACTTTGATTTTAGAATCTGGTAATTATTATGTAAGAGAAACTTCGCCCGCGGGATGTACTTCAGAAGCTGCCACGGTTGTAGTTACCATAAACGATTCACCTGCTCCAGTATTAAATTCAGATGGGCAAAACTTCTGCGGATTAAATAATCCAACGATTTCAGATTTATCCAATAATACCAATGTTCCTTCAAGTGTGGTTTGGTATGATGCTCCGAATAATGGAAATTTATTATCTAGTACAACTCATCTGATTGAACAAGGCAGATATTATGGATTTAATTTTCCAAGTACAGACTGTTTCTCTTCAGAATATATTGAAGTCACAGTCACATTAACAGAATGCAATAATGTCCCAAATGACTTTTTTGTTCCCGATGGATTTTCTCCAAATGGAGATGGCACAAACGACTCATTTGTGATAAAAGATATTGAATTCTTATACCCAAATTACACACTTGAAATTTATAATAGATACGGAAACGGAATGTATAAAGGAGATAAAAATAAACCAGCCTGGGACGGAATGAACTATGAAAAGAGCGGTATCGCTGGCGGAGTTGCACCCAACGGAGTTTATTTTTATGTGCTTCATTTTAATAAAGATAATAAACCGCCGCAGCAAGGCCGTCTTTATTTAAATCGATAAATCTCTTTTTATATTTCTAATATAATTTTCAAATGAAAAAAATACTACTCTTTATAAATTTCCTTTTCTACTTATCAGTTTCTGCACAGCAGGATCCAGAATATACACATTATATGTATAATATGAGTGTGATAAATCCAGCGTATGCAACAGGAGTTCCCGCAATGATGAATTTTGGCGGACTATATAGAACACAATGGGTTGGTGCAGTTGGAGCTCCAAAAACTTTTACATTTTTCGGACACACTGCTATTACAGATAAAATAGAAGCAGGAATCTCATTCATCTCAGATGATATTGGAGATGGTGCCAAAAAAGAAAATAATGTCTACGCTGATTTTGCATATGTCTTAAAATTAGGCGGACAAAATAAACTTTCACTAGGTTTAAAAGCTGGATTTTCATCTATGCAAAGTAATTTTAACGGTTTTCGTTTCACAGACCCGCAAACTGATTTTGCTTTTTCAGAAAACATAAATGCCACTAAACCCAATATTGGAGTTGGAGCTTACTATTTTAGAGACAATTTGTATGTTGGATTATCTGTTCCTAATTTGCTAAAATCTAAATATATCGAAGAAAAATCAGGAGTAAATGCTTTTGGTTCTGAAGAAATACACACTTTTTTAACGGCAGGTTATGTTTTTCAGCTCAATGATGTGTTGAAATTAAAACCGGCATTTATGTCCAAATTTGTAAAAGGTTCACCAATAACTTTAGATGTTACAGCAAATGTTTTGTACAACGAAAAGTTTGAATTTGGTGCAGCTTATAGAATTGACGATTCGGTAAGTGCACTGTTCAATATAAATGTTACACCAACACTAAGAGTGGGTTATGCTTACGATTATACACTTACGAACTTCGGTCAGTTTAATTCAGGAACGCACGAAATTATGCTGTTATTCGATTTAGATTTACTAGGAAAAGGATTTGATAAATCACCAAGATTCTTTTAAAATGAAAAATATGAAAAAACTACTCGTTATTATATTCGTATTTTCAATACAGTTTATAAATGCCCAAGATCAGGAATTAGCTCGTGCAAAACGATTTTTTGATAAAACGTATTACAGCGAAGCAATTGTTTTATACCAAAAATTAGCTGACGAAAAACCTTCGCAAGAAGTAATAAAAAATCTAGCCGATTCTTATTTCTATACCAACGACTTGGTAAAAGCACAACGCTATTATCGTCTACTAATTAATAATTATGGTAATAATTTAGATAGAGCTTATTATTTTAGATATGCGCAAACTCTAAAAGCAACCAATAGTGCTGATGATGCCAATGCAGCTTTAAAAGAATATTATTCTAAATCTGCTAATGCAGAAGACGTTATTAATTTCGGAAAAGAGCTTAAAACATTAGAAAATGTTACCGCAATAGGTAAGCGTTTCGAAATTAAAAACCTGCCGATAAATACTCCCAACTCTGAATTTGGAGCCGTAAAATATAAAGATAATCTTGTTTTTGCAGGAGTTAAATTAAAGCCAGGCTGGTTTGATAAAAAATACAAATGGGACAATGAAACCTATTTGAATTTAGTTACCATTCCATTAAAAAATATAAATGCCTCGGATTCTATAGTGAATTATTTTGCTAAAGAATTAAAAACAGGAATGCACGAATCAAATGCTGTTTTCACGAAAGATGGCAAAACAATGTATTTTACCCGAAACAATTCTAAAAACGGAAAGAAAAAGAAAGACGAAAAAAAAATCTCTAATCTTCAGATTTTTAAAGCTGAATTAGTGAATGGAAAATGGACCAATATTACATCGCTTCCTTTCAATGGTCCTAACTATTCTGTTGAACATCCAGCTTTAAGTGCCGACGAAAAAGTATTGTATTTTGCTTCTGATATGCCGGGTTCTCTAGGTTCGTTTGATATTTATGCTGTAAATGTAAATAAAGGAGCATTCGATAATCCAAAGAATTTAGGTTCATTAGTAAATACAGATAAAAGAGAACAATTTCCTTTTGCATCTGCAGATAATAAACTTTATTTTTCTTCAGATGGACATTTAGGTTACGGATCTTTAGATGTTTTTGTTTCTGAAATAAATGGAAATGAATATTCAAAACCAGTTAATATTGGTTTGCCGTTAAATTCAAATCTAGATGATTTTGCATTTAATATTGATTCCAATACCAAAGAAGGCTTTTTTGCATCGAATAGAGAAGGAGGAAAGGGAAGTGACGATATTTATCAATTCAAAGAAATTAAAGATTTAATTGTAGAAGATTGTAAACAATTTATCACAGGAATAATTACAGATGTTGATACGAAATTGGCTTTAGAAAATGCAACGGTAATTTTACAAGATGCAGAGAATAAAACTTTAAATACAATAACAACTGCAGCCGACGGAAAATTCAGTTTTACAGTGGCCTGCGAAGCTTCTTATAAAGTTTCGGCTTTTAAGGAGAAGTATACTAATGAATCTAAATCGTTGACTTTAGGAAAAACTAGAGATGCTGTAAGCGATGCATCTTTAGCATTAAAATCTTTAGAAGCCATTAAGCAGGAAGAAAAACAAATTGCAGAAAACAAGAGAAAGCAGGAAATCATTATCGAAGAAGAAAACAAGAAAAAAGCTGAACTTGCTGCAATAGAATTAAAACAAAAAGAGAAAAAAGCCAAAGAAGCTGCAATAGCTGCGTCAGAAGTTAAAAAACAGGAAAAAGTAAAAGAAATTTTAGCGACAGAAAAAGATGTTGTACGCGATAAAGACAGATTAATCATCAAAACTGATCCAATTTATTTTGATTACAACATGTGGTACATTCGTAAAGAATCAAAAGTTGTTTTAGGGCGAGTTGTCGATTTAATGAAGAAATATCCAGGAATGGTAATCGAGATTGGATCACATACCGATTCTCGCGGAAATGCCAAATTCAATGAAGATCTATCTCAAAAAAGAGCCAATTCTACACGAGAATTTATAATTCAATCTGGAATTGATGCCAAGAGAGTTTCTGCAAAAGGTTACGGAGAATCTGTGCCAATTGTAAAATGTAAAACAGACGAATCTTGTTCTGAGGAAGAACACGAATTAAACAGAAGGTCTGAATTTGTAATTAAGAATTTGTAAGCATTTTATAAACAAATCATCCAGCCCGACAGGTTTTTTAACCCTGTCGGGTTTTTGTTTTTTACAGAAAATTTTGCAAAATACTTTCTGTTGATTTCTTTTTTATTTAATTTTATAGAATAACCTCGAAACAAAATATTTAAAATATGAAAAACCTAATTTTGCCTTGTATGCTTGTAATCTGTATTGGATTACAAAGTTGTAAAAATGAAGAAAAACAAAAAGAAGCCGAAGCAGCAAAAGCTGATGGAGAAAAGATTGTAAGTACTGAATGTTATAGAGCGATATACGAAAAGGATACAGTCGATTTAAAATTAAATAATTTAAAAAACGGAAAAGTATCGGGTAACATGATAATGAAAGTTGCGCCTGTAACAGTAAGAACTGGTGAGGTTGCAGGAGAATTTCACGGAGATACTTTGTTTATAGATTATACTTTTAAAGAAGCAGCCACTAAGGACAAAATTTTCAAAAACCCAATGGCACTTTTAAAACGTGACAAACAACTTATTTTAGGAAACGGAACAATGCAGACCACAATGGGTGTTACCTATTTAGTAAAAGACAAACCAATCGATTTTGAACGCGTAAAATATAAATTTGATAGTGCAGAATGCGCTGAGAAAAAATAATATCAAAGTAATTACACAATTTTGTCATTTCTCCTTCTTCGAAATGACAAGATTTATAATAATAACAAAAGCCGTTTCTTTAAATAGAAACGGCTTTTGTTATTTATAAGATTAAATTTTATTGAACTTCACCTTTAATTTTAAGTGCGACCCTTCCGTCAGGATAATTTACTGCATTTGTTTCAACAGTAATTGTTTTACGAATTGGTCCAGAAGCCATGTTGTATTTTACATCGATTTTTCCCTTTTTACCCGGCATAATTGCTGCCGAAGGTTTTGTTACTATAATTGAACTTACTGTTGATTCTGCACCAGTAATTAATAAAGGGGCATCTCCTGTATTTGTAAATTCAAAAGAGCGAAGCCCATTATCACCTTTAGAAATTTTTCCATAATCAATTGTATTGTCAGGGGCTGCAAATTCAATTTTTGGGCCGTTTTGTGCATAACTTATTGCACTAAACAATAAAACTGCAATAAAAGTGGCTGCATTTTTCATATGAAATTAGTTTTTAATTGTAAGTAAATATACATTCTTTTAATTAACACACAAATTATTATTTCTCTTTTTATAGTGTACTTAATTATTTACTTTTGCTCTCAGTTATAATTACAAAAATTGAACCAATTTTGGTGTTTAATCGTTTAATCGTTAATTCGTTTAATCGAATGAGGATTAATAATTGATCCGAAGACCAATTAACAATTAAACAGTTAGCCAAATAAACGATTAAACAGTTAAACGAATAAACAACCTATATAAATGACAATTCCAGCACAATTTGACGCTAAGACGATCGAGAACAAATGGTATGATTACTGGATGAAAAATAACTATTTTCATTCTGAGCCAGATCATAGAACACCTTATACAATTGTAATTCCGCCGCCAAACGTCACTGGAGTCCTTCATATGGGACATATGCTGAACAATACAATTCAGGATGTATTAATTCGTAGAGCACGACTTAAAGGTTTCAATGCCTGCTGGGTTCCAGGAACGGATCACGCATCTATTGCAACTGAAGCAAAAGTTGTGGCTAAATTAAAAGCAGAAGGAATCAATAAAAATGATTTAACACGAGAAGAATTCCTAAAACATGCGTGGGAATGGACAGATAAATACGGCGGAACAATTTTGGAGCAGCTTAAAAAATTAGGTGCGTCTTGCGATTGGGAACGTACCAAATTTACGATGGATCCAGATATGTCTGCATCTGTAATTAAATCGTTTGTTGATTTATACAACAAAGGATTAATTTATAGAGGTTACCGAATGGTGAACTGGGATCCAGAAGCTAAAACAACTTTGTCAGACGAAGAAGTTATTTACGAAGAACAACAAGGAAAATTATTTTTCTTAAAATATAAAATTGAAGGTTCAGAAGATTTCTTAACGATTGCAACAACACGTCCTGAAACTATCTTCGGAGATACTGCAATTTGCATCAACCCGAACGATGAGCGTTTTACACATTTAAAAGGTAAAAAAGCAATCGTTCCAATTTGTGGCAGAGTAATTCCGATTATTGAAGACGAATATGTAGATGTAGAATTCGGAACAGGATGTTTAAAAGTAACGCCTGCTCATGATATGAACGATAAAACGCTGGGTGAAAAACACAATCTAGAAATCGTTGATATTTTTAATGAAGATGCGACATTAAATAGTTTCGGATTGCATTATCAAGGAAAAGATCGTTTTGTGGTTCGTACTGAAATTGCAAAAGAATTAGAAGAAATTGGAGCTTTAGCAAAAACAGAAATCCACTTGAATAAAGTAGGAACATCAGAAAGAACAAAAGCCGTAATCGAACCAAGATTATCGGATCAATGGTTCTTGAAAATGGAAGAATTGGTAAAACCGGCAATTAAGTCTGTTTTAGAAACAGGAGATATTAAATTACATCCAAAACGTTTTGAAAATACTTATGCGCACTGGTTAAACAATATTCGTGATTGGAACATTTCTCGTCAGTTATGGTGGGGACAACAAATCCCAGCTTATTATTACGGAGACGGAAAAGAAGATTTTGTAGTGGCTGAAAATATCGAAGATGCTTTAGCTTTAGCAAAAGAAAAAACATCTAACAACTCACTTACAACAGCTGACTTAAAACAAGATGTTGATGCCTTAGATACTTGGTTCTCCTCTTGGTTATGGCCAATGTCAGTTTTCGGTGGAATTATGGATCCAGAAAGTCCAGATTTCAAATATTACTATCCAACAAATGATTTGGTTACAGGTCCGGATATTTTATTTTTCTGGGTTGCGAGAATGATTATCGCAGGTTATGAATATGCAGGCGAAAAACCATTTACAAATGTATATTTGACTGGTTTAGTTCGTGACAAACAACGTCGTAAAATGTCTAAATCTTTAGGAAATTCCCCTGATCCTTTAGACTTGATCGATAAATTCGGAGCTGACGGTGTTCGTGTAGGGTTGCTTTTAAGCGCTTCTGCAGGAAACGATATTATGTTTGATGAAGAATTATGTAATCAAGGAAAAGCGTTCTCTAATAAAATATGGAATGCCTTCAAATTGATTAAAGGATGGGAAGTTTCAGAAACTATCACTCAGCCTGAATCATCAAAAGTAGCAATCGAATGGTACGAAGCGAAATTACAGCAGACTTTAGTTGACATTGAAGATAACTTTGAGAAATACAGAATTTCAGATTCATTAATGGCAATTTATAAATTGGTTTGGGATGATTTCTGTTCTTGGTTTTTAGAGATGATCAAACCGGCGTATCAACAGCCAATTGATAAAGTAACGTTTGACAAAGCAATCGAAATGTTAGAAAGTAATTTAAAATTACTTCACCCATTTATGCCTTTCTTAACAGAGGAAATTTGGCAGTTTATTGCAGATAGAACTCCAGAAGAAGCTTTAATTGTTTCGACTTGGCCAGAATTAAAACCATTCAATGCAGATTTAATTACTGATTTTGATAATATTACAGAAGTAATTTCTGGAATTAGAACGATCAGAAAAGATAAAAATATTCCGTTTAAAGATGCAATCGAATTAAAAGCAATTAACAGCGAGAACCTGACAACGCATTTTGATTCAATTGTGACGAAATTAGGAAACGTTTCTGCTTTCGAATATGTTACTGCAAAAGTTGACGGGGCATTATCTTTCCGTGTAAAATCAAACGAATATTTCATCCCGATTTCAGGAAATATTGATGTTGAAGCAGAAATTGCAAAACTAACTGCAGAGTTGGTTTACACGCAAGGTTTCTTAAAATCGGTTCAGGCAAAATTATCAAACGAAAAATTTGTTGCCGGAGCGCCAGAGAAAGTTTTAGCAAATGAAAAACAAAAAGAAGCAGATGCTTTAGCAAAAATTGCTACAATCGAGCAAAGTATTGCTGGTTTGAAATAATAAATGGCTATCCTAACAGGTTTCTAAAACCTGTTAGGTATAAAGATAAAAACCCGATAAATTTTTAAAATTTGTCGGGTTTTTTATTTGTAATAAATGTATTACTTTTTCGTTTGATAAATAGTTTATGATTTTTAAATATAAGTATATTAAAAATCTATAATTTTAAGTACAACTTATCTCTTTAATTTTATTCTCATTTATAATGAAAAACAGTATTTTACTTCTTTTTATTTCAATCGTATTTTGGTCTTGTTCGAATAAAGAAAACAAGATTGAAAATGTTGAAAGGGCCTTTTACTACTGGAAAAGTAGTTCGTATTTTGATGATGAATCTGTTAAAGGGATCAATAAATTAAAGGTAAAAAAAATATATTATAAATTATTTGAAGTCGATTATAATGAGTCAATGGGTAATTTTCCTTATCAAAAAAATTCACCAAATGAATATATGTTTCGTAATCTGGATTCTCTAAATATTGTGCCGACTGTTTTTATAAGAAATGAGATTTTTCAATATAATAATGAAAAATCACTTGATAAGCTGGCCGATAATATTGTTTTTTTAGTCGATAAATACCATAAAGAATCATATTACTTTAACGAAGAAAAGGTAATTTTTGAATATGATGAAATTCAAATTGATTGCGATTGGACAAAATCAACTAAAGACAAGTATTTTTATCTGCTGAAAAAGATTAAAGAACTCTCAAAAAAACAAATCAGTTGTACACTTCGTCTTTATCCTTATAAATATCCAGATATTATGGGAGTTCCACCAGTAGATAAAGCAATGCTGATGTGTTACAACTTAATAAAACCATTAGAAAACAAAACAAAAAATTCCATTTTAGATCTGGATGAATTAAAGTCATATTTAAATAAAAGAAGAAGTTATCCATTACATTTGGATGTAGCATTACCCGTTTTTTATTGGACACAATGGTATCAAAATGATCGTTTTTCTGGCTTGCTGAATATAAATTCTGCCGATATGAAAACATTTACCAAAGAAGTTAAGCCAATGTGGTATGAAGTAACAAAAGATACTACTTATAATGATAAGAATTATTTTAGAATTGGTGACCAGATAAAATGTGAAGAAGTAGATTCAAAAAAAATAATGGAGGCAATTTCAATTATAAAAAATAATGTTGAGCTGGATAAAAACACTACAATTTCATTATTTGATTTAGGCGAAAGTACTTTTAAAAAATACAGCAATGCAGAAATTTCTAGTTTTTACAGCTCTTTTAGTAAGTAGCTTTTTCAAGAGCTTTGCTTGCGGTTATTCTCCGTATGGCGAGGACATTCGGTATTCTATTCTTAAACCAGAGTATTTTAAATTTTCCGGATTCGGAGCATTTTATTATAATGCGAATATTTTGGGATATAATTATGATGAAAAAAATAGTAATAAAGCAATTGATGCTAATATTTTAGATTGGTATAATTATACCAATAAAAAAGTTTCAATAAATGAAATAGAGGATTTTAATTTCAATTTATCATTTACAGATATTAATCCAAAAAGTAATAACGAATTTATCAGGTATTTATATGAAAACAATAAAAAAGAGGCTATTGCTTATTTAAAAATAGCTAAAAACAGCGAAATAAATCCTTATGAAGAAGACGTTTGGGAACGAAATGAATTTTTGGATCATGATCGAAGTGCGTTATTAGATAAAATAATTCACATTATACAAAAAGAACAAAACCAATATTTTAAGCGTAAGTATGCTTTTTTAGCAATTCGGCTTGCCTATTATTCCTTTGAAGGCGAGAAGTTAGAATCCGTATTTGAATCAAATTTCAGAAATAAACAAAAAGATTATCTCTATTATTGGAGCCTGTTTTTTTATACAATGAGAAATTCAGATCCAGGGAAAATAATTGATGTCGTTAATTTGATGGCAAATTCTGCTGAGAAAAGATATGCAAGTTATTATTTTTTTGATTTTGAAGTTAAGGAAGCTTTAAAATATGCCAAAAGCAAAGAAGAAATAGCAAATATATATGCCTATGCTTCTGTACAGAAAGTAGATAAAAACCTTAATTATTTAAAAAAGATTTATATAAATAATCCAAAATCTGAAATTCTGGATTTTCTGATTTTACGAGAAGCTAATAAGATTGAAGATTGGGTTTATACTCCATATTACTCTAATTATTCGCCTTCCACTGAATTTGGATCATCTTGGTGGATCAATGAGGGTGATAAAATAACAACTGAAACTTTAAGAAAACGTTCTGAAAAAGACAGATTGTATGCAAAAGAAGTTTTGGATTTCATAAATTCGGTTGAAATCAATAAAACTCAAAATCCCTTAGTTTGGAAAGCGATTCAGATTAATTTGCAGTTTATATCTAAGGATTATTCTTCTTGTTTAAGGCACATTGAATCTTTTGAAAAAGAATATCCAAAAGAGAAAATAACAGAAGAAATTGAAAAAATAAAGGCACTCTGCATTACAGCTAATCAGGAAAATGGAAATGCTGTTATAAAACCTCAAATAGAAGATATTATTTTAAAATATAAAGATGATGAGCGTTTTATTTTTGCTTTAGGGCGCGAATTAGAATTTAGAGGGAATATTGAAGATGGATTAGCTTTAATATCTCTGATTAGTAATGAACAAGATTATTATCGTTATCATTATGATAATGTGGAATGGCGCTCTAACAGAATTAAAACTTCTGGAAATCTAGAAGAATTTTATACCTATTTTGATTATTTAGATTTTGTTTATTCGGCAAATGATCTTCAAAAAATAATAAATAAAATAGAAGAGAACAATACAACTGATTTTGAAAAGAAAATCTATGCTAAGCTTATTCGTGATAAAGATTATCTCAAAGATTTACTGGGAACAAAATACATTCGGGAAGATCAATTAAATAAGGCTTTAACCACTTTCAAAGAATTACCTGAAAAATACTGGCAGGATAATTATAATGGTTGGGAAAGAGGAAAATATGATGAGTATTATCTGTTTGACCAAAATCCGTTTTATGATTTTAAGCATACAAAAAACTTTATTCAGCATGAAGAAAAATATTTTGTAACCAAACTTTCTATAACTGAGCATTTGATTAAATATACCAATTTGGCAAATAACTCAAAAACAAAAGATCGGGATTATTACTATTTTTTAGTTGCAAATTGCTATTACAATATGACAGATTATGGGAATTCCTGGATGATGCGCCGTTATTCGAGTAGATCATATTGGGACAAATACAATAATGAATCCTATATTGATGACATTGAATATAGAAGTAGAGGTAAAGCTATCGCAAATTATAAATTAGCTTATCAAAATGCCAAAACAGATAAATTCAAGGCACTTTGTTTGCGAATGATGGATTATGCTGAAAAGAATGAATATTCTAGTTCAAAACGAGTTAAAAAACAATTTCCTGAATTCACTTCAGATTTATCGGGATGTGAAAGTTTAGAAGAATATTTTAAAGCAAGGAGATAGCAATATATTTTAGTAATGGACCCGACAGATTTCAAAAACCTGTCGGGTTTTGTTTTAAGTTATTTTCTATCCACTTCTGTGTACTTCTATTATTATGAAAACCTAATGTTTGGAATTCATCTATTCCTTCATCGGCTAACTTCTTAAAGGTCTAAAAAATATAAATAATTAAAATAATCAGACGTTTCTACGGAACGTAAATACGTTTTATTTAACCTTTTTCTACCGACGAAATGTTCCGATAGAACAGAGTAATAATTGGCAGAAAGAAGACTAAAGTACTACTGTTTCATCGGAATATGTAAGGATTCATTATATGTTCCGTGGGAACATTTCATCGGTAAAAAAAAATAAAATCATAATCGTATCGTCCCTTCGGGACGTTTGAAAATTTCAAATTAACCCTTTTTAGTTTTCCTCAAAGCCAAAAACAAAGGATAAGATACAATGGTAATTCCAACAATGATTATAAAACTCTTAGGATCGCTGTAAATAAAACCTGCCAATAAAGCGATAGAAGCAATAATGGCTATTATCGTTGTCCATGGATACCAAAATGAGCGGTAAGGTCTTGGCAAATTGGGCTCTGATGTTCTTAGTTTTAAAAGAGAAAAGTAGGCAAGTCCCCAAACGATAATCGAGATAAAAGCAGCAAATGAAAACAGCACTTCAAAAGAACCGATGCAGATCAAAAATAAACTTACGAAAGATGAAACTAACAATGCAACAATTGGAGTTCCTCCTTTATTGATTTGTGTTCCTTTTTCGATAAAAAATCCGTCACGGCTTAATCCGTAAAGAATTCGGGGCGGAATCATCATAAAAGCATTCAAAATACTAATTAGTGAAAAGATAGAAATTACAGTAACGATTACAGCGCCATTTTCTCCAAAAAGAATTTTCGCCACATCGGCCGCTGCGAGATTTGATTGAGCTAAAGTTTCGATTGGCAGTACGTGGAAAAATGCAGCATTTACCAAAACATAAATTGCCATAACGAGTAAAACTCCACTATATAGTGACTTCGGAATGTTTTTACTTGGATCATCATTTTCTTCGGCAAAAAAACAAGCGCTGTTCCAGCCATTATAAGTTCCGATAATAAGTTGTAATGATTTAAAAAATCCAAAGATTAATCCGATTTGAAAGAAGCTGCTGTCTGTTTGAATCGCTGGCACTTCAACACCAGAATACATGAAACAAGCTACAACTAAAGCCACAAAACAAATCACTTTTAAAAAACTGGTAATCTGTTGTATAACACTTCCGTTTTTGACACCGCTTAAATGAATTAATACAAAAGCAGTCAAAAGTGAAATCGCTATTACTGTTGAATAACTAGCCAATGCTGGAAATAAAATGATAAGATATTCACTGATTACGATGCAATAAAATGCAGGCGGAATAACATTTGTTATATAATCAAACCAGCCGGATAGAAAACCTGCATATTCGCCAAAAGCTCTTTTAATATAATTATAAGATCCTCCGGCTTTTGGTAACATTGTAGCCAGTTCTGCATAAGAATTAGCACCAAGCAAAACATAAAAACCGCCAAAAAGCCATGAAGCGATTATGAGCCAGTAATTATTAAGCATTTCTGCGATTGTCCCTGGAGTTCGTAAAATTCCAACGCCGATTGTTCCTCCAATTAATACGGCAATGTTAAAACTAAGGCCTAAACTTTTCTTTAATTGGTTTTTGGTGGAATCTGACATATATGAATTTTAAATTTAAATGGTATTTTATGACAAAAGTACTTATAAATAAAGACACATTTTTAACAAAATAAAAAACCTCACCTTTTGTAAGATGAGGTTTAAATTCTCGAAAACTCAATAAGAGAAATCTAATTCAAAAATTTTAGAATTTATAACGTAAACTAGTCATTATCTGACGCGGCGCAATAGGATTGACACTGTAATTTTCGTGAACGGTATAATTTAATTCGTTTGTAATATTCGATAATTTGCAAAGAATAGAGAACTTGTTCCAAGTATACCCCACAGAAGCATCAATTGTAACATACCCTTCTAAAGGTATTTCTCTATGGTAAATGCCATCAGGATATTTGGTAGTATCAGTACTGTGTTGGTCATTCCATCCACCTAAACGGTCGCCAATGTAATTTCCAACAGCTCCTAAAGATACTCCTTTAAAGAAACCATCTTGTACTGTGTAAAAAAAGCTTAAGTTTGCCGTATTGGCAGGAGTTCTAACCAAACGATCGCCTTCTATAAAACTTCCATTTAAACCAGATGTTTTAGAATAACGCATATCGTTATAGCTATAACCGGCAATAATACTTAAACCTTCAACGGGTCTTGCTGTAACATCAATTTCAACTCCTTTACTTTTAGTTTCACCGCTTAAAACTTTTACGTTTGTATCAGTGTTTAAACTTCCATCAGCTTTAAATTCAGCTGTTTGGGCTAGATTGCTGTTTACAATTTGATAAACAGTAACATTTGTGCTTAATAATCCCTTTAAGAAATCGGTTTTAATACCAGCTTCATATTGGTCAATAATAGATGGTTCAATTGGTTTTAAATCAGCTGTTGTTCCTGTATTTGGAGTAAACGAAGTTGAATAACTTCCGAATATTGAAACGTCTTTTCTTGGCTGGTATATCAAACCAAATTTTGGAGAAAATGCATTATCTAATTTTTTTGCACCAACAGTTGGGACTGCATTTTCTGGACGAACTGTCTGTACTCCTGAAACCGCAGTTTCTTTGTAAGTAGTAACTTCAGCTTCCTGCCATGACCAGCGCACACCCGCTAATACTTTAAATTTTTCAGTAATTGAAATCAAATCTTGGAGGTAAATACCAAAACGATTGGTTTCTGTTTTTGCAATTTGAGTTGCTCTCGCGTCAGGTATATCATTTCTTTGCGTTGACGGATCAAAATTGAAAAGATTGATAGTGTCATAATTTGCAGGATTAAATGCAAAAGTATAAGCTGTAGCAAAAGAGTTTTCCCAGTCTGCACCTGTAAATATTTGATGCTTTACAGATCCAGTATTAAAGTTCCCTTGAAGACTTAACTGATCTCCTAAAATTTGTTCTAAATTTTCATTTTGAACTAATGGTCTTGTCCAGTCTCCGTTATCTTTTATTGTAGATAATTGCGCTGTAGATTTTGAAGCCCTGTCATAAGACTGAAAAGAACTGTTGAAGTTAAGCTTCCAGTTTTTATTGAAATCATGATTTAATAATACAGAAGCGCTGGCAGATTTAGTTGTACCATTTGACCAAAGCGATCCGTAGAAAGCATTTCGAGGTAAATCAAGAATTTTGGTACCAATAATTCCAGTGCCAAAATCTGGAGTCCAGTCTGCACTTAAATAATCTCCCTGAACTGTAATTTGTGTTTTTGGATTAATAACAAAAAGCAACGATGGATTAATATATAAACGTTCGTTTTTTACAACATCTCTAAAGCTTTCTGAGTTTTCGTAAGAACCATTAATTCTAAATGCGATTGATTTCGTTAAACCTCCATAAAAATCAAATGCTGGTTTGTAATATGCATAGCTTCCTATTTGTATTGAGATTTCTCCTCCACTTTTAAATTGAGGCGTTTTTGTTACCAGATTTAAGATTCCTCCAGGAGCTACATTTCCAAATAATAGGGCAGAACCTCCTTTAAGAAATTCTACTTTGTCTAAACCAGAAACATCTGGAATTGATCCAGAATTGTAACGGAATCCGTTTTTAAACATGTTGTTGTTAGACATATCATATCCTCTTGAGTAAAAAGATTCTGTAGCACCACCACGAGATGAACTTACATATACACCATTAGCATTTTTTAAAACCTCACTTAATCTGATGGCTTGCTGCTGTTCGATAACTTCAGATCCGATAACTTGTATTGTCTGCGGATTATCCATTGGTTTTAATCCAGAGCGAACTGCTGTTACAGGTTTTGGTTCCTTGCTTTTAGTAACTACAACTTCATTTAAAATTTGTCCTTTTTTATTTTTTACAGTATCAGTTATTGAAGAACTCGTTTCGTTACTTGAATAATCTTGACCGTAAGAGGCAAAACTCAATAATCCTAGTGCTAACAGTAAATTATATTTCATGGTATTTATTTAGATTCAATAAAAATTATCGAGTGCAAATATAAAGAGACAGCATCTTTAACAAGAAATTAAGAAGTGATTTTCTTGCTTAAATTTTGCTTATTTTTTTCTTAAGATTAGCTTAAGAATTTTACAATGATGTTTTAATTTTGTATTAATCGAATTATAAACACAAAAAAACCTCGCCGTTAAGCAAGGTTTCTTGAATTGAAATTAATCTAAGAATGAATTTTTCTAGAATTATTTTACTGTTATTTGGTAAGTAGCCATTTTCCAGATTTCGTCGTATTTTTTCCCATTATGATCTCCAGAAGCTTTTTCAGTATGAGCATATTCTACCATGTAGTTTCCAGACCAGATAGGTGTAAAAGAGAATTCTCCTTTATCATTTGTCCACAGCTCTTTCTCCCATCCGTTTGGAGCGATTACTTTAATTTTTGTTTCTTTTGCAGAGGCACCATCATAGATAGCAAATCCAGTTACTTTTTCATTCTTTTTAGCAACGTCAGCATTTTCAGAAAATAAACCAATTTGATTTTTGTTTGCTGTCGCATAGTTTCCCGAAGCTTTGTTTCCAACTACCACAGTTGCACTTGAATTGTAATCTAACTTCATTGTACCATAAACATCTTTTACTGTATGCTGCATTACAATAGTATAAACTCCATCTTCGTCTGGTGTAAAGAATGCTTGATATTTATTGTCCAAAGCTTTAGAAGTAAGTTTAGTTTCTTTTTTTGAAGGTGAAATTACTATCAAAGTGAAATCCTTTAAATCCGAAAACCATTTATCTGCTTTTGTAATGTCATTATCAGAGAATTCTCCAAAGTAAACAGAGATTTCCTGAGCTTTTCCTTTTGTTCCAGTTGCTTTAGTTTCGATCCAAAGTGCGTGAGCAAATATTTGTGGTGCTGCGAATAACATTAGGAATAAAAAGGTTAATGTTTTTAAAGTATTTGATTTCATAAGATCAAGTTTAAAATTATTAGAATGATATTTTTTACAAACATAACTCTTATTTAGAATAATTAAAAATAAAAAATCATAAAAAAAACTAGAATCCCATTGAAATAATCTTTAGTCGTAAATATTATTCTTGTTTAAACTCAAACGAATTTTCTAGGTCAATTAGACTATATAAGCTAAGCCATGAATTTAAGAATGAGTTTTTTTAAATGCCAGATGAGATATTCTGAAAAGATTATAATTAAAAAGCGCCTCAATTCAAAAAATTGAGGCGCTGGTTTAGTATATCAGGTTTTTAAAATTTGACTGTTAAATTTGCCAATATACTGGTTGGTGCCTGTGATGAACCCCAGAAATCCCAGTATTTTTTATTGGTTAAATTATTAAACTTTAAACCTAATCTCCATGACGGTTTTTCGTAATATACTGTTGCATTGTAAACAGTATAAGATGGCATATAAAACGTGTTTTCGGCTGTAAAATAATTTTTGTCAACATAGTTAGCACCCGCACCAAGTCCTAAACCTTTTAATTTATTTTGAAAAGTATAAGTTGTCCAAAAGTTAACTACATTTTCTGGAGAAGATGTTGCTTTATTTCCTTCAATTGCGGCAACAGAAGCTTTTACAATTCGGTTATCATTGTAAGCATAACCCGAAACAATACTTAATCCATTAAATGGAGTAGCCATTAATTCAAAATCTACACCTTTACTAACTTGCTTACCATCTTGTACAGTAAAACCGGCAGCATCAGTTCTTGTAGCATTGTCAATCGTAATGTTGTAATAGCTTACAGATCCGCTTAATTTTTTGTTGAATGCGTCAGCCTTAATTCCTCCTTCATACTGAACTGCATAAATTGGATCTAAAACTAATTGTGTTGCATCTGGCTGCGTGACCGGCTGCATGTTTTGGAAACCGTTCATATAATTTCCAAATACAGAAACTTGATCTTTTACAACTTCATACACTAATCCTAATTTTGGAGAAAGAGCTGTCTGGCTGTAACCTTCTACAGTTCCTACTTTCGCACGTTCAAAATTATCCAAACGTAAGCTCAACATTACAGAAAGTTTGTCTGTAAAATTTACTACATCGCAGGCATAAACACTAAAAGTTTTTTGATCTGCAACTGGTGACGTTGTTAATACAAGGCCTGCATCTACTGCTTTTCTTCTAATTGGTGAGAAAGGAGCTGTTACATCTATATTGTCAAGCGTAAAAGTAGATCCACCTGAGAAATTAGAGCTGTAAAGGCGGTAGTTTACACCAGTTAAGAATTTATGTTTGATACTTCCTGTAGAAAATTTTCCGTTGATATTTTCTTGAATGTTGGTATAGTTATTAAAAATTGGTCCCCACAAACCAACTCTTCTTGCTGTTTGTGTTGGAGAACTCCAAACAGCATAACTCTGATAACTGCGTTCTACATCTTCTCCTACAAATGAAAAAACCGTTGTAGATTTCCAGTTCTCTGATATTTCATATTCGGCCTGAGCGAAAAATTTGGTTGCAGTTGATTTCGCATCGTTATCATCATGAAACATCGATTTTTTATAATCGATTTTCAAATCGTTCGGATTTGTAATTCCAGAAGTTGCTGCATACGTATTGTAAGTACGTCTTGTATTGTTAACGTTATAAAGTTCTGCATCAAAATTAAAAGTCAGTTTTTCCGAAGCTTTATAAGTAAGACTCGGTGCAAAAAGAAGAGTATTGTTAAAACCATAATCCAGAAAACTCTTCTCTCTATTTACAGCAAGATTAATTCTGAATAGAACTGTTTTATCTTGATTTAGCGGCGTATTCACATCTGCTGTAAGACGGTTTAAATTGAAACTTCCTGTTGTGTAAGATACTTCGGCAGCGGTAGTTTCAAAAGGTTTTTTCGTAACAAGGTTTACAACACCTCCAAATGAAGAAACAGACGAACCAAATAAAGTTCCAGAAGGCCCTTTCATGATTTCGATACGCTCTACGTTACCAAGATCAACAGAAGAACGGCCGGAAGCTGTTTCCATTCCGTTTCTTGCATTAACTCCTGTAGAAAAACCTCTAAAAATTACCCCAACGCCTCCAGAAGGAAAGCTGATAGAAACAACACCAGGCGAATTTTGAACTGCGCTTTTAATATCTACAGCAATTTGTTCCTGTAAAAGTTCTTTCTGAATAACACTGTAAACCTGTGGGTTCTCAAGATTTGTCAATGGCATTCTGGCAACATAATCTGTTTTTTTAGATAAGATGCTTTTTTTACTATTTACCACAACTTCTTTAAGTTCTTTATTTGAAACTTTTAACTGCAAATCCACAGCTGCGGTTTCACTTTCTGAAACGATTACTTCTCTTTCTGAAGTTTCATAACCTGTTAAGGACACTTGTAAAATATAGCTGCCTGGCTTTACTCTGTTGAATTCAAAGTTTCCATTTTCATCAGAAACGGTCCAGTATTTTGAGTTTTTTAAGATGATATTGACTCCCGCTGCCTGTTCACCATCTGAAGTTGTGATGGTGCCTTTAACTTTTCCATTTTGCTGGGCAGACATGATAAAGAACGAAAAGACAAAACTAATTGCCAATAGAAAACGTGATGTTTTCGGATTAAAATATTTCATTGGTTTTTAAAATTGGTTTGTAATTAAATTTTATTTAGAATAAATAAAAACAGTTCAAATGTAGAGATTATTGTTTTTTTAACAAATAATATTGAAGTTCATTTTAGTTTTTTAATGCAATAAGTTTTAAAGCGAAGAAAAGTCTTTAATTTTTTTAAAATAAAAGCTGAAAATTGTATGTATTTATTAAAGCTAAAACAACCAATAATTTGTTTGAAAAGCCTTAATTTTGCAGTCTGAAAAATGACTTCATGATTTTATCTTTCTTCAAAAAAATTCAAAATACACCAAGAGGATACCGTATAGCTAATACTGTTTTCTTTTTCCTTTCAGGTTTTGGATATTCTTCTTGGGTCTCAAGAATTCCACATATACAAGCGCAGTTGCATTTATCCGAAGCACAATTTGGAGCGGTTTTATTTGCTTTTCCGATTGGTTTAATGCTGACAATGCCATTTACAGGAAAACTTTTAAATAAATACAGCAGCCGTTACATTATGCTTTTAGGAGCTATTATGTTTAATATTGTTTTGTCTTTACCAGGTTTAGTTGCATTTGTATGGCAGCTGGTTATAGTGCTTTTGATTTTTGGAGCTTCGCGAAATATCTTCAATTTATCGATTAACGCGCAATCACTTGAAGTACAGAAATTATATCCAAAATCTATTATTACCCGTTTTCATGCGGTTTGGAGTATTGCCGTTTTTTCTGGAGCTGGTTTAGGATATGTAATGGTAACGCAGAAAATTGCGCCATCGCATCATTTATTAGGAGTGAGCGTTTTCATGCTGGCGCTGACGGCTTGTTTTTATCCAATGAGTATTCATAACGAACCCGTGCCAGTTAAGAAGAAGTTCTTTTCTATGCCCGAAAAAAACTTAATTAAGTTCGCCTTAATTTGTTTTGTTTCTATGGCTTGCGAAAATACGATGTACGATTGGAGCGGAATTTACTTCGAAAACATCTTAAAAGCTTCTCCAAAATTAACCAGTGCAGCATTTGTATTTTTCGCATCTGCAGTAACCTTAGGACGTATATTTGGTGATTATGGGGTAATGAAATTTGGAACTAAAAAAATCCTCATGTACAGCGGTATATTAATTACAATAGGTTTCGGAATCTGTTTTGTCCTTCCGTATGCATATCCAACTATTTTTGGCTACGTTTTAATCGGATTTGGGGTTTCCTGCGTTGTTCCGCTAGTATTTAGTATTGCAGGACGATCATCTAAATTAAGCAGTGGTTCTGCCTTAACTTCTATATCTACAATTGGTTATCTTGGCTTTTTACTGGTTCCGCCAATGGTTGGTTTTATTTCCGAATATTTAAGTATGAAATGGGCTTTTCTTATTATGGCACTTTTAGGAATTCTGATGATTTTTATGGTGAATAAGATTGGGGAGAATGAGTAGATTTTTTTAAGGTGCTGAGGTTTTAAGATGCTGAGGTTCTAAGTTTTTTTTAGCGTTTCTTCATAACAAATCTCTCGGTATTGGGTTTGCCATTTTTTAGCCCCGAAATTTCTGCAATTAATGAATCTTTTTCTACGAGATTATAAATAATTTTATTGGGAAAATCATGTTTAGGGTTTTCAAAAGTTATTTGATTATCTGTTGCTGAGGTCATTTCAAAACTTACCGGTAATTCCTTATTTTGTCCAGGAACCGTTACAATATAAGCCAGTTTACCATTCGCTTCTACTAAACGAACATGTTCTGCAAAAACAGTGTCGTTTTGCCCGACAACAAAATATGATTCACCTAGATAAACCGAATCATTTTCTTTTTTCCAGCGTTCGGTAAGTTCACCTTCAGCCGATTTATTTTCCCATTCTCCAATAAACCATTCTGCTTTTGCAAGTTTAGGGTAGGTTTTTATAGGAGCTTCTGTTTTGGTTTCTTTTTTGCAGGAAGAGAAAATTCCTAAAACTACTATTAATGGAAATAAAATGCTGTTTAGTTTCATGATATATTATGATTTTTGTTTTAATCAATCAAATTAATCTTTTAGATTTAAACGTTTTACTTCTAAAATTCTAATAAGTCAGTGCGCAAAATTACTTCTTCGTCATAACAAACTTCTCAGAACTAGGCTTCCCATTCAATTTTCCAGAAATCTCAGCTGTTAAAGTATTATTTGCGCCTTTTGTATAAGTGATTTTTTGAGGATAATCGTGTTTTGGATTTTCGAAAACCAATTGTTTCTCTGATTCTGAAGTAGAAGGGAAGAAAACAGGCTGATCGTTATTTTGTCCTTTTACGGTTGCTTTATACGTTAAAGTTTCTCCTAATTGCGCTAAAACAATAGTTTCAAAATGTAAAGTATCTTTTCCCTTTATGAAATAAGAAGATGCGCTGAAAGTACTATCGTTTAACTTTTGCCAGTTTTCAGATAATACACCGTCAGGAGTTGTGTTTTCCCAATTTCCAATTAACCAATCTGCTATTTTGATTTTGTCTTTTTCAACAGTTTCTTTTTTCTGGCAGGAAACAAAAGCTATTGTAAGTGCAATAAGAGTAATTTTCTGAAACATAATTTATAAGGTTTTGATTGTACTAAAGTATGAAAAATTTTGTTGCCACGAATTACACTAATTTTCACGAATTATTTTTGAAATTGGAATTGTTTACTTTGCCACAGATTAAAAGGATTGAAATGATTTTTCTCCCGCATAATTAAAGCGGATTTTAAGCTGCCACGAATTACACTAATTTTCACGAATTATTTTTAAAATTGGAATTGTTTACTTGCCACAGATTAAGAGGCTTAAAGTGATTTTTCTCTCGCAAATTCTGCGGGTTTAGGCTAATTACAGCAGATTTTAATAATTCAGATATGCAGAATCTGCGTGAAAAAAAAATTAGTGAAAATTAGTGTAATTCGCGGCAAAAGGCACAGTTCAAAAAAATCATTTCAATCCTTTTAATCTGTGGCTAAAAAAAAATTAAACGCTTTCCTCCAAAATCGAATAAACCAACTCTTTCGTAGGCTTTTGATCTTTTAGTTTAGCACGAACTTCATCAAAAGTTACTTTAAAATCGCAGCCTGATTTGTATGCTGCGCATCCGTAAGCGGTTTTTCCTTTTAGAATTGTTCCTTTTTTGCATTTCGGACATGTTAGAGAATCCGATGTTGGAGTGGCTGCAGTCTTTGGAGCTGTTTTTTTAGGTTCTAATTTCAGTTTGTAATTTTCTTCAAAACGAATTAAACCTTCAACCGTTCCATCCTCAGTCTTAAACCCTTTTATATTTACAGTTGAACCTTTTTGAATCAATCGTAAATACTGGCTTTCGGTAATTTTTTTATCGGCAAAAACATACGGCAATACAAAATCACAGCCCGATTTATATTCGCTGCATCCAAAAGCCGATTTTCCTTTTATGAAATTTCCTTTTTGGCATTTCGGACAAGTTTCGGCTAAAATCCCTGCTGCTTTCTTTTTTTCTGCTTTTACAACTGGTTTTTGTACCGTTGCCGCATGCGAAATGTTGGCATGTTTTGTTTCACTTCTTACTTCATAAACCAAAGCTTCAACCATACGTTTCATGTTTTTTATAAACGCTGAGGCTGTAAAAGTTCCTTTCTCAATATCTTTCAGCTGTTTTTCCCAAGAACCCGTAAGTTCAGCCGACTTAATCAATTCATTTTGAATCGTATCAATCAACTGGATTCCAGTTACAGTTGGTAAAACTTGTTTTTTATTGCGGACAATATATTGACGCTTAAAAAGCGTTTCGATAATATTCGCACGCGTTGACGGACGACCGATTCCGTTTTCTTTCATCAATTCGCGCAAATCTTCGTCGTCTACTTGTTTTCCTGCGGTTTCCATGGCACGCAGTAAAGTTGCCTCGGTAAAATGATTGGGCGGTTTGGTTTCTTTTTGAAGGAAAGAAGGTTCGTGCGGACCTTTTTCGCCCACAACAAAACTCGGCAGTAAATCGGGTTCTTTTTCTTTCGCATTCGGATCTTCAAAAACCACACGGAAACCTTTTTTCAAGATTTCTTTTCCAGTGGCTTTAAAAGTCACATCAGCAGCTTTTCCGATAACCGTTGTATTTGCGACTAAACAATCGTCATAAAAAACAGCAATAAAACGTTTGGTAATAATATCATAAACCTGCTGCTGATTATACGGCAGATTAATTTCAATTCCCGTTGGAATAATCGCGTGGTGATCGGTTACTTTTTTATCGTTGAAAACTTTTGGCGATTTTTTAATTTTCTTTCCCAAAAGCGGTTCTGTTAAAGGTGCGTAATGCGTTAGTTTTTGCAGAATACCAGGCACTTTTGGATAAATGTCGCCCGGAAGAAAAGTCGTATCAACCCTCGGATACGTTATGGCTTTCTGCTCGTACAAAGTCTGCGCAATTTTAAGCGTTTCCTCTGCCGAAAATCCAAATTTCTGATTGCAGTAAACTTGTAAACCAGTCAAGTCAAATAACTTTGGCGCATATTCGTTTCCGTTTTTTTTGTCAACAGAAACAATTTCAAAATCACTTTCTTTGACTTTTTCAGCCAGAACTTCACCGTCTTCTTTGTTTAGAAAACGACCCTCTTCATAACTGAAAAGTGTTTCTCTGTATAAAGTCTGTAATTCCCAATACGGTTGCGGTTTGAAGTTTTCGATTTCTTTGAATCTTTCCACAACCATTGCCAATGTTGGCGTTTGCACGCGCCCGATAGACAAAACTTGTTTGTAACCGCCGTGTTTTACGGTATACAAACGCGTGGCATTCATTCCCAGAAGCCAGTCGCCAATCGCTCTGGAGAATCCGGCATAAAATAAATTATCGTAGTTTTCAGAAGGTTTTAAGTTGTCGAAACCTTCTTTTATAGCTTCTGTTGTAAGTGACGAAATCCAAAGACGTTTTATTTCGCCTTTATAATTTGCTTCATTCATTACCCAGCGCTGAATCAATTCTCCTTCTTGCCCGGCATCCCCGCAGTTGATAACCAATTCGGCTTTGTCGAAAAGACTTTTAATGATTTTAAACTGCTTTTGGATTCCGAGTTCTGAACCACTTTGGTTTCAAATTTTTCAGGAAGCATTGGGAGATTGTTCAAATCCCAGCTTTTCCAGTGTGGTTTGTAATCGTTGGGTTCTTTTAAGGTGCATAAATGACCAAAAGTGTAGGTTACGGCATAACCGTTTCCTTCATAATATCCGTCGTGTTTGGTATTAGCGCCCAAAACAGATGCGATTTCTCGTGCTACACTTGGTTTCTCAGCAATACAGACCTTCATTCTTTCTTTTCTTATTGAAGAGCGAAGTTAGGATTTTTTTTTGGTTTGTCACAAAGGCGCGTAGGCGATAAGTTTTATGATTTAGGTTTGTTTTCAAAGACTGCCAGAAAAGGCAATTTAAAATTAAAAATTTTAAAAGTAGAAGAGGAGCGGTAATATTCGTTTTCCTTTTAAGTCAGCAGCATCCTAAAAAGAGATTTATTTTTGGGATGTTTTTTTATAATTTTTTCCGATTCACAAAAATCAATTTTGAAATATTATTCAGCTTAATTATTTATCATCGGATTCAAATTCTCATCTTTATTGCGTAAATCTAAACCACATTCGTAAACCGATTTAAGATTGGTAAGATAAAAATGCCAGCCGTTGGAACAGCCCAGTCTGATATATTGTTTCGAATGATCATCTGTTGGAATATTATGATGGCGAAGTTCGACAATCGTGTAACCATTGCTTTCGCTCAATTTGATATCTACAAGGCAATCTCCTTCAAATGTAAACTGCAGTTGGTCTTTTCCGTTGGCAGCAGTGATTTTTCCTTTCATTGTGTCATCATACAAATACCAAAGCCATTCATAGGTATTGCCTTCAGAAACATTTTGGTCTTTACTTACCAGCTCTTGATTACTATCAAAAAATGATACTTTTTCGAGAAACCATTTTTCAAGTTCATTTGCAATTGTCCAAGCATTATAAAGTTCACTGAGTGGCGCTTTAACAGCTATTTTTTTGGTGAAAGAAGTCCAGTCGAAGTTTTCCATGATTTAATTTTTAGTAATCAAACATTCAAAGCTACATTTTTTTAATGTTGTTTGAAGCAACCTTTTTCTGGTTTTTTTGAGATTAGTTTTATTTTTAAGATTGTACAAAGGTATTTTTGAACTTGTAGAGTAGTTATATTTTTCGAAATATAGAAAGTTTCTACTTCACTAGCTTGAGTATTTATGATTCATCTACAATCCAAGAGGGATATTCGTCTACATACACCCATTTATTGTTTTCTTTTTTAATGAATATAAAACTTCTGCAAATTCTATTTTGACTGCAGTAAAAAGAAAATAAATAGCAGCCTTTAGTATTATTGTCATTTAAAACCAATCGGTATATTTTGGAACCTCGAATACTAGATTGATCTTTAGAACTAAGGTTATCTTTTTCATATTTATAATAAGAATGGTCTAACTCGCCTCTTGCAAATGTTTTGTTTTCACCTTTATAATGCACTTGCTTTTTAATCAGATCAATATATTCTTCACCAATAATCGTGTCCATTCTTGCCAATTCATTGTACTTGAAATCAGCAAGTAAATATTGATAGTTTTGTTTCCAATCGGTTTCATTCTGCAAGTTGCTCACGACAGGTATGTACTTATACGCAAATAAAGTATCGCTAACAAACACTTTAATTTTTTTTATTTTCAAAGCATTTGAAATAGAATCAGAAAAGTAATTCAAATGCTCTAAATCCTTTTTGTTTTCTTCTTTTTTTTGTGAATCTTCCTCCATTGCAATTCCCATTTCGAGCCCAAAAGCAGCAAGTTTGTAACCTTTTCCACCTTTAATAAAACTAACCATTGAATTTGGATTAGTGTCCAGATATTGACTAAGCGTTTGCTTGATAATTTCTTTTTCAGCTTTAAAGTCAATGCCTTGCGAATACGAAAAGTTGAAAAGAAAAATAAAAAATAAAATGGGAAGTAGTTTCATTTAATTTTATTGACTGGTTAGTAATCTATAAAACTTAGCAATTGATTTTGATTGCGTTCAAGAGCGGGACGCTCGCACCCGTAGTAGGAAATTATTAGATTTATTTTTAAAAAGCCTAATATTATTGAAGTGTATCAATAACAATTCCATTGGCATAAACAATTTTGTTTTTAATTTGCCCATTTTTATCGTACCATTTAAAAATGCCATCTTCCTTGTCGTCTTTAAAAAATCCTTCAGCTTGAATATTGCCGTTTTCATAATATCGAGCAACTTTTCCGTTTTTTTTTCCTAAGATAAAATTTCCTTCAACATGCAATTTTCCGTTAGGGTACCATTGTTTGTTATAACCATCCATAAGATCGGATTTATAAAAGATTATATTTTTTTTCTGCCCACTTTGATACCACCATTCACTTTTTCCGTCGACTCTATTATTTAGCCAATTGGTTTTTGATTCTGGTTTACCATCTGGAAAAAATGATTCGTATAAGCCATTTTGGATTCCGTTTTTCCAATTGGAGATTTCTTTAATTTGGCCATTACTATGCCAACTCTTGTTTAGACCATCTATTTTGCCATTGACATAATCGGTTGAGTGAGACATTTGCCCATCTTCAAAGTACCAAAGCTTTGTGCCTGTTCCGTTTTTGAGATTTGTAGACCACTCAATTTGACCGTTTAGATAATATCTTGTCCAATCATCTTTGAATTTGTGATTTTCTATTATTCCTTTCTCAAAAACATTTCCATTCTGAAAATAAGAAATATAAGGTCCGTTGTATTTGTAGTATTGAGTATAAACGTTGGATTTAATGAATGTAAGATGTATCAGTTTCTCATTTTGATCGTACCAATAAATTGTATCTATATTTTTACCATTCTTCAGTTTTCCTTTTTCGTAAATCGATCCCGAAGAATAGAAAGAAGTATAGTTGCCGTCTTTAACTGTAGTTACATCTTTAAGCGGAACCCAAGATGCTTTGCCTGTTTCTGAATCAATCCAATATGCCCAATTTTCATTTCTTTTGTCTTTGTCATTTATATCGGCATTGCATCCATAGATTAAAATTAAAATTGAAGTAAAAAATAGTAGTCTTGTTTGCATGAAATTATAGGTTGTGAAAATGATATTTGGCTGAGTCTAAAAAATATATACAAAAACAAATATAAGGTATTTCTTCTACGATTGTAGATTTATAAAAGTTTGTAGATTTTTGATAAAATAATCGGTTGTATACACTCGATTGTTTACGATCACGTAATAATAATCTATTCTTTCTAATTTCGTTTCAAAGAAAAAACAACTAAAAATCATGGAAGCGCAAAACAAAGAAAGAATCGAAGAATTATTAGAATTCATAAATAAAGGAAGATACTTTACCAAACTAAAACCAGAGCCTAAAGAAACCAACTCGTTTACCATACCGCTAAAAGTATCTTCATACAACGAATTAAATCTAGTGGTTTCAGATTTGCTAAAAGCAAGTATTATTCTGCTTAATCCAGATGCAAACGGTTTGTCGAGTTTTACAAAAGACAATAATGTCAATGTAATGACTTTGCTTGAAATTGCCTTGCAGTTATTGCCAGAAGATGAAATGGAGTTGTTGGATGAGGTTTACAAGGTTGGGGTTGAGTTTTGAGTATAAAAAAGCGCAAGAAGTTTTTAGACTTTTGCGCAGATTTTTTTATTTCTATTTTAAAATAAAATCTAGTAAGTTATCTATGAAAATTTTGAGCCAATTTTTCTTTTTTGGTTTGGTTTCGTTCATTTTTTAGAAATTGTTGTGAAATATGACAGCGCGGATTTACAATCCGTGCCCGCAAAATTTGTACTGCTTGTAAATATAAACAAAAAGCTATATGATTTATGTAGCTTTTTGTTTGATGAATTTATTGTGTCTCACTATTGCGGGTACGGATTGCAAATCCGCGCTATCGGGTTTATCATGAATATTCTTCTCGTAGATTTTTTCATAAGTACTAAGCAACTCCTGAAGATACTTCAATTTTACTATAAATATTTGAAAATTCTTTTTCGATTTCTTCATAAACATTTATATTTTTTAAATCATCAATTAGCTCAATTACTACTGCATAATCTTGAAGATAATCGCCCAATATTTTCCCTCGCGTGTATAGCCTTAAACGAATTTCCCATGCACCAGATACGAAACCTCTTGTAAAAGATTTTTCAAATTGTAATACAGGATTCCATGGTAAATTGTATTTGCTTTCTTTTAATGTTATTTCTTTGACACCAGTTGATGTTCTCTTAAATAAAGAAGCTGAGATTCGAGATCCGGAATATTCTTTTTCATTATCTGGATTAACAGTTGGATCATAAGTAACTGTAACTTTAATTCTGAGTTTCGCATTTTCATCTGTAAATTTTTGTGGTATGTGAAAGGAAATACTTTGATAATTACTTTGATCTAATTTTCCTTCATAAATATAAGCCGCATTATTTTTCGAAGATCTTAATGCAAGTTCGACATTCGGTTCTCCAAATCCAACATAGTTTATATTTTCATCTGCTACTGAAACAGGTTTACTTCTGCTATCTGTGAAATGGCATAGTAAAGCTTTAACTAAATTTGGGTCACTACTTGGGTAAAAATCAAATAATCTTTGAGCATATTGCGCAATTAAAGGTGCGGCAAAACTTGTTCCTACGTCTACTGACAAGTTTGTTCCAGTTTTAGATAAACCATAAGTGGAAATTCTAGGAATTGGTGCGTAGGGAAAAATAAGATTTCCTCCATGTGCAACAAGTTCTGGTTTAATTCCTCTATCTGCTCCCGGGCCTTTTTTTGAAAATGGTGATATAAATCCGTTTTGTGATAACGAATTTATTGCAACATGTTTTACAACAGAGCCAACAGTTAAACTTAATAATGATTCAGCTGGAGCGCCAATTCTTGAATTAGTGTGCATAAAATGATCATTTGGATAAGTTCCTAATAAATTATTTATATTTCCAGCAGCAATTATAAAAAGTACTTTAAATTCTTTAGATAAATGATCTAATAATTTTGCTAAATCTGAAAATTGATGATCTTTAATTGAAGCAGGGTATCCAAGCGAAAGATTGTAAACTTTAATCGAATCGTGAAATTTCAAAACAACGTCTTCTATAGCAGATCGAAGTGTAAAATCTGTAGGACCAATTATCTGATTTAATTTGTCAATTCCAAAGACTGCTAAGTCTAATACGCTACAATATGGGTGCAATTCCTTTGTTGCTAAACAATGATCCATTTCGTCACCGAATATGCATCTACTTGCAACAAATGTTCCGTGACTATATTCAAAATCAATAGCAGATGGGTGGGGATAGCGGATTTGGTCTTTAATTAAGTTTTTTAGAATTTTATTTGGATAAACTCCAGAATCTACAATGCAAATAGTAGACGAGGATTGTATAGGATTTATGACTACGTCAGATGGTAATGGATCCACAATTATTGATTGAGGAACCATAAAGGTTTGGCTTAATCTAATTTCTTTTATTGTAGAAAAATCGTTAACAATTTTTTTTAGATTTATAGAATTAGTTTTACAATATATAGTTGTTATTCCATTTTTAAAAGTCCTTTTAGAAATTTCTGTTGCATAATTTCTTAAATCAATTTCAATAACATTAGTTATAGAAAGAAGTTCTTTGGGGGTAATTACAGAATATAAATTAATTATAACTTCAATATTTTTATCTGTTTCATAATTAATACTTTCATCAATTTTATTTTCTGCTGGAACACTTGAAATTTTTTCAATAGGTGCAAAGTAACTTCTTCCAACATGCTCAAAAGTATTAATATAAGTGTCTAACCGTTGTTGAAATTCTTTAAATTTCTCTTTAGTGATTGATGCGTTAGCTATTGATTCATTTTTTGTTGAGAAAGATAATAATTCAAAACCTAAATTTTCTATTTTTTGTTTTTGGCTTTTAATGCTCACCCTGACAGGAGTTTCAATTTCTAGAAATAAATGAGTAGAATATTCAATGTCTTTTCTAGTAGATTCTTTGTCTTTAAATTGATCAGCTAGTTCTTTTATGTATTCTCCATGTTTTCTATAATCGCTACGTTTAACAGAAGGCGAAAATCCACGTTTTTCATATCTATCAATTTTGATATTCTCAACTGGTATTTGAAAGTGATAGTTATCTTTTGCCATGGTTTAATTTTTAGAAATTAAGATTTAAAAAATTGCAAATATTCAGTGGTTAGTTAATCAATTTCAAATCTAGATGAATTATGATCATTTTTTTACGGAAAACCATAAAAACTATCTAATAATTTAAATACTATGATATTCTTTAAAAAAGGCGATACTATTTAAGACACAAACATCGCATTTAATTTAAATCTACAGGTACGTAAAACTACCTGTTTTAATTAGAAAAAAACTTGTAAAAAACACAAAAAATCAACACTAGAATAATCAATAAATATTTCGTAATTTTGCAGTCCAATAAAAGGAATTAGAAAATGTTAGATAGACTTCAATATGTAAAGCAGCGTTTTGATGAGATTTCGGATTTGATTATTCAGCCGGATGTTATTGCTGATCAAA
>Ga0157370_10001074_pt1 | contig 34214 bp, 53 predicted proteins | sample C35metaG_FD_113463 | JGI IMG/M metagenome (GOLD analysis project Ga0157370, IMG submission 113463) | Corn rhizosphere microbial communities from Kellogg Biological Station, Michigan, USA - C3-5 metaG | ecosystem: Host-associated > Plants > Roots > Rhizosphere > Soil | place: USA: Michigan... | reverse complement strand
CCCGAATTGAACTAATGCTGCATCTGCCGCGGAAGCACTCGCGCCACTAATCGCCACAGCTTTTGAAACCGTTTCGGTTAAACGCGCTGTATCATCCATGGTTAAATTTAAAGTTTTAGCATTGTCGCTAAATCGTTGATAAACCTGCAAAACAGAATCCCATGCTGAATAAGTATTTTGAGCAATCCTGAATGTATCTTCAGTCGCCTTATTTAACTCCGTCTGGTCTTCAGTAACTAGCTTTAAACGGTTTTGTAGTCCTGTATATGCATCTATTTGACCAATTGCAGCATTGACCGTAGCCAAGCCTGCCATATATCCAGCCAAAGCCTTAATTGAAGTGCCGAATGAGTTAGCCGCTTTATCCTGTTTATCCAGCTCATTGGTTGTAGCTTTAATTTCTTGAGCAAATTTATGATTTTGTTGAGTTGCTTGCTTAGTCACTTCAACCGTTTTTTGAACTGATGTATTGGAATTATTAACTGTAGTATTAAAGTTTTGAACAATGTTATTGGTAACAGAAAGCTGTTTCCCCATATCTTTCGATGATTTAGATGCGGAATCACCTCGATCAGTAAATTTTGACAATTCTTCTGCTAAGGCTTTGACATTACGTTCAGCATTCTGTGAATCAATAACAATGACCAGACGAGATTCTTGTGCCATTTTACTTTCCTCAAGGCAATAAAAAACCCACTCAGTGAGTGGGTTCTGTTTAAGTTAATATAATTACTAAGCTGGGCAGTTAAGCCAAATTTGTCGAGCTAGAAATCTATGTCCATTTGATATGGCAATCATTGAGCAATTTGCATTGATCAGAGGTTGGTTTTGTAGATACCTGAAATCTAACAATCGAATGAAATAAAAAAGCACCCTAGGGTGCTTTTTTACATACAGTTACAAACCACTTATGTCTTTTACTTTTTGTTCTTTATAACAAGATTCCGTATTAAAAAACTCATATGCAACTGTAATATAACCTTCATTGGTACTTTTTGCTTTTGCTTTTAACATGATATTTTTGACACCATTTGGTTCTTTTGGCTCCCAAGTCGCAGCTAAAATTCGCTCCTCCTTATACAACCCCATCATCCATTCATTTGGTTGACTCCAGATGCTTTTTGCTTTCAGGAAGTTATAATCCCCATTTGGAGCACCATATTTTGTAGTTAATCCACTCTTAACTGAATCGAATTCAGAAGATAGTCCATCACCATATACACTTGTTTTTACAGGCTTACCCCAGCCTACGACCTTACACAAACCTATCGCTGGTGAAACTTTGACGACATAATCTTTAAAACCATCATATGGCTTTGGAACATTTTTAATAATAAAATTTCCATCACCCAGCTCTATTGGCTTAGCATCAAATTTCTTTATCTCATTTAAAGACATTCCCGCTTTAAGACCAAAAGGTATTTCTGCGCTAACTAATGGGCAATAAACCAGTAAACAACATGCAATAATATTTCTCATAAACACCTTAATTCTGTAAAAACGCTGCTTAAATATTTATTAAGTCAATCCAAAGTTTTATATATAAGTAAATTACTTAGCAGTATTTACTTGATCTTTAAACCGCTTTAAAGCGTGATAAGCCTTGCTATCTTTAGTACCATCAATAATAGGGTTTTCTATTAATCCTTTGCTCGTATTCACTCGAATCCAAGCTTTTTTGGAATTAATAATTTTATCCACTACGGATAAATCAGTAACGAATACTTTGCTAGACTCTAATAAAGTACCAGTTGAAAAATCTGTTAAGGTGTTTTCTCTTAATTTAATTATTTCACCATCTATATTTAAATCGACTGAATTTATAGAAACAATTGTATTTATAACTGAAATCTTTAAGCCTACAAGATTTGGATTATTACTTGACCAAATTGCACCTATTAAAGGACAAGCCATTTGATCACATGCAACACCGTGACCATCAATTGAAACTCTTTTTGACCCATCAAATCCGCTTGTAGTTACTTTGGGAGCCAACCCTGATGTTGTAGCGCACCCAACTAATCCAAGACTTAATAAACCCGCAGCCAATAATTTTTTCATGAATTTCACCATTTGTTATAAAGTGTACCAACTTTAACAAACTGGTTACTAAATGTCACATTAAGGAAAACCACCCGAAGGTGGTTTAATTGTTATTCATGTTTCTATTAATCTCTTTTCCGGCTGAGGTCCCAGCTTTTTGTCCGAAGTTTAATAAATTTAAATCTTTAAAATAGTTAGAACCTGCAATAAACATTATGACAATTACTGAACCTAATATGAATTTTGTTTGATTTGACACAAATTTTCACCTGTAAGAATTTAAAATGATATTGTCGAATACTTGTTAAAGTAAGCTATATACTATTAAATCCTTAAGTGATAAAAATCAACCACAATTAACGACAAAAGTTTTTTTATAAAAACTAATCACAGCCTCATAATCTCTTAATAGAGCTTCCTTTGTATATACTTTAGGAGAAAGCTTAAGTAGAGCTGGCATGTACTGTTTTTTGTAGACCTCAGGATAGGTCTTGCACAATATCTCCCGCTTCTGATCGAGTAGAACATTTTGACTATTTAAATCATCGAGCATCTTTCCTATTTGTTGATCCGCACTCATGAATTGCGCTTCAACTGAAGGTGGAAGTGACTTATTTTCCACTTGTTTAGTGCAGCTAACTAAAGTTAAAGAGATCACCAAACAGGAAGATAAAAAAGTTGAATTTCTCATCTTCCGTATCTTCTCTTTTTTAAACGATCATGCAGCCCAATCACTTCAAAGAAACCATGAACTGCAATAAGCAATGGTAATACAACCACTCCCCAGCGGAGTGTGTCAAAGTTTCTTAATATAAGTTCATATAAAGGATAAGTATTTAGGATTTGGAGGTTCGCAAGCCACTTTAAACACGAAAAGAAAAGAAAGACCACTGCAACCATCAATACTAGATAAACCATCATTAAATAAAAGACTTTGGGATATTCTTCAAAGACATCATTTAATGCCCACAACTTATCTAAAAGCTTTTCAAACATACTTTCCCCGATCAAATATAAAGTTATTAAAATTAATTATTTATAGTTTGTATCTTACACAAAACCATATATTAGGAAAAGATAGATATTAAAAAACCACCCTAAGGTGGTTTAATTTAAAAAAACTAATAACAGACATTCGTATTGCGATCTACTTTATCGTGAAATCGACATAAATGTAGTGATAAGTGAAAAGTAAACAAATATGAGAAAAACTGATTCAAAGACTTTAAATGCTGTTTCACATTTAATAAACTTCTTGGTAAGGAAAAAGCTTTATCCAAAGCTACGATATAACCCTTACCATGAGGCTCATATTCACCATTCTCATTAATGGGTAAATGAAATAAATTAGTAGTTTGATATTTCTTAACATTTAAAAGAAATTGATCAACTCTTTCTGTACCATATCCATTTGCTAACATACGTTTTTCATATTTTTCTACACTGATTATAGGTGCAAGTATACAATCCATAGGTATGCTTCTTGAATTTCTTTCATCTATATCGCAAGTATTACTAAGGATAATACAGCGTGGTGCAGATGTTGTTTTAAATTGATCACCTTCCCAATAAGGATATGGAACATTACTAACAATATCCCCTTGTAAAAAGAAATCATTTTTAAAAGAAGTAAACGGGTCTTGAGTAATCCTTTGATTAGTCGAAAAATCTTTTAAATTAAATTCAAGTGTTTTTCTTGTAGCATCACTTAAATAGTTAGGTAATAAATCTGTAAAATTTTCAGCAACACTCACACCAAGACCCTTAAAAAAATTTAAAATAAATCAATAAAGTTTTCAGAAAGAAGTTTTGCAAGATCTTCTTCTAAGGGTTTAGCATTTAACGAAATTTTCTCAAATAAATCTATTAACATATTGTCTAATGACTCATTTAAATTCGTTTCTCTCACATCTACCGAGGTAAAAGTTTCAGTAATAAATCTATTACTCAAATGCGCAGTGTTCTGCGTTAATTCATGAACATTGGGTGTATAAAAATTATTAATCTTGTCTGCTATAGAGAAACTGCCCAACGCAGTAGCAATAATAACACCAGTTAAAGTCGGAGCTACAGATCTATTAAGTTTTAAACTACTCATAACTTCTCTCCTTTACCCTTCATTAAAAATATTAGAATATTTTTGTAAAGCTATCTCATGAAGTGCATCTAAAGTTTCAGAAAACTCATTATCAACATCATTAATATTTTTTATACCTTGAGTATTAATAATGTCAATAACTAATAATATTCCTGAGTAAACTCTTTGTGTATTATCTATATCATTTGAAACTTCCATATCCACATGGGAAGAGACTTCATTCAAAATAGCAAAATTACCTTCTTTCTCTTCAGTTCTTAATGAAAACTTTTTATTGCCTTCAAGCTTCTCAGAGCCAAGATAAATCGTTAAATTCAAATTTTTAAAGTTTTCATGATCTTGAATCAAATTAGTATACTTTATTGAATATCGTTGAATATCTGCAATTTTATTTTTAATTTTCAAAATTTGCAAAATTCTGATTGGAATATTTCTAAAATTGACCCATCCATCATAAGGTACATCAATTGTATGCTTTAGTACAACAAATGAACCATCAGAAATGAGCAACGAAAAATCTGGAAAATTGACTTTGTAGGATGGAACATAATGTAAATCAGGTTGCTGATTTTTTAAATCAATTGGAAATTGTAAGCCATCTTGTTGAACAATGTCTAAATGGTTAGAAAATACTTGGTTTAAAGAAATCAGCAATTCAGTAGCAAAATTACTTTGCGGCTTAAATCTAATTTCAAAAACCACCTCAACCAATGGACTAGATGACATACTTTTACCTTTGAAAAACTTCTAAAATAAGATATCTAATCATATGAAATTTAATAAAATTTCTAATTTAAAGATATCAAAAAATCAATATTTATATAATAAAAATACCCTAGTTAGTTTATACTAATAGGGTTACCCGCAAATATATCTACTACCTTCGCTGACGTCAATATACAACTTATGACGAAATTGCAATACTGTTCTTCAATAAGGTGTCAACAATCACTGAAGACTGAATGTGTAGACGAGGGTTCAACTAATTTAACTCCTTTCTAAAATTACATATCGCTACACTTAATTGTACATTTAATTTTTATGAATACGTTTGAATTTTTTGAGTATTTCCTCAATATACAGATTATCCAAAGCAAAAATACAGTCGCTAAAGATATGAGCATCAACAGGCAAATCATTATTCTCAGCATAAACATTGATAGCCTGCTGATCTAAAGATAACGGTACACCCTGCTCATATCGTCTAGATCTAATAATCGTGCTAAATGCCGCAAGAATTGAGTCAGCCGCATAAGAATATTCTGGTGGATCTGGAACATGTCCACCTAAGAACTTGATTTGTTCGATTTCGTGCGGCGTTTTTGACGCATAGGTCTTTTGGTACTTGTAGAGTTCGATGACTTTCCCAAAATGGTAGCTTTGTCCTTATCGGCATCTTCCTGAATCTTTTGGGCCTGCTCTTTAATGAATGTCCAGATCAATAGACCAATATCACCAAGGTTAAGCAACTTAGATGCATTCTCAGGTGTATAAGGTTGCTCAGTTTCAACTGTATCGTAACCTTCTACTTCAGCAAAAACTACGCCCTTCCAATCTTCAATTAAATGTGCTCCAGCTGCATCCAATAAGAGCTCATGGTAAAGCTTTCCGTTTTCATCTTTTGCCATGACATCATAGCCTTTTGATGAAATTTGATTGCCTGCTTTTTCTAAAGCAACTTGGAAAGGTTTATAGCCAATACCACGAATTTTAAACTCTGCTTGTCCACCTGCAGTTTCACACGTACACCACTTCGATACTTCTGAACTTCGTACAATTCCAACTTTTAAAGCCATACCTACCTCGAAAATTTAGAAAATAAAAAAGCCCATGGGATTCCATAGGCTCTAAGGTTTATTAATTTGATTTACACAAGAGCACGCACAATCGTTGGAGCAGTTCGTACTTGAGCAAAGTTGATATCTACAGTAATGATGTCGTCACCACCACCGTCAGGGTGATTGGCTTCCATCACCTCTAACTGAGGGAAGTTGAACGAGTATTTACTCCCCTTACTATCTTTAATATCGAAAGTCAGAGTGAATACATCACGGGTTTTGATAGCATCAATCCAACCTGCTGCTGTAGTCGAGAACATGAATGAAGCATTCGCTTCAATATCCATCATCTTCTCTAAGTAGAACTCTGGAGTATATTTACCAGATCCAATACAACGAATCGCTTCAAGGTTGTTATTAATAGAAAGCGTAAGTGACTGCATACACGCTTTACCTTGAATAGACTGGCCATTAATTAGCAAGTTTTCAACGTTTGGCATGCTGACCAGTGGTCGAGTTGACGCAGCTACCGGATTAACAACTGGGTTTGTAGTTTGTCGTGTGAATGAGCTGCCTACTAAACCAAAGTTACCAGTGATTTTGCCAGTAGTTTGAATAGTGATTTCACCAGTATTTACCTGAACACCACGGTAGATAAATACCTGTCCTACATCTTCAAAAACTTTAACTAGCGTTAATGACTTACGGACAGTACCGCCAATAGTTAAGCTGTTTGTTGCCCAGTTATTGAAAGCTAAAGCACTTAAGAATAAATCAAAGGTACCAAGTGACAATTCAAACTCTAACTGACCAGCTACTTCAGCTTCAGTTACTACCCCACCTTGACGATAGCGTGAATCAACCACTTCGCTGCTTTCTTCAGTAGAGACGTTTTCTGATAAGCCATCAGTTACACGGCGAACTGTGTACCAAATTGGATTTGCTGGAGTTGTTCCTAAAACTGCTTCTTCACAAGCATATAATCGAATTTTTGCGCCTGAACTCATTTATAGTTCTCCAAAATTTAGGCATAAAAAAACCCGCTTCATGAGCGGGTCGTTAAAAACTGTGGGCGTAAAAAAAACCCGCTAAATTAGCGGGTCTTTACTGGGTTTCTTCTGAGAGTTCTGGCGGTGCTATACCAACCATGGCAGCAGCTACTGCTTCGGATAAATTTGTTGGCTGAAATTCAAAAGGCGTTTCAGTTTTAGGAGGCTCAGGCTCTGGTTCAGGCTCCTCATGTAAACGAATATCAACCCAACGAGCTTCTGGAATATCCATAGGTGTTTCTAAATCCGCAACTACTGCAGCAAGTTCAAAATCAAATTTACGCTTGTAGGTCTTGATCGAGATGTCACCATTTTCTAATGTGTCATAAACCACAGCGACAATTGTATTACCGTTTGCGTCTTTAGGTACTTCGATATACCAGCCTTCCTGGGCAAAGCCTAAAGAGCCCTTAAGTAAATAATCGCCTACATCGACTTTCTTAAATTCGATTGGCTGTTTTTCTGCATCACTATTAAGCTCGATATGGTCGTTAAATAACTTAACTACTGGTGAGGCTGATTTTAAGAATCCATTTGCATCAACTGATGTATTGAAGCTGGTCTTTAAATGCCCCCATGCTGACCAAGCATCAGATCCAGCACCATATCGATATGACATTTGGTGCCCTTGCACACCTTTGAAGAGTTGCCATGAATAAGTGCCGATTGAATCATTCGCTTGGTAACCCATAAGGGTTCCGTAACGCATAGGCATTAATAGAGGATTAGATGTACTTCCACCTTGCCAATCACCATGGGAAATGTTCACTAAACGATTTAGGCCCAGAACCGTTACCCATTGTGAAACTAGTGATTTATCAAAAAGAGAAGCAACAACGTTTGCTGAATAACCCAAAACACCTGCATCACCTAAACCTAAAGCAACTTTGGCATTAATAGCTGTATTGCCGCCTGTACCTCCCTGTGCAATCGAAAGCACCGTAGTTAAGCCTTTGATCTCAGTGATATCACTATTCACCCCTTTTTCAGCTGCTCCGAGGTTTGATCGAGCATCTGCTGCAGTTGTTGCTCCGGTACCACCTTGAGAGATTGCTGCTGTACCAACTACTTGAGAAAAGTTAGGAGCCAAATTGGGAATGCCTGAAGCGAAAGGCAGCATGAATTGCCGCTTACCTTGGGCAGAGTTCAACTGGAACGGTCGATGGTCCCAATTAAATTTAAATACAAGATTTGCCATTATGCTGTTACCCCGTCAATCACTTGGAAAGTCAAAGTTTCGGTATGTTGAATATTGCCGCTCACGACCGCTTTAATATCCATTTGGCATAAGCCTACTGGCCATGCGGCTGTGCTTGCTGACTTCACGTTAAGCCAACCTTTCTGTGTGCTCTGGCTTAATGGTGCACAAGTCAATGTAGCCACCGTAGTACCATCGACTAATGATTTAACTTGCGATGTGAACGTGTAGCCTGTCAGATCAATGGCACGGCGAACATCATCGGGCGGATATTGCAAAGCCTCATCAATATCAACCAACTGTAGATTCAAGTTAAAAGTGTCACCACGCTTAAAAACGAAATTGCTCATAAGTGATTCCTGTAAAAATAAAAAAACCACCGATGAGGTGGCAGTGAGTAAGACATAAAAAAACCGCTCTAAGGCGGTCTTGTAATTCTTAAATTTAAGGTTTGTAATCTAGATCTACACTTACGCCTGTCACGACGTTGTGTTTTGATTTCCCCTTGTTATGCACATTTGCTAACCGAATATTCACATCCGAAACGCATAGTTTATTTTCACTTTGCCATTTACTCAGCTCTACAGACATAACTTTTTCTAAATGACACTCCAGCTCTTGTCGTTTAAATTCGATTTCTTCCAAAGTCAGCATGCAGGACATATCAATTCACCTTATAACCAATCGTCACATTATACTGAATGAAGTCAGCATCTTGCCCCACAAAAATTGATTGTCCTTGTAAACATTCAAGATGATCGATTGAGTAAAATTCAAAATGGGCAAGCAAAGCGTCACTCAGTTTAGTGATTTCCATAACGCCTGAATTAGGTCGAGCAAAACACTGGACCATAATATTTCCTGTACGGCGGGTACAAGGATTATCGGCAACGCCAGACACAAAACTAGGTCCACCAGCGATCGTTAAGCGACACCACAAGCCTTCCTTCGGAACCGTAAAGCCTGGAGCATTTGGATACTGGATTCTGTCCTGGGCAATACCATTAAAGCTTTGCATATGATCGATAATAGCTTGCCTTGTCTGCTCTAAAGTCATTGCCATTTTAACCACCATACTTTTGAGAAATATAAGTAAAAGTAGTCTTGTAAATACCTTGCGGTGCTTGATCAGACCAACCATCTTCTAAGCGCTCAGCATATGCTTTATTGTTTTGTATGTAGACCAAATTACCCAGCTTAAACTTAACGGCTTGAATAGCTGCATCTTGCACGGCGTTTGTTTCAGGTCCACGTACACCATAGTCACCAGATCCAATTGAAACAATATGAGAAGCACGATAAGCGCCAGTATCAACAGGACTTGAAACAACTAAAGACTGAACAGCATCCATGGTAATTTTCTTTACCTTTTCCTCTGCTGTTTTGGCCACCTCAAAACTAAATTCAGTTGGCCTTTTCCCCTCCCATCCCATTATTCACCTCGCTTTCTTCATACATTTTAAAAAGGTCTTGAGCGATCGCTTGAATTGAATAAGCTTCAAATTCTGAGCTAGGCTCTTTTTCTCCCATGAGCTTCTTAACCTTCTGCCAAACATGAACAGCTTCATGTAAAAGCAAACCATAGATCTCTATCAATTTTCTTTCTGAGGTATCGCCCAACTGAACAACTGCATAGGCACCATCGGAATAGTAACTGACTTGAGCCGCTGCGCCTTCTACAGACATAAACGGGTCAACCTTATTCATGTCCTCAAATAACAGATCCATATGCATTTGATTTCTAGCAACTGTGTATTGAACATGTTGAAATGGTGAGATATGCCATAAAGGCACATAATCTGTGCTTATCATCTACCCTCCTAACTCGCACCCATTAAAAAACCCACCGAAGTGGGTTAAAAATAAGATTTTCATACATATAAAATTGATAACTTATTTCTTTTTTCAATAATCTCTTTTTGTACATTAAACTTTTTACTTTGAGCATTAATATGTTTATTGCTATAACTATCCGAAAGACCTTTAGCTAGAACTGTCTGGGGTTCATGAAATTTTTGAAAATCTTGATACGCCCTCACTTCTTCAGTGAATAAAATCCAGTAAGTTGGTAAAAGTATTTGAATTTCTTTTAGCTGAACAAGGAAATCTTTAGCAACTTGATCTTTTGCATTTATTTCAGCTTTTTTTTCAGCTAAATAATTTATCTTCTGGAAATACAAATACTGCTTTTTATAAAACTCATCATTTTCTAGCACATATCCAAAATGTAAATTATAGAACTCATAAAACTCATCTAAAATATTTAAAATTTCCTTACTTATTTTTTCATTATTTACTAATACATGTTGCTCTCTCCAGTCACTAAAAAGAACAAATGCAGCAACAGGAGCTAAAAAGCCAGCAGCTAAAGTTAAAGTATCTTTTAGAACTTCATAAGCATCAGATAAATTGAATTTATAGTGGGTAATTGGGTATGAACTTTTCAGAAAGAAGGAGATTACTAAAAAAATTATTATTCCAATAAAAGTCCATTTCCAGATCCTTCTTATTTTTACTTTTAAATCATTTTTAACCATATACCCTCCTATTTTAGAAGGATATTAGACCAAGTATTTAAACCTTCCTCAACTGGCATTTCCAAATAGTAGAGATAGGATCCTGCTGAATATGAATAACTCTAAATGAGCCTAAGGCTGTTACCCATTCATCCTCAATTTTAGGGTCCATTGTCACTTCATTTTGAAGCACAGTCGCTTTTTTATCTGTGGCTAGTACTCCAAGTGTCTGAATCTCATATTGACTGTATGATCCAAACAGAACACCACGACCAGTATAGTTTTCTTTAACTTCAACATGAGTTTCTGTCTTAGGATCCCAATTCGTTTTAGAAATCCGCTCACATGTAAAAGAATGAACGGTGTCCTCCAGATCTTCATTAAATGCTTCAGCAAGATCTGCCTGAAGTTCATCGCGTAAGCCCATTATTTATGCCCTGTAGAGTGGAATGCCGAAGCCATTAAAACTTGCAATAGGATCTTTCAAATCAAGCGAATCAATATAATCAATTGCTATCTGTTCAAAGCTAGAAATTGCTTCAGTACCTTCTTGATACTCTTTTTCAGATTCGACTGAATCAGCTTTAACTTTCTTTCGTTTAAGCAGCTGCTCTTTGCCGTTATAAATTACTTTGGCCAGAATACCTTTAACGATTTCACAAGCAGCATCTTTAAGAAGTGAATCTATAGGATCCGGCACAAATCCAATACGTTTTTTCATCCAGACATTTGCAAGTTGAACCAGACGAGCTTTATCACTGTCTGGCGCAAAATCGCTGCCCAAAATTGAATTTGCGTCATCTACAGTAATAAAGCTCATTTCATTATTCCTTTGGGATCAACTTAAGTAGTTCTGGTTTTGTTGCAGATGGTTTGTAGCCAATGTCTTTACTTGCCAAATATTCTTTTAATTGATCGTTAGACCAACTTTCAAAATCATTTGTCGCCATTTCAGTTGCTGGATTTTGTGCCGCTTTTCCAGCTTCTAATTCAGCAATACGCGCTTGCATAGCAGCAATATCATTTTTGAAAGCATCAAATTCTGCTTGAATACTGACTACCTTTCCTTCAGCTGCTTTAGTTGCATTGTCAGCTTGGAGTACAACATCTTTTAAACGTGAGTTTTCAGAAATTAATTCTGAACTATCACCACTTGCCTGTTCCAAGATTTCGATTTTCTGTTTAAGTTGCCCGTTTTCCTCAACAACTTTCTCACAGTCAGCTTTTGCTTGATCAATGACTTCTTGCAGCTCTGGAGTAATTCCCACCGCGACATTTACTGTGGCCAAAGTCGTTTTTGTAGCCTCTTCCAATTTGCGAACTTCAACTGGAATATCCAAAGCTTCATAGTCATTTTGGATTTTTGGATAATCTCCATAAATGATTACTTCTTCAGCACTACGATTTGGATATTCATAATAATCAGGGTTTGCAATTGTGCCTACTTCTAAAGCTGCTGCTGCGGCAACTCGTGTATAGATTAATTTCATGATGCTCTTCTCTTAATAATAAAAAAGAGGGCTTAATAGCCCTCCAATATAATTAGATGTTTAAAGTATTAAGGAGTACCAGACAAATCTAACAATGTACCAGCCGTCATTTTGTTGCTGGTCGCATGTTTCAGCCAGTTTGCACTTGAACCCAGTAAAGAAAGATCAGGATTAATACCTTTGGTTGTATCCCAGCTATAACCAAGAAGATCCATGTTAAAGGTACCTTCAGCACGCATACCAATTCCTAAGTTTTCTTCATCATTAATGTCGTAAGCTCGGAAGCCTGGTACTTGTGATTCGGTAACAGTAACAGCTCCCACTTGCAAACCAAATGCATCATCATCACCTACGGCATCAGTAACCAGTACAGGCTTACCTAAAGTACCAGGTAAACCTCCATAGATAACGATTTCAGATTCACCGTAAATCTGTTTAGTAATTGCATCATCAACAATATCGAAATAGGTGTCTGAGTTCATTACCCACAAACTAATACGGCCAAACTTATCGCCAAACTTACGCATCCCTTTGGTTAAAGCTTTACGACCATCTACTGCGATACTGCCTTTTGCAACCATTTCAGGATTGCTTGTAATCGCTGCTTTTAATGAAGCCAAGCTGTACTGTAAACGTCCTGCAACTAAAGCATCAGCCAAATCATAGCCAAGAATCATTGCAAACTCTTCAGGTGTACGAGCACGGCGCTTGAATGCCTCTTCAGTAGAAGCATAAGGACCATATTTATAGGGAATTTTCACCCCTACAGATTCACCAGCACCAATTTTTTCAGGGTTAACTTTAGCATTTGAGTTCACATCACGATGTTTGATGCTGCCCCCCACTCGGTAAAAGGAATCTTTGCTAAAATCACCTTCAATGATTTCATTGCGATAAACAATCGCTCCAGCTGATGCCTCGTTAAAGACATTCAAATTGTCCTGCAAACGCTCTAAATAAGCAGTTTGCGCCAATTGGTTGTAGATGATCATGTCTGAATTAACTGTTGTAGTCATAACGACTTATCTCCAAATGTTTAATAATTAGTTTGGTAGTTTTAGGAAGGATTCTTGGCCATGTTCTTTGATGTAATCGGCTCTTTGAGATACTGACATCTCGCTTCGCTTCATACCTGCAGGTGCTCCACCTTTGCCCCCACTTTGGAAACCACCGCCATTTCCTTTACCACCTTTAAGGATTAAGTCTTTATGCTGGTATCCACCAACCAAGGACTCTAAAGCTTCATCAACATTTGCAAGTTCACCAGGGCGCAGACGGGAATAAATTTTCTCCCCTTTTTGATCGTAAGCAACCACTTTACCTTCTTCGATTTTGAAGTGCTGACCAAAGGTCGCTTGAACCATATCAACTGGTACTGCAATGTTGTCTTGAATGTACTTAGAACGAGCAAAACCACCGCCAATAAGCTCACCATGCAATTGAGCTTCTAGAGCATCACGTTGCTCAACAATAGGAGCATATTTTTCTTCAACTGCTTTGATAGCTTCAGCTTTCACTTTCTCAACTTCGCCAGCATCCACCAGCTTTTTATCGTCAAGATTTTGCATTGTCTGAATCGCTTTCTTAGCTGCTGTAGGATCTTCGATTCCTTCAAAAGCTTTAAGGGCCTTTTCTGCCGCTTCTTTCGCTTCACGGTTCGTTTTTGCTTCATTGTTTAAACGTGCAATAGTTGCTACAGAGTGAACTGCATCATGTGGCATTTCTTTGCCATCATCATGAATATAGATAGGTTTATCACCTTCTACTTCCGCATATACCTTACCGTCGATCGTTACTGTTTTAAGTTTCATGGGTCATCCAACCTATATTTTCAAAATGGGCATCCACCCGGATTCGCCGTCTGCATCCACTTTCGGCAGGCATAAAAAAAGCCCTATATGTAATAGGGCTTTAATTTAAATAAGATTTAATAGGGCATTCTTTTTAATTCCCTATCTGGCTTTTGATACATCTTTCTTTTGAAAAATACTAAAAAAGATGAATTAAAGACGGAAATTATTCCATATATTAAAAACACGATTAATATGTGTTCATATCTAACTTCTAAAAAATAGATAATTGCAAAACCAATTAAAATACCACCAGAAAGTCTAAATAATGTTGTGAATGTATCTAGAAGTGCCTCAGATACCCCCATTAAGGTGCTTTTAAATGCAAAGTTAAAATAACGATAAAGAATTAAAAAAACTAAACCAATTACAAAATTAATTACGGTTGCAATTATAGGCGTTAAACCAAACTGGTCATTTGATGAATTAATTAATTTATCAATACCTTTCACTCCTTCCAAATAGTACGTCATCGATATTACGACTAGATAAATAATTGATACAATAATAAATTCAGAAATAATTATTTCTCTGAGCAATTTATTATTTCTGGATATTTCTTCAAGCTTTTTCATTATATAAAGCACCAAACAATTAAATAAATTATAAAATATATAATTATCACTTTTAAGGCAAGATTCATATATTAGTTATTTTTTCATCTAGAATCTTTAACTCCTCTAAAGTGTATAATTTTCCCTCCGGATCATAAAATTTATCAAAATCAAACTTCCCTTCTTTATAAAGTTTGTACCTCTTTGGCCCAAGCCACTCTTTTTGGAAAAAGTCATCAGTCTTTTTGAAGAACTCTTTAAATGTGGTGTTTGCGTCCAGTTGCCCGATTAACTGACTGCGCTCATCTTTGGGGATGTCTTTCACTGGTCGTTCGTCCATGACAAACGGACGCTCTCCAGCAAGGCGACCATCTTTATCAACTGGTACCAAAATGCTTCGGCAATGTGGATGTAACGGCGGTACACGTTTAGATGGGTCGTTAATTTTCCATATTGTTCCATCCAATGACGCACATAGCTTTGAGGTCCTACCATCCAAGACACTAACAAATCGAACATATTCAAAGCCAATTTTCTTATAGCTGTCTAGATAGGCTTGATTAGCCACATGGCTTCGTATAGTTCGAACAGTCCGGTCAATATCAGATTTAGTGCTGTTTAAAAGACCATCTTCGAAATTAAGGCGTTTGGTACCGCGAATACGCTGAATAATTTCTTGGTTTGTTTTACCTGTGCTGATTCCATCACGAATCGCGTATTCAACTTTCTGGCGAGCACTTTCTGCAATTCTTGATAAAAGATCATCAACTAAAGCACCACCAGCCAAGGGAACTTTTTTTGCTGCTGAAAACAGTTTTTCACCATCAGGCTTACTAATCTTTGCGCCGTATAATTTTGCTATGTAGTTTGCTTCATAAACGGCCATCGCTGTAGCTGAAACGGCGAATGCTTCAGGTAAGCTGGTATTTACACTACTAAACCATTGAGAAATTAAATCTCTTATTTCCTTATGGTTTGGAGTTGTGTATTTGCCTCCAGCTAAAGCAATCTTTTCTGAATCACTAAGTTCATCCAATAAATCGCGAAGCTTTGAAAGCATTGCATTCGTATCATTATTGAATAAACCCAATAATTCATTTACTGATTGCGAAGAAGCACGATAAAGATAAGCCTGATGTTGAGTGAGTACCTCCAAAAGATTTTTATTATCTTTAGCCATATCACCCTACCTATAGATTCACTGTTCCGTCTTTTTCGCCTTCAATGTTTTCCAGCTCTTCTTTATATTTTTGTTTTGGGAACATTCCAGTTTGGTTATATTCCCACCAAGATTTAAATGAAGAGCGGCCTTGTAAAGCTGCCTCATATAATTGTCGAGCTAGTTCAGCTTGATATCCTTGTTTATTGAATTCCTGACTGATTTCGAACATCAGTTCATCTTTAGTCAAAACATCAACATTAGGCGTTACAAACTTAGCTGCCCATCTTAAAGCCATTGAAAAAGCTTCATTCATATTCACAACACAAAGTGAAAGAACGGAATGCTGCACGGCGTCATCACTATTTGATTCAGTAGCAGTCTTTTTCCCTGCTGAACCCTTTTCAATTAAACGCGCCCCCATCTCCTTCATCTGTTCCCATTTATCATTCATTGCTTCCCGAGCTAAAGTGTTTGGATCAGCTTGTACAATCCCCAAATCACCGTTCTCAGGTAAAGGTAATAGAACTTTTGCACCGATATAAATGCCACGCTTTTTGGCCTCGTCGTACCAAGCCCAATTGACTCCCTTTGCATAAAACTGTGGTTGGCCCATATAAAAAACGGACTCTTGAAAGTCCGCACTATCTCTATAATGAGCCAAATTAAGATTAGCTAATGGGAGCAATGGAGGCTTCTTAATCTCTTCGGAGTTATCAATAGCCCCCACAAAAGTGAAAGGAATATATGACCAGGTATCACCGTTATAATCAGTTGGTGACTTCTTTTCTCCCCCCACCCAAGTATCTTTATCCCCTTTGGTATAAACCTGAACCGTATAGATGTAATTTCCTTCACTATCAGGTTCTAAACGAAGAACCCGGTATTGCTCCACGTCTGTTTTACTAAAGCCATCATTCCCACGTTCAGAAGTAAATTCACGGATAACTACCAAGCAAAGCTTTTTCTGGTTATCAATCATCATTGAATCCCAATTGATTACATCAATAGCATTCAATAAGTGAATCATCGGATAGGCTTTTTGCTGTTTAAACTCTGCAAGATTTCGTGCCGGTGTAACTGCTGGGTAGTCAACATATAAGGCGCATCTGTAATGCTTTAATAAGTGTCGAATACCCGTCTGTGCCAATTGATAAGCGCTTAAGCCTGCGCCATTAGCATTACGCTCTAAATGAGCGAGCTGGGATGGAAACTTAAAGCTTGGATCTGTGGCAAATGCAGCACCCACTAAACTGTTTGACGTTGTACCTGTAACTTCATAAAACACAGCACGTATCAAATAAGCTAAATAAGCACTCTTATTTGCTGGCGTTTTGTCATGTGCATTAGGCTTAGGTAGATATTTTTCACCTTTTGCCTTAACCGCATCCTCACCTTCACAAACATCATCTAGCTTCTGCCAGTATGGCAAGTTTTTAACATATTCAGGATGTTTAAAAGTTACGTCACTCATCGAGCAAATCCCATATCAGCAAAGAAGGCTTCAAAACCTCCATTCAATTCATTAAATGCATCCGAACCAGCATCAACCTGGTCGTCATGCGTTCCATTCGGAAAGTTTCGAAGCTCTTCAATAAAGTCTTTATTCCAATCACCTCTCAGAATTCTGACGTTACCCACGTTAACTTGAGCCGCAAAAGGCTGTGCTCGTGTGAGTTTGTCACCCGAAACAGGTTTAGCTTTGACGTCATATCCTGCAAGAAGCTTTACGAATGAACTGGCTTGTGATTTACCTGCTTGCCCAGGATCTTGAGGGATCCTTACCGATACGCCCATCCCGTCTAACTCTGTGACTTGTTTTAAGCGTTTATTGACGTTGTCTGGACCAAGTTGCCCTTTGGTTACATCGACAATATAGGTCAAGCCATCTGCACCTAAAGCTTCTCTCACACCTGCTGTAAAGTCGCCTTCATTCTCAGTTGCACCAAAGTCCCAAGCTCTAACTTGCTTCACAATATCAGCAGGTAAAGCATCAACAATTTCAATATTGTCAGGCTTAAAAAAACCGCCAGCTGGCGGTGAAGGCATTTGACGGTATTGCCCGGCAAAAACATACGGTGCAGCTTTCTCCATTTGCTGCAACTTTTGAATATTATGTTTAGCTGGCCATAAAGCAGAACCATCCTCTTGAATTGCTGAAAGGCAAAGATGATCCCACACCTCACCGTTACCGCCCTCAGCTGGTAAACCGTCTTCTCTTTTCCCTAATAACCAACCAGCCAAATCGTCTTCATGCAATCGCTGCATAATGACAATAATCGGCGTATCAGGTGAGTTAGTACGAGACTCGAGTGTATTTTGGAACCAGTCAATTACACCTTCACGGATAGTTTTTGATTTGGCTTCATCGGCCTTATGCGGGTCATCAATAATGATGCACCCACCAAAGCCTTCACGCATTTTGCCTGCACCGAAACCGGTAATGGTACCGCCTGTACCAGTCGCATAGCAGACACCACCTGCAGCTGTACGCCAGAAATCCTTAGCTTTACTATCATCACGCAATTTAAGATCAGGAAATACCTTTTTATAAGCCTCCTCTTGAACCATATTGCGAGTCTGAAATGCGTTATTTGCAGCAAGCATTGCCGAATAACTGATATGAATAAACTCTGAATCAGGATTTTTTCCAAAACACCAAGCCATAAAATTAATTACGGCAATTTCAGTTTTTGAATATCGAGGTGGAACGTTAATAATTAAACGCTTTGTTTCACCACGATAAACTTTCATCAAAGCTTCACAGATTTCTAAGTGGTGCCAGTTCTGCATCCATTTGTAATTGCGGCGCTCCTTAAACATGTACCTAGTGAAGAAATATAAATCTTCTTGCGCCTCGATCCGGATGGCTTTATCCCGAGCCGCATCAGTACTCATCTAAGACCTCCCTCCGCGCTTTTAAATACTCTTCCATTGGAACAGGCACATCTGAATTAACAGTTTGAACTGGTCCGCCGTCCTTGCCTGTTATTTCTTGGCGGTTGGTAAATTGTCCACCAATGTCTTTTGCAGCCTGCTCTAGAATTTTTAGCGCTGTTTTTACGTTTCTAGTTCTATCAAGCTGTCTTTGGTATTGCTTAAGACGGTAATACTTATTTGCAATAGGAATATCAATTAAGCCTTCATCAAATCTCACTCTGGTTGATTCAAAAAGCTCAACAAATTTCTTACTTAAGTTTCTGCCAGAATATTTAGTTGGGTCATAGCATTCGCATTGGCTACGACTAATATCAACACCAAACTCTTGCTTGACCTGCTCAACCACTTCTTGAGGGGTATCACGGCATGCAAGAGCTTGAACAATATATATTTTCACAGGCTCTTTTAGTGCTGCCATAATTTCCCCTTCGTACAGCTACGTACAGCAAACAGGTCAAAAAAAAGAGCCGCAAGGCTCAATTGATTACACAGTTTCCGCAGCATCTTGAAATATCTAGATCCGAAACAAACGGCGGATTCTTGGCGACCTCAATTAGTCGCTTAACGTTCTTGCTTGGTCCATAACGTTTAACTACACCAATGAACTCTTCAACATCGTGACCAGCAAGATAGTGCTTAGGTAAACCCGTATTGTCGCTATAAAGGATTTCGCCATCTTCATCTTTCACAACGCCAATGTGATACAACTCGTGCTCTATCAAATAGCAGAACTCAGTATCATTGGCCCGCTCGCAAAAAGAAGCATCGACTGTAATTAAGTATGTTGGAACAGCCCCGAACCAATCGCGCATTTGTTGTTCCTGGCGTGCTTTCTTCCAGCCACCAACATTAAACATAACTTTTTCGCACTGGCCTAAAACCATAGTCTGTTTACTTTTAAATGCAGTTGAAGCCCAAGCAAATGCTAAGAACTCTTCATTATCATGCAATAGCTCTGCAATATGGTCATGATCCGGGTTATGAAGAGGCCCACCAATTTTTAAATAATTAGAAACAACCCACTTCTTTAAATCCGGTGCTGGAATTATACGGATTGCTTCCTCTTCTTCAGCCTGATCAATAAAGTCCGTTGGTGGGAATGGTCTGATCTGATCCATTAAATATTTGCCTCTTCAAATTCTTAAGCCATTGGCTAGCGTAATCTTTTCGCATCTGTGGCGGTCCAGACTCATCTATCCGATGCCTTGCCGCTGTCTCAATGCGAACTACGGTGTAGCCCATCTCTTCAGCCACATCGTAACGATCAAGACTCCAAGCTTTATTTCTAAGCTTGCCCTTACGACCGCCAGACCAAGGGCCACCAGCAATTTCAACTAAAATACGATGTTCAATTAAATGAAAATCAAAACGCCAATGCTTTGTAGACTTAAACTGGAATTTCTTTTCATACTTAATTCCCAGATTATCTAAAACTTCACTAAGTTCTTCTTCTGCCTCTAGGTACTTCTGTGTAGCTTTAGGCAAAGGTCTACTTTTGGGTTTAGTTTTGGGCTCTTTTTTTCTTGTAAACCAAAAGTATTCTTTATCGTCCATATCTCTTCCATAAAAAAACCGCTCGAAGGCGGTTAGTAGATTTATTGTTTACGTAGTTGGGCAATAAAGTAATCAAGATCACGTCTATCTTTGAATTCTGCTATATAAAACTCATCTTTTGAAAAGTTTACTGTTACTTTAAGATTATCTACATCGATGTGAAAATAACGAATCTTGTCTTTATTAATGAAATAATTTTCATGCTGAAGGAACATATATTTACCAAGCTTATGATTATTGAACAAATTATTTTATTTTAAATAGGCTTTAATTGCGAGCCTAAAGTATTAAAATCACCGCTACTATTAGCAATACTTTTATAAGTGAATTAGCCTGTGATGTCCTAATACTTAGCTGTATAAGAATTGAAAAACTCCTAACAATCATCTTAAAGTCTAATAGATTCTAAAATAGTAAAATTGAGTATAATCTTCAACTTTAAATTAACTTATAGGTATCTTATGCTTATCTCATTGAATCAATTACAAAATAATGGTAAATATTTCGTATTTAACAAAGAAAATGAAAGCAATAATGAAAATGAAGAGTTATTGAAACTTCTCTCCGAAAGTAAGGAGATACAATCTATTAATATTGATCAATTATATACAAATCGATTTCACCCTCTTTGGGAACGATTAAAAGAAGAATACCCATCACATAAATTAACCCAAATTCTACAATCAGAGACCTTTCTTTTATTTGATTAATCTTTCATTAGATATGGTTGTATTTAACAATCATATCTACTTTTATAGATTCGTGGTTTTTTTCAAACATTCTTGCTGCAGAAATCTCTCCATGCAGCATCAAGATCTAATTCATCTTGCTTGCTTAAATCACCATCAAACTCGAAGTAAAAAACAGCATCGTGATAATCATCAATTTTGTATTTTACATTTGGATTTATTAAGTAATGATCGTTTTCTACATTCTTCATTAATACTTCAAATACAAACTTTAAATCCTTATCTCTTCTTGCCAGAATCAACTCATTCACTTTGTAATTCATAAAATTTTCCAAATAATTCATATTTAATAAAAGATATCAAAAAATTTCTTCTTCTTCTAATTACAACATTCGATATGGCTTATCGAACATTTAACTAACAAACTTTCTTACTTTAGTAATTATGGATATAAAGATTAATTTATATATCATATTTTGAGTTACTTATTTAAAAAGCCCCACTCAATCAGCTAATCAAGTGGAGCTCAAATTCTGCTTTTTAATAATTATTAAACAGCTCGAATCACATTAATAGTCGTTGGAATCACTTCATCACTATTTTGGCAAACAAGAGTGATATTGAAGTAAACGTCTTCTGAGAAAGCTGGAATAGTCTAGTTATAACGATGAATTTCAGTTAAACCATCAACCGAAGTAATCACATGCTCAATTTCTGTAGCAGAGACGTATTTCATTGAATACTTAACTGGCAAAGCTTGCGTTTGGAACAAAGTATCTAACAATGAAAAGAAGTCGTTATTGCCATCTACAGTATTGTTATAACCAATATTCGAACCACCTAAATCATAGCTATCGAATGTAGTCTGCAAACGAACACCGCTATGGACATTACCTGTAGCACTTAAGAAATTCTCAGCCACAACTTCAAGCGTATCGCCAATATTAGCTTTAGTCGCTGCATGATAACCGTACATAATCAGTGGTGCTTCAGGTGTACCGAAATCTAACGGCTCACCTACTGGAGTTAAAACACCATTTTCAAATGTACAGTTATCCAAATACCAGTCAGAAGCTGGAGGATTCGGAAGACTTGTTACACCAATGACAGTAAAGCCGGGTAATGCATTAATTGCCTCAACATTACTCAGCACTTGGTCATAGCTAGTCGTATCGGCAATCTTTACCAATACCGTATGACCTGCTGGCAAGTTTGTGTCAGTTAAAGTTTCGATTGTTGCTTGCTTTGGAGTAGTAACCATTAAGGTTTCCTCATAAAAAAAGCCCTATCATTTTTAATTGATAGGGCTTGGGTGGTAGAAAATGGAAAATAAAAAACCCACCATTAGGTGGGCTTGGAATTCAGAAAATTAAATTTAAGAAAGGTATTTGTATTTTTCAGCTAAATGCTTACTGGCTATTTCTGTTGTTTCCATATACGGCAATTCTGCACAAAGCCAAAACCGATATGTATTTTCACCAATTCTATAACTCTGGCTGTTATAGGTTGATTGCTTACTTGAATCAATTGTACTTGCTTCAAAGAAAGTACCTTCACGGTTATTTACAACTTCACCGTCTAAATCACCGCCAATACAGATATTCATTTAAGTGACCAGTTTTAATTAGGCTGGACTATAACATGAAAGAAAAACTCCCGAAGGAGGTATTTTGAGGATTATTTAAGACCTTTATGTTTTTGTAAAAGAGCTTTCTGTTCTTCACGAATGTCTTTTACCTTCTGCAATTTTTCAAGATAGAAAAAATCTCTCTCTAAAGCTATTTCTATTGCTACCTCTTCCTTTAAATTACCATTCTCATCAAAGTTTTCAGGATTTTGATCTGGAAATTCTAAATAGTATTCTTCCATATCCATGGCTTAAATCTCTTATATCTATCAAGATAAATATAACATAGACAATAAAATAGCCCATCGTTTGATGAGCTATTTATAAATATAACTTAGTTATCTTTAATCTATTTAGTGAACTGCAACGTTGATCAAATACATAATATAACACTGATTTATAACAATAAAACTATTTTCCAACTATTTTCTGTACAATGCAATCTCCAACAGAATTCTTTTATATGCATAATTATCCCTTATCAAAGCATAATTAAAATCAAATGCTAATTGTTTCGTTTCATTAACATCTTCTATAGTGGTTATTTCCTGAGAAAAAATTCTAAGCTTTGATATAGTTGATTTAAATGCGTAATCTTGTTCCACGAAATAAGTTTCTAATGGTACATCCTTTTTAGCATCACAGATAAAAAGAGCTGAATAAAATATTTCTAACCTTTTTTTGTCTAATTCATCTATTTTATCATTAAAGTTTTTGAGCATTTCTTTAGTAGGATTAATAGGGGGAAATGTATCAATCATAGCGCCCATTAATTGATATAACTCATCCGTCTTTGTGCTCATTACATTTAATAAAGCAATTGAATTCTTAGCTTCTGTTGCAATAACCTCTTTTTCTTTTTGCTTATGCCAAATTAAGTAAACAATTAACGAAATAATAAAAGGTGTTAGTACCTTAAAAATCTCTAAACTAATTTTAAAAAATGAATCCAAATCTCAAAAGCCTCTTAGTTCTACTTGTTATTTAAATTATATCAGGTTGTTATTTTAAGAAAATAAAAAAGCCCATCGTTTGATGAGCTTTAATACCAGTGTTTCAATTACACTTTGAACACTATATCACGAATATGCCATACCCTGTATTTACAGTCAAGAAGATTAATTCTCCTCTTTTGTTATCTTTATAAATTTTTCAATTTGAAAATGTGGATAACGTGATTTGATAAAGGCTAAACCACATTTAATATCCTGTTGGATTTGTGAACCATATGTATCATTGCTCTTCGCAATATCCCGAATGGACTCACCCATCACATAATGCCACCAGATTGCTCCAATCCATTCCTGAAGAATCTCATCATCTATAGATTGTAGATCAATTAACAATCTATGGATTGCACGTGCTTCATTATCATTTAATTGACAGCAAGTACCCTTACGGCGAGTACACAAGCGATCTTTTAAAGTTTCATCACTCATGTACATAGCCATTAATTTTTCACGTTGTTTTTGAGTGATGCGTTTAGTTGGCATGGTTTTAACAATTTTAACCATTGTTTCAGTATCACCGTTGAGCCATGCTCCTAATTGACGACACCACTCTTCAAAACTGTATTTAGACCAATCGACCGCTTGTAAAATGTGTTGTACTGGCATATTCATTTTCATCCCACCAATTGCTCAATTTGTTTAATCGCCACGCCTGCTTTAACTAGCTCTGTACTAAACCTTAAAACTGTAAAACCCATCATTGCGGCTTCGTTGTATTTCTCCATGTCTCCTAGATAACCTTTGCCCCTCGTATGACGGCCTCCGCTCCAGATTCCGCCTTCAACTTCAATAAGTATCTTTTTTCCTGTAATTAAAAAATCTGCTCTCCATTTACGTTTTGGATGGAATTTGTATTCCTGCTCAAAATCGATCTTGCATGCTCTTAAGTGTGTTGCTAATACAACTTCCCCTACACTTGGTTCTCTTGTTTGCTTTGCTGAACGGCGCTTTTTATTTTTCTGAATAGGAAATAATCCACGATATTCAGCAAGACTTATTGAACTCACTACTCGATTGCCTCCTTGCGCGTATGCCACCAAAGCACTACAACACCACAGATGACACTAGTTACGGTTGATATGAGCATTGCCCAAGCCAAAATTTCGAATTTATTCATGCTAACTTCTCCCAATTGACATCAATAAGACTTGGTCTAAACACCACAACACAGCACCCAAAAGGAGCATTTGTTTTAGAATTACCAAACTTTAAACGTCCGCGAATAAAATGAATTTCCCTGCCTAAGCAGTAATCTTGAAACCAACGTGCATCCGTTCTTACAGGAACTAATGCCACCACCGTATGCCCTTTACTTGCTGTTTCCGCAGCTTTAGCTACCCAATCTATGATTTCCTTACCGTAAGGTGGATTCATCCAACAGGTGCCAGACCACTCTTGATTTAAACCATCGATATCAGGTGTGAAAAAGCGTTCACATTTAGCATTATCAGGAAGAGCACAAACATCTAAATCAAAGTTAAAAACTCGATCCAATTTTTCGAAAAAATCTTGGGGCGTCGCCCAAACATCAGTTCGATCATCAGCTAAGCCAAATAACTTATTTTTAGTCATAGTATTCATGCCGCCTCTCCTTTTCCTTTAGGTTGAAAGCCCACTTGAATTAGGTAAGGCATCAATGTTTGTTGTTGCTCAGGATCAGTAAGCTTTACTGCGATACGAGCAGCTAATTGATCGTAGCTTTCATTCCCTTCCGCATATTTACTTGCAAACTCTGGATGAACAGAAAGTTTTTGAGCAAATGAGTAAATCTGTTTTGAACTTAGTGTGTTTGATTCCCCCTGCGGGACTCGAACCTGTGTTGCAGCTTTTGAGTTTTTAGATTGTTCACGTGATTGGTATTTCCCACATGCGTTGATCAACCAATCTGCAAAGTGGTAATGCATGAGTTCATCACAAAGATTCTTCTCGGCGTTGTAGAGTTCAAACGCTCGTAACTCCCGATCGAACCAATTCGCGTTTTTGATCTGCTCGTAAGTTTCCTGATCAGTTGCCAAACGAATTTCTTCACCAAGTTTTTTTAAACTCAACCATGTTTTTTTATTTTTAGATTCTATTGATAGATTCCCTGATAGGTTCTGTGTCCCAATATTGGGACTGGTCTCGGTACCGTTTTTGGGACTGGTTGCAGTCCCATTATTGGTACTAGTACCGTTTTTGGAACCAGTACCGAAATTGGAACTAGTTCCGTTATTGGTACTAGTCCCCTTTTTGGGACTGGTTAAATCATTTTCTTCACGGCCCATCACACCAATTAACTGGTAAACCTTCACACCATTTCCAGTGATTTCACCTGTAAATCTAATTAAAGAAATTGACTCAAGTTCATCCAATACTTTGATTACTGTTTTGCGATTAAGTACAGTGTCTTTAACCATACGTTTAATACTTGGGTAACACTTGTGAGACTCTCCCGCTCTATCAGCCAAAGCTAACAAAACGAGTCTCTGACTTGAGGTTTTAACCTCTGCTTTGAAAGCCCAAATGGTTGCGTCTAGACTCATTACTCACCAGCCTTAGGCTTTACATATCCGCCCATGTATTCAATCTTTCGAGCTTTATACAAACTCGTTTCAATTTCCCCAGCCAAATACAAAGTAATGCGGCCGCAGCGAGCGAGTTCCTGTCTAAACTCTTCACGTGTGATGGCTGCATTGTCTTCGTTGTATCCACGCTTACGGAGATTTGCTTTGTTTCGTTCAAGCATTTTGTTTAGTAGATTAAGAGCAGGCTCATACCATGACTGAATACCTTCTCTCTGTTTATGTTCAGGAAGATGTCTAAATTGCTGATTCATGACACCTCCGCCCGTGCTAACTCTTCTGTACTCAATCGACGTTTTGCCTCTAACTCAGCAATTGATGCCGATCTAAAGAATTGAACTGGTAGAACTAACTGCTTCCCGCACACTGACGTCACAAAAAGTCGTTTAGGGGTGCTGTAGTAAAACCCAAATACTTCAAAAATTTCGTTATGATCCATTTCATTAACAACCACCATGTCACCTACTACAAATTCTTGTGAGTTGAGTTCGGTTGGTTGTTCTGATAAATTAGTTTGCATATTCATTGGTTCCTAAATTAATGAATTGAAACCACTCCTGTTCCCGCAGGTAGTGGTTTTTTATTTGAATAAAATTCGCATGTACTCAGGTGAAGTGAATGCATGTGCCAAATACACTCTTGTTGCTTCGGCAATTTCTGGTGAGCAATACACATCACTCTCAGGCACTACCTTCAAACCAATGACTGCCAACAAATAGCTAATAAACTCAATCTCAGTCAATCCATTGGATTTCTTATCATTTTTCATTCTTGATAAAGTACTAGCATCTATATTTACCAATTCAGCAATGTGACGTTGATTACTAGAATTTAGTGCTTGCAATATGAGCGATTCGTTATTGCTAGCGCTTGCAGGCAATTCATTTGATACTTTGCTCATGAGTTAATCCCTAAGCGGTTAATGTTTCGAATTCTGAGAGTGATGGACAAAGTTGAGAAGCCTTAAAATGCCCGTTCGTTACACGCTCAGCGCGTAATGCAATCTTTTCAGACATTTGGTTCTTACCCTTAAGCCATGCATTTACAGATGGTTGTTTTATAAGTAGGACTTGAGCTGTCTTTGTTTGACCACCTAAGAACTCAACTAGTTTTTCGTAGATTCCGATGAGATTCTGGCTCATAACTATCAAACTCCTATTTTGATAGTTAATTTATAGTTATACCTATCACATGTCAATAGATATAACTTTTTGAAGTTTTATAGTTAAGCCTATAAAATTCACTTCTAAACAAATTAAGGTTTTTGCTATGTCTGATTTGGCAACTCGATTAAAAGAGGCTCGTACTAAAGCTGGGAAAAGTCAGTATGAAGTAGCTGAAGCGGTTGGAATTAAACAACCAACATACCAAGCCTTAGAAAGCGGTAAGAGCTTAAAATCTGCCTTTCTTCCACTAATTGCTAACTATTTAGGTGTAGATGCTTATTGGTTAACAACAGGTAAAACTGAAGATGGATTTACCGAAAAAGATTTCGTTAAGCCTACTGTGGCCCAAAAAGGAACTGACAATTACATTTGGATAGAAGTTGTGGAAGCAAATTTTTCTTGTGGACCTGGTGAGTCTATTGAGTTTCACTTTGATGCAATAAATGGAATGGTCCCATTTCCTTCATCATTCTTTAAAGAAAAACGCGTTGCTCAAGAATGTATGCGAATCATTAAAGCTAAGGGTGATAGCATGACGGATTATATTAAAGATGGTGACTTGGTGGGTATTGATATCTCTCAAACAGATGTAATTGATGGTGAGATATACGCTGTTTATTTTGCAGGAGAAGGAATGCTGAAGCAGATCTTTAAAGAAGCAGATGGCTCACTAATTCTTCACAGCCTTAATGAAAAATTTAGAGATCGTAAAGTCACTGAAGACAATGGGAAAAATTTTAAAGTAATGGGTCGTCAGTTCTGGAGAGCTGGTTAAGTAAATTCAATTTAGAAACATTATTATACAATTGCCCACCTATATGGTGGGCTTTTTGACGATAGTTACTTCTATTAAATACAACTATCAAAACTATTAAATTATAGTTATACCTATTGATAGTAATAATAGATAAAACTATATTGACCTCACAGACAACAAAAAGCCCCGGAACTTTGGACGGCAACGGGGCTTTGCAAACTGCGAGATCAATTATGAACGTAAATACAATTCCTTTCAACCAAATCAAAGTTACGGGCTTTACAGCTCTAGTTTTGATTGCTGGTTTAGCTTCTTGTGAATATAAAACAGCACAGTCTAGTTCTGGTTCTAATTCCTACAACTTCACACCACAAACTCAACCTAGCAGCTATGGCGTTCAAACGGCCAAGATCATTGGTAATACGTCTGGTATAGCAGTTATTAAACTTGATGGCTTCCGAGTTAACGTTAGCTTTGACTTTGAAACTCATCCTGATAGCTACGGTGTTCCAGGTTCCGAATTTACTGCTGTTGATGTAACCCAACTCACAATCAATGAAATTACCGATGTAAACGGTAAGTCTTACAGCGATTTCACAGATTACAACGATCATCGCAATATCAATGCACTTCTTAAAGGCTTCATCGAACGTAATAAGTTGGTGGAGGCTTAATCATGAATAATTTCAAAAAACACCCTGATGGTTATAAGTCTTATTTAGGCCGCGACAATACAGGCCTCTACTCCGTTCGCATTGGTTGGCAGATTTTTGTGTCAAATGCTAATGGCACCGTGCTGTACAAAATCATCAAGGAAGTTAAGACACCTCTTAACGTTGAGGAGTTTAAAACTGAATATCCGAAAGTTTGGAACGTTTTAACTCAAGAAATCAGCCACCAGCGCTCTAAACAACTAGCCAAGGATTTAGGCGGCTCACACATCCCTTCACCTGACCGTAAAAACTATAAGCGTTCTCGCGGTTTCACTGGCTCAAGATAAGGATAATAAAAATGGCAGTTTTCTTTAAAAAAGCAGAACGTAAAAACGCGAAATTGCGTTTAGCAATTGCAGGGCCTACGGGCTCAGGTAAAACCTTTACTGCCCTATTACTTGCTAAGGGTATGGGTGGCCGTATAGCTGTAGCTGATACTGAGAATAGTAGCGCTGAGTTATATGAAGATTTAGTTGAATTTGAACATGCCAATATTCAACCACCATATACACCAGAAAAGTTTATTCAGGTAATTAAAGCAGCTGAGCAAGCAAATTTCGACACCCTCATTTTAGATAGCATTACTCATGAGTGGTCTGGTGTAGGTGGGTGTCTTGAAATTGTTGATCAACTGGCCGCAGGACCATTTAAAGGGAATTCTTGGGGTGCATGGAGCCAAGTAACGCCACGCCACCGCAAATTTATTGATGCAATGTTGCAATCCAGCATCAACATCATTGTGACCATGCGCTCAAAAATGGAAACCATACAGACCAACGATAACGGCAAAAAGAAAGTTGAAAAAGTTGGTATGAAGGCCGAACAACGTGATGGTATTGAATATGAATTTACGACTGTTCTAGATCTAACACATGACAATATTGCTATAGCAACTAAGGACCGTTCTCGACTGTTCCTAGATCCTCGTCAATTGGGTGAGCATGACGGCGTTTTATTAAAACAGTGGCTACTCTCAGGATCTGCTAATGCATGTATCAATGGTAATCAATTTTTAGAACTTGAGCACTTAATGCATCAAGCGGGAATTGATATTGCGAATTACTGTGCAAAGCGTGGTCTAAATAGTCTTCATGATGTGAAACAGCAAATATTTGAAGAGACTTGCGACGGTATTAAAAAGATCATTCAGCAAAATCAACAAGCTCAACAAGCAAATGAACAACGACTTATTGAGCAACAAGAAAAGACTTTAGAAAACGAGTACCAACTCGCTTTGAAACACATCGAGTCAGCTATACGTATCAGTGACTTGGATTACCCAACTAATTACTTCAAGGGTACTAAGTACGAACAAAACATTTTAAACGCCTGTACTGCTAAATCAGATATGGAAGGATGGACAGCATGAATAATTTACTAACAGCATCTGAAGCTTTTGCAGCACTTCAAAAAGGTAAGACTGTCCTCTGCCGTCCTGCTGGAGACATGTTGGAATTTGCCGATTTAGATCAATTCCCCGCTTCTGTGTTTGGTAAACCGGGTTTTGAATTCTGCATCAAGATTGATGTGATTGAACTTGCTGGCATTACCTTTACTAAGCCTTTAACTGTTGATGAATTAGAGATTGATAAAGAGGTTTTTGTTATTAATCCCGCTGGCTTTATTGAGAAGCATGTTTATCAAGGTGTGGGTTATGGCATTGTCACTATGGTTGATAGTGGTTTTGCTCAACGTGATTTGGATAATGCCAGATTACAATATGAAGCTCTTTGTAAATTACTTGGAGGCAATTCAATAAAAGATGTGCCTTTAAAAACTACAGAACTTGAAATTGAGAATAAAAAGAAGCGTAATAAGAAAGCATCACAGTTAAAAGATGAATTACCAGTTGTTAAAGAAACATCAAAAGACGTTGGCGATGCCCTCGAAGGGGTAGTAGTTATTACTAAAGGGGCTTATGTTTCCCATTCTGAGGATCTATTAGTTCATGACACTACTGACCCGACATTAGATCCTGAATATCAAAAAAACCTTGATACCCTTCTGCAACGCGTTAGTGAGTCAAAAACACCTGACGAAGTAAATGCAGTTTATCGCTATACCCGTACTTGGTCTGATAAACAAATGGAACCTTTGCTTCTTGCAACTCACAAACGACTTGAACAGTTAGAAAAAGAAAAGGCTCCTTCAGGTGAACCGCCTTCTCTAATGGTTCAGATCCAAAATGCACCAGATCTTACAACTTTGGATGCACTTGAAATTGATGTGGCTGCACGAGATCCACAGATTCAACCGAAGCTTATGGGGTTTGTGAGAAAACGCCGTTTTGAATTAGAAAATCTAGCAAGTTCTCAACCAGATGCTGAACCTGATTATTTACTGGAGGAACCTTTCTAATGTCGAAACAGATTACTCCTGAGTTTCTTTTCGAGCCAAAGCTGTTACCCCAGCAGCTTTTCGAGAAATTCATTGTTTTCAATGTGAATGCTGGCTATCGCGGACGAGGTACACCAAACGGGGTGAACCTAATTAAAGGTAATAAAGCCACCCTCACCTTGACCGATAAAGGTGAGATGAACAAAGCAGCTCAAGAGCGCTACAAGTTGATGTTATTGAAGTATTTCAAAGAAGGTCGCTCAGCAATGGATGAGTTGGATCATGAAGTAAAACGTATTTATAAAATGGTGGCGTGAATGATTGATTTAAAAACTAAACAAGCATTTTGGGCAGAACAATTACCTTTTTTTAAAGAAAAATATTGGCTTCCAAATCATTTAGAAGTTCTTGAATTTGACATGATTGGTGGGTGTTTTGAAATAGCTGAAGGTATCAAAACCGAGCTAAGTGAAGAGGATATTTTAGAAATATACCACCGCGTTAATAGTGGTTGGGCAATGTGGAAAAAAGCTGTAACTTTCATGAAAGCCAAAACTCAGGCGGTGCCAGATACACACATGCTTGTTGAAAAGAAAAATACCGAAGACTGGTTTCTTGATGAGGATGAAGGTCTATGGTTAGACCATGATGGTATTGACGGTTCTCTTTGTGAATTAACTATTGGTGAAGTTAAACCAGTTCAACACAAAGAGTATTTAATCACTCAAAGCAACACTTTGTATGCCGCAAGGGTTTGGGATGGTGAAGATGATCATATCGCATGGAAGTTACTTGAATCAGAAGAGGCTGCATTGGAAGCGGCTAAATATTGCAAACAGATGTATGACGCAAAAGAATCGGGAGCCATGGAATGAAATATCAAATACAGCCAATTGAAGTGCCAGATGATTTAAATTGCAACTGGTTCCACCCAGATATAGAGAAGCACGACACCATTAGTGAAAATTCTGAATTTTATACTAAGGAGCAATGGGCACAGCTTCAAAAAAACCTCGGTCTAGAAATACTTATTGAGCGACTGGATTATTGGGATATTCCAGAAATTCCTGAAGACGACTGTACAGATTGGTCAAACTGGAAACCACAAGCACCTATAAAAGATGCCTTTCTTATTGCAGGTTTTGATACAGAAGATGGGCCTTGTTTGTGGTGGGCAAAGCCTAAAGCGGAAAGTAAGGAGGAGTAAAATGTTAAAAGATTTGAGAAATCTACCTGATAATGAACAGCAAGAATATTTAGATCGTTTTATCATGGCAAATGAAGAACAGAAATTTCCTCAGGAAGTTGTGGCCCTTTATCTGGATTGTTCACCGTGGACATTAGCTAGAATGCGGTGCGATCAATCATCTATGCCATTTTCTAAAATTGGAAGACGTGTCTCATATAAAAAGAAAGACGTATTAAAGTATGAACAAAGCAAGACTGTGCTGAACACAGCACAACTTGCTACGATTTAAGGCGGTTATACCGCCTTTATTTCTTTTAACCTTTCCGCCCAAACTGATTGATAGTTAAAACAATCAATTTTTCCTTGATAAACCGCCTCAATCATATTCATGGATGCTTTTAATTCCTCATCAGGAATTTGAACATATCCACCTGTAACATCGACCCTTGGGCGAGCAGTATGATTCAGAAGTCTTTTTGTCACATAGATATTAAATCTTAATAGATTACATATAGAGGCAAATGTACGACGGAAATCATGCATTGAAACGTAATAGTCAACTTCCTTACCCACTCTGTTTAACAGTGTATCCACCTTAGTCGCGTGCATATTCCAAGAGGTAGGCATCTTTGTAGCAGGGAAAACCCAATCGTTTTCTCTTAATAACCAACGTTCTCGCAAAATACTATGTAAATGTTCACCGATTGGAAAAGTATGATCTGTACCGTTTTTGGTATCTCTAAAAGTTAAGGTACCATTTTTAATATTTACATCAGTCCACTTTAAAGAACACGCTTCCTGTTTTCGACAACCTGTATACATACACATTAATACTATATCTCGATGTGTATTTGACCTTGCTGTATTTTCAAGATTCACCTCATCTTCATAGTTAAGTACTGCGTTGTAATATTTGTGAATAATGTCTTTGTGAAGATGCCTATCTCTACTGGCAATCTTGTTCCATCCCCTCGTTACGGAAATGATATCAACAGGATTAGTTTTAATAATTGGGGTTTCATCTGTTGAATAAAGAACATGGATGTACTTCCACAAGGTACCTAAAAGAGATACTGCTCCATTTGCTGAAGATTCACTTATGTTTGATACCTCAATAAAACGATCTAAGACTTCCTGCTTGGTAATCTGAAAAAGCTTCCTATTACCCCATCCTAAATAGAGGTTAAAGTACGTGTTGTACTGCTTTATAGTTTTTGGCCTAAAGTCATTTTTATCAATATAAATTTGAAGCGCTTCATTCACTGTAATGTCTAACGGATTAGAAACACTTTTTAATCTTGTTGGTTTTTCATATTCGTTATTTGAAATTTTCGCAAGAATCATCTGAGCTTTTGCTCGAGCATTTGTAGCAGGAACATCAGTAGTCTTGCCAATCGTTACTCGAAATAACTCACCTTCATGTCGACGTTCAACGATATATGTTTTGCTTTTATTGGTTACCCGAACAGCAAATCCAATTAGTTCTGAGTCTCGATATATTTTTTGACCTTTATCTGTCAATGGAATAGCATCAACATTAGATTTGTTGAGTTTCATGTCTTAAACCAGTTTTAGCGAACTTAGATTTAACCATGTTTCTCAACAGTCTACAAATAGTCTACAAGTGCTTTTCAGTCTCAATAAAACACGTACTTTTTCCATATTAAGTTATTAATTTTTAAAGTATTAATAAAACATCAAAACCCACAAGCACACTATAAAAAAAGTAGAATCCGCCGAGTCTGGTTTGGATTGTAAGTGGTTGGAACAAGTTGTAAACCTTAGTAGTTTCAATAGGTTAAAATTCGAGATAATTGTATATTCAAAGCATCCCAACCCCATAATTTTAACACTTTGTTTTCCAATACAAATAACTAAATTATTAATAACCAACTTCGCCTCTAAAAGCTTTTTTTATTGATAAGAAAGACTAAAT
>Ga0157370_10001073_pt1 | contig 34237 bp, 29 predicted proteins | sample C35metaG_FD_113463 | JGI IMG/M metagenome (GOLD analysis project Ga0157370, IMG submission 113463) | Corn rhizosphere microbial communities from Kellogg Biological Station, Michigan, USA - C3-5 metaG | ecosystem: Host-associated > Plants > Roots > Rhizosphere > Soil | place: USA: Michigan... | reverse complement strand
GGCGCTTGAAGTAAGAAATTCGCGGACTTCATTCCGGCCGAAATTGAAGATGAGAGTTCCCCAGTCGAGATGCTCGCCCTGGCGGGGATCGGCGTGTTCGTAAAGCGCCGTGCCATCGAAGTACGCAAGGCCGTGCGCATCTTTGGGGAAGTGCGCGGGAACCCAGTCGACGATGACGCCGATGCCTGCGCGATGGCATTCATCGACGAAATACATGAACTCGAGCGGCGAGCCGAAGCGCGAAGTCGGCGCGAAATACCCCGTAACCTGATATCCCCAGGAACCTGAAAACGGATATTCCAGTATGGGCAGCAGCTCCACATGGGAGTAACCCATGCGCTTGACATACTCGACCAGTTTGACGGCAAGCTGCCGGTAACTGAGGATTTCGCCTTCCGGACCGCGCATCCAGGATTCGAGATGCACTTCGTAGATGGAAACCGGCTCTTCGAGCCAGCGGCGCTCGCCCCGCGCCAGCATCCACTCATCGTCCTGCCACCCGTAAGCGTCGACATCGCAGACCACGGATGCGGATTTTGGTGGCGTCTCCGACTGAAAAGCGTACGGATCCGCCTTCATCTGCTGATAACCCTGGACGCGGGAACGCACCTGGTATTTGTACGCATCGCCGTTTTTTACGCCGGGGATGAAGATTTCCCAGACGCCGGAATTGCGGCGCCGCATTACATGGCGACGCGTATCCCACTGGTTGAAATCGCCGACGACGGCGACAACTTCGGCATTGGGCGCCCAGACGGCGAAGCGAACTCCATCCACCCCCTCGAGCGTGGCGAGGTGCGCGCCGAACGACCGCCATGACTCATAGAGAGTACCTTCGGCGTGCAGGTGAAGATCGAAATCCGTGATGATCGGCCCGAAGCGATAGGGGTCTTCGATAACGCTTTCGACCTCCTGCCAGTCGCGTACGAGAAAGCGGTAAGGGCCGGGCTCGTTCTTCAGATCGGCAATGAAGAAGCCAGCACGATGACATTTCTCCATTGGAACGGACTTGCCATCCATTTCGACGCAGGCGGATTTGGCCTGCGGGAGGAACGCGCGTATACTCCACGCGGTCTTGCTGGCCTCAAGGTTTATCGGATGGGGACCAAGTACGCTGAACGGATCGCCGTGGTATCCACCAATGATTGCTTCCATTTCGGCGGCAGTCATGGGAAAACTCGATTATATGGCGATGGCTGAACTCCACCTTCATCTGGAAGGTACGGTTGACCGCGAAACCGCGATGCTATTGGACCCATCGGTAACTCGCGAGGAGGTGGATGCGGCATGGAGCTTCACCGATTTTGCGGGTTTCATCGAATGTTTCAAGTTCGTCGCCCGCCGCCTGCGCGAGCCGCGCGATTACGCGCTGATCACGAAGCGAATGATGGAGATGCTGGTTCGCGAAGGCGTGACTTACGCCGAAGTGACCGTGGGCGCCGGGGTAATTCTGTGGCGCGGCCTCGATTTCGATGAAGTGTGGCGAGCCATCCGCGCGGCGCAACGCGAAGCCGCGGAGGAACTGCAGGTGGAGATCTGGTGGAATCTGGATGCGATCCGCCAGTTCGGGCCGGATCACGTAATGCAAATCGCCCGGCTTGCGGCGAATTACGTGGATGACGGCGTGGTTTCGTTCGGCATCGGAGGCGATGAGGTGAATGGCCCCGCGCGGGCTTTCCGCGACGCATTCCGCTACGCGCGCGATGCGGGTTTGCGGCTGACGGCTCATGCAGGCGAAACCGACGGGCCGGAGAGCGTGCGCGCGGCGCTTGATATTGGGGCCGAACGAATCGGACACGGGATTCGGGCAGTGGAAGATCGGGCCCTGCTGCGACGTTTGCGCGATGAAAACATCCCCCTCGAAGTTTGCATTACCAGCAATTTGAGGACCGGCGCGGTGGCCTCTCTGCACGAGCACCCGGTAAGGCGGCTGCTGGACGCGGGCGTGCCGATCACGCTAAATACCGATGACCCGGGGATTTTCGATACGACGATCGAGCGCGAGTTCGCTATTGCTAAAGAGAATTTCGGTTTCTTTGAGACGGAGGTTTTCCGGGTGCAGACCTGGGCGGATCTGTTCCGGTTCCGAAGATGATGCGTGCTGGCCGCAGCGGGAATAAGCTTTAACGGGGGAGGATGAAATGAGGGGCAATTTACCAGGTGGCGGTCTGTTCTCGCGGCGCGGCTTTGCTGCTTTGGCGTGCGCCGCCCCGATCGCCGCGCGAGCGGCAGCGAATACGCAGGTTCCGATTGGGCTTATGCTGTTTGCGGTGCACGACGACCTGGCGCGCGATCTGCCGGGCACGCTTCGAGCCGTGGCGAAGATGGGTTACGAGGGCGTGGAGTTCTTCGGTCCTTACTCCGCCTGGCAGCCGGATCACGCGAAGCAGGTCCGGGCGCAACTCGACGATCTGAATCTGCTCTGCCTTTCGACTCATAACGAAGCGCCCGCATTCACGGGCGACGGACTGGCGCATGCGATAGAGCTGAACCGGATTCTCGGCTCAAAGAACATCGTCTGCGTGCGTGGACTTGCGGCGCCGGGAAGAAGCAACGGATTTCCGGGCGAAGGCCTCGATGGGTGGAAGCGCATGGCCGAAAGGCTGAGTGAAGCGTCCGCGCGCCTGAAGCCGCTCGGGATGACGTGCGGCTTCCACAATCACGCGGTAGAGTTTCAGTCGATCGGCGGGACAAGACCGATCGACGTGCTGGGAGCGAACCGCGATCTGGTATTCCATCTCGATGTGGGCCCGTGCAGGCAATCCGGAACGGACCCTGTCTCATTTATCGAACAGTATCCCGGCCGCATTCAGGCGGTGCTGTGCTCTGACTGGCCGAATGACGCGACCGGGCATCCACCGCTGATCGGAAAAGGAACTGCGCCGTGGCGGCGGATCTTCGAGGCCGCCGAAGGCGCCGGGGGAGTCCGTTTCTATCTCGTCCAGCAGGAGGGCAGCGCTGAACCTCCGCTCGAGGCTGTGAAGAAAGACCTGAATAACCTTCGCGATATCCAGCGGAAACGGCGCGATTAAAGTCGAGAGCCTGCAGGCGGTCATGTAAAATTTGTCCGTGAAAAGATGGCATCGTCGTTGTGTTTCCAAATTGTGGATCGCTGCGATAGCAGGATCGTTAGCTGCGCAAAGCATATTTGCTCAGACGATCGAAAAGCTTGATCCGGCGTTCGAAGGTCTCGTTTCTTCGAAAGCGACCGTCGAACGAGTGGTTTCGGGCTTTGATAAATGGACGGAAGGCCCGGTGTGGACGCACACGGGCGTCCTGTTTTTCGCGGAGATTCCGGCGAACAACATTATTGAATGGCGGCCAGGCGGTAAACCCGCAGTTTTTATGCATCCCAGCGGATACAAGGGTTCGGCTCCGTTTAAGGGTCCGGAGCCGGGCTCAAACGGGATGACGGTGGATTCGAAGGACCGGCTGACGGTCGCCGGGCATGCGCAGCGGGACGTGTGGCGCCTCGAATCGCTGAACGCGAAAGGGCAGATCACGATCCTTGCCGACAAGTATCAGGGCAAACGGCTGAACAGTCCGAACGATCTGGCTTACAAGTCCGATGGCTCTTTGTATTTCACGGATCCGCCTTACGGACTCGAGACGCAGAGCGACCAGGACCCCAGGAAAGAGCTGAAGGTGAACGGAGTTTACCGGATTAAGGGCGCGCGCGATCACCGCGCCGGGGCGGCGCCGGATACGGCCGCACTGGAGCTTTTGATTCAGGATCTGCCGCGGCCGAACGGGATTGCCTTCTCACCCGATGAATCGGTTCTCTATGTGAGCGATTCCGGCAAGAAAGTCTGGATGCGCTATCGGGTGAAATCCGATGGCACGGTTGCGGACGGCAAAGTCCTGCTGGATGCGAGCTCGGCGCCGGGACCAGGCGGTCCGGATGGAATCAAGGTTGACAAAGAGGGAAATGTCTGGGGCGCGGGCTCTGGCGGCGTTTGGGTGATTTCACCTTCGGGGAAGCATCTCGGAACCATTCACGTTCCCGAAAGAGTCGGGAATCTCGCGTGGGGAGATGCGGACGGAAAGAGCCTTTACATTACGGCCAGCACGAGCGTGTACAAGGTGCGGGCGAACGTGCCTGGAATAAAGCCGTAAGCACGGCTGAGCGGCGTTGTATACGTCGTGTGGGTGCTTCGCCGGAATAGAATGGTGGCGTGCCCAGGCATCGGCCCGTTCGAAACAATTACGTCCTGGTTGTTTTCGACAGTTGCCGATACGATTCGTTCGTCCGCGCCCGGCCACGCGTGATGAAAAAGCTGGGCGCTGTCGAGCGGCGCTGGTCTTACGCCTCCTGGACATCCCCTTCTCACTACAATCTATTGATCGGATTGCTTCCACATAAGAGTCCCCGCCACGTTTACGCTTCCGAGTACTACAAAACCGAGTTTTTGAAATTCAATGAGCGGCTTGGCGTGGAAGATCTGAAATTCGCGTCCATGGTCCCGCGGTTATATCTGCCGCTTTTTCTCAAAGAATCGCTGGGCTACCAGACGAATGCGCGGGTCTCAATGCCTGTGCTGAATCCGAAAACGATTCTGAACCAGGGATTCGATAGCTACAAGCTCATGGACAAGCATAACGACATGCGGGCTATGTTGCGGGATATGCCGTTCCCGGAAGAGCACCCGTCGTTCTATCTGCTGAACGTTGGCGAGACTCACTATCCATATGCTCTGGCGGACGAGCCCCCGGAGGAGTGGCCTCGTATCAGCGGAGTGCACGGCGTCTTCAAATATCTGGACGAACACGTTCCAGGCGGAAAGCTGGTTGCCCGCAAGCAGAAGTTCTTCGACACCAGCAAACTCGAGATGCTGCGCAAGAAGCAAGTTCGGGCAGTCCAAAGTCTCGATCGTGTGATTGAAGAGCTTTTCGATCTCGTGCCGAAGAACACTTACATAACAATCACTGCCGATCATGGTGAACTCTTCGGAGAAGGCGGCTATTTCGGACACGGGCCGATCCAGCACGAGAAAGTATGGGAGGTGCCTTTTGTCGAAGGCAAGCTTCGGTGACGAACTTCGAAGAGTTTCAAAAAAGCCGGTCCCGCGTGGCGCGTGGGTTGTTCATACTCCTGCTGCTTGCCTTTGTTCTAACTTCCTTTGACCGCCACACAGGCGAAGTTGATTTTGCTTACATCGGGCCGGGCGCCGGGTTTGCGTTTCTCGGTTCATTCCTGACGGTAGTCGCCGGGTTCATTCTCAGTGTTGTCTCTTTTCTCTCGTGGCCCTTTCGGATGGCGTGGCGCTTGTTGCGGCGCCGGAAAGGGTTTCGGAACGCGCGAGTGCGAAAGCTTATTTTTCTGGGGCTGGACGGTCTGGACCCGCGGCTGACAGAGAAGTTTATGAGCGAGGGCAAATTACCGAACCTGCTTCGGTTGAAAGAGCAAGGATTCTACAGTCGCCTGCGAACTACGTTTCCATCGTTATCACCGGTCGCATGGTCCACCTTCGCTACGGGCGTGAACCCGGCCAGGCACAATATCTTCGACTTTCTGAATCGCAGCCTGAAGACTTATGCGCCTCAGTTGTCTTCGGCGCAGGTGAACAGGCCGCGGAGGGCGATACGGGTTGGTGGATGGCACATTCCCCTGGAAAGGCCGTCCGTCATTATGCGCCGCAAGAGCCAGCCATTTTGGAAACTGTTGGGCGATCAAAACATCCGATCAACCATTATCCGCGTGCCGATCACGTTTCCGCCCGACAAGTTCAATGGGCGCCAGCTTTCCGCGATGGCCACCCCGGATTTGAAGGGTACGCAAGGAAGTTTTTCGTTCTTTACAACGCGTGTTAGCGACGCAAGCTATGAAGCAGGCGGCCGTTACCCTCTAAAAGACACCGGCGATGGTTTCGAAGCTCAACTGGAGGGTCCGGAGGACACGCTAAGGGAGAACGGCAAACCCCTGCGAATTCCATTTCGAATCGATAAAGGCGCGAATGATTCCGCGTGGGTGTTGCGGATCGGTGACAAATCGCTAAGTTTGCGGCCGGGCACGTATTCGCCCTGGACAAGGCTTGTGTTCCGCGCGGCTCCAGGCTTCAAGGTGTGCGGCATTGCGCGTTTTCTTATTACCGAAACGGAACCTGAGTTTTCATTGTACGTATCGCCTGTGCAGATCGATCCGGAAAAGCCAGCCTTGCCGGTAAGCCACCCCTCGTTCTATGCCGCGTACCTGGCCAAGCTTTTGGGAACGTTCTCAACGCTCGGAATGGCGGAAGACACCTGGGCTCTCAATGAAGGCGTTATCAGCGAACAAAATTTCCTGGACCAGGCTTATCTTCTGATGAACGAGCGTGAAGCGATGTTCCGGAATGCTCTGGAGAAGACGCGCCGCGGCGTTGTGGCGTGCGTGTTCGATACGAGTGACCGGATACAACACATGTTCTATCGCTACCTGGATCCCGATAGCACTCACAACGGCGGCTCGGCGACAGAATACAGCGGAGCGATAGAAACGATGTACCGGAAGATGGATAACCTGGTCGGCCTTGCGTCGAGCCATGTGGATGAAAAGACTGTGCTCTTTGTCCTGTCGGACCATGGCTTCTGCTCTTTCCGGCGCGGCATCAACCTGAATAGCTGGCTGCGGGACCACGGGTACCTGACGCTCGAGGGCGGCGCCAATGAAAGCGGCCCATACTTTCGCGGAGTCGACTGGACGCGGACCAGGGCTTATGCAGTTGGCCTGGCCGGTCTCTACTTGAACGTAAGAGGCCGGGAAGCAGGCGGAATCGTCGCGCCCGGAGATGAAGCGGAAAAATTAAAGCGAGAAATCATTGAGAAGCTGACCGATTTGCTGGACGGGAAGCAAAACCGGATCGGCATCCGAGCCGTTTATGCTGCCAGCGATCTCTACAATGGCCCGTACATAGCAGAAGCGCCTGACCTGATCGTCGGCTACAACGACGGATACAGAATTTCCTGGGATGCCGCCGTCGGACGAGTAAGCGCACGGGTATTTGAGGATAATTGCAAAGCGTGGAGCGGTGACCATTGCGTCGATCCGCACCTCGTACCCGGAGTTCTGTTCAGTAATCGCAAGATGAAAGCGAACGATCCGGGCATTGAGGACATGGCTCCGACAGCTTTAACTCTGTTCGGGCTGGAGCCGCCCCGCTGGATGGAAGGCAAGCCGCTGTGCGTCGATGTGGGTCAGTAGCCAACTCAATCGGCCTTTACTAACGGGCGTCTGTCTGCTTGCCGCGCTGAGCCAGATGGCGTGCCGCTCGTCGAAAGTGAAGTCGGGCGCGCGCGGGAAGCGCATTGTGGTTCTCGGAATCGACGGGATGGATCCGGAGTTTCTCGAAAAGCACTGGGCCGATCTTCCAAACATGGACCGGCTACGCCGGCAGGGCGAATTCAAGCGACTTGCCACCACGATGCCGCCGCAGAGCCCGGTCGCCTGGTCGACATTCATTACAGGCATGAAGCCCGCCGGCCATGGCATTTTCGATTTTGTCGAGCGTGATCCGAAAACCCTGCTGCCACGCTCCTCGATGGGTGAGATAACTTCCGGAGGAATATCGCTGCCGATCGGTCCATATTCGCTGCCGCTTTCACATGGTCATGTGGAGACATACACAAAAGGCACGCCTTTCTGGAAGATACTCGCGGCTCATGATGTGCCCGTCACTGTACTTCGGATGCCCACGAATTTCCCGCCGGTGGAATGCGAAGGTTGTACATCCTTATCGGGAATGGGAACTCCGGACCTGCGTGGAACCTTCGGCGAATTTTCCTGGTACACGGAGGACTCGAACCGCGTCCTGGGCAATGTGCCCGGCGGAAACATCATTCCCGTCAAAATCGAGAACGGGCAGGCGTTGCTGAGAATTCGCGGCCCGGACAACTCATTGAGAAAGGACCACGCGCAGACGTTTGCGGAGATGCATGTGTATCCGGATCCGGTCAACCCTGCGGCGGTCTTCGAAACGGGCGGTCAAAGAATTGTTCTGAATGAGCGCGAATGGTCGCCCTGGATTCGGGTCAACTTCCCCCTCATTCCCAGGCTTCAGAATGCGCATGGCATTGTCCGGATCTATCTGAAACAGGTTCATCCCTGTCTCGAGGTGTATGTTTCGCCGGTGAACCTTGATCCAGCGGAGCCCGATCTCCCGATTTCCTCGCCGGATTCGTACAGCCATGCGCTTGCCGAATCATTGGGGCCGTTCTACACGCAGGGCATGCCTCAGGACACGGCCGCGTACCGGGAGCACGTATTTAACAAAGAAGAATATCTCGCGCAGAGCCGTGAAGTATCTACAGAACTGCTGAAGGTTCTGCGATATGGCCTGAATCACTTCCGGGAAGGACTGCTGTTTTTTCATTTCTTCGGCGTGGATCAGGATTCTCACATGCTCTGGGGCAAGTACGACGATGATTTGCTCGAAACTTATAAGCTCGTGGACCGAACTGTAGGGATGGTTCAGAAACGCATGGGCGAAGGAACGCTGATCGTGATGTCAGACCATGGTTTTACGACCTTCAAGCGGTCGGTGAACCTGAACACGTGGCTGCTCGGTCAGGGTTTTTTGGCGCTCAACGATGCGAATGAATCCCAGAGCGAAGTAGGGTTTCAGAACGTAGACTGGTCGCGCACAAAAGCCTACTCAATCGGTTTGAATGCCGTTTACGTCAACCAGCGTGACCGCGAGCGTTACGGCATTGTCGCGCCTGGTGTAGACAAGAAGGCAGTGCTTAGGGCTCTCCGCGAGCAACTGCTGGCTTTCCGCGACCCTGAAAACGGCAAACCAGTGGTGGCCAGTGTTTTTGCCCCTGAAGAGAATCAAACTGCGCTTTCCGATAGCGCCCCGGATCTCATCGTCGGCTATTATCCGGGCTACCGGTCGTCATGGCAGACGGCTCTCGGAGAAGTTCCGCGGGAATTGATTGCGGATAACACGGATGAGTGGCGGGGCGACCACTGCGTCGCGCCCCAATTTGTGCCCGGCGTGCTCCTGAGCAATCGAAAGAGCAAGGCGAGCGACGCTCACCTGTACGACTTGACAGTGACGATGCTCTCGGAATTCGGGATCTCCAAACCCGGGGCGATGATTGGCGAATCGATCTATTAAATGAAGAAAATGAGAGGACTTGGATATCTGACCAGGTGGGCGGAATGGCTGGTCTGGCGGCTCTAGGCATAGCTCTAGGCTTATCAGTATTGCTGCTGTTGCGAAAGGTTTCAAATCAGCAGAGTATCGGCAGCTTGCGACGCCAGATGCAGGCGTGCCTTTATGAGTTGCGTCTTTTTGTCGACGAGCCGGCGGTTGTCTGGAGGGCGCAGAAGCGATTGTTGTCGCTGAACGCAGGATATCTGGGACTGATGCTGCGTCCCGCGTTGATTCTGGCCATACCGATGCTGTTTCTGTTCTCTCTTCTGCAGCCTTTCTTTGGAAAAGCTCCCCTCGCAATATCAGAGGCTTCTCTGGTTACGGTCAAGCTGGCGCATCTTCCGGGCGTTTTGAGGGCGCCCCCGATTCTCCAGCCGCCGCCGGGAATTCAGGTTGAGACGCCGGCTGTTCGGATGCGGGGGGTGGATCTGATCTGCTGGCGAATTCGCGCCCGGAAACCTGCGGCGGGTTTGCTGCGTGTTGTTTTTCCAACCGGGACCGTTACAAAGACAATCGCTTCGGGAAGCGAGCCCAGGTTGCTCTCTACCAGGCGCGTTCAGTCGTGGTGGCAATTATTTTGGTATCCCACGGAAAGCCCGTTACCTGCGGGAAATGTCGAGTGGGTTGAAATCGACTATCCCTCGCGGGCATTCTCATGGCTCGGGTTGAAGTTGTCCTGGTTTGTATGGGTGCTGACTTTTTCGATGGCGACAGTGCTCATATTGAAGCGGCCACTGCGTGTTGTTTTCTAACCGCTGGTCGCTAAAGCTTGCGGGGCGATGAGAAGATATCGGTGTGAAATATCTGTTGAGTGCGCTGGTGGCCGCAATCTGCATGACGGCTTCCGCCGCCAGAATCGATCGTCCGGCCGTCAGCCTGATTCGCGTACCGAATGGAGGCATACAGCCCCAGGTCATCGAACAGGACGGCGTTGTTCACCTGATCTATTTCTCCGGGCCGGCGGAGAAGGGCGATATCTACTACGTGCAATCCCGCGATTTCGGACAGACGTTCTCGCGGCCGATTCGGGTGAACCATACGTCTGGCAGCGCAATCGCGGTCGGCAACATTCGTGGCGCACAGCTGGCTGTTGGGCGAGGCGGCCGCGTATACGTCGCCTGGAACGGTTCGGCCGCCGCTGAACCACGCGGACCCGCAGGCGAAACGCCGATGCTGTATACGCGGTTGAACGATCGAGGCACGGCGTTCGAGCCCGAACGCAACCTGATCCACGAGGCTTACGGACTGGATGGGGGCGGCTCGGTCGCGGCTGATGCGAAAGGTGATGTCTACGTGTTCTGGCATGCGCCTCTGGTGGGACAAAAGGGGGAAGGCAGCCGCCGCGTGTGGATGGCGAAATCCGTGGACGACGGCCGCACTTTTACGCGGGAAAAGGTGGCCTTCGATGCTCCCACGGGTGCTTGCGGCTGCTGCGGTACGCGCGCTTATGCGGATTCAGCCGGCAACTTGTATGTACTTTTCCGCTCGGCTACGGACGTGGTGAACCGCGATATGTGGCTGCTGACGTCCACCGACGGTGGGCGGTCGTTCCAGGGTTCCGATATCTCGAAATGGAAGATTGGCGCCTGCGTCATGAGCCTGTCGTTTCTCGCTCCCGCGCCTGGCGGCGTGCTGGCGGCCTGGGAGACGGAGAAACAGACGTACTTCGCCCATATTTCTTCCGGTACGCACAGCATTTCTCACCCGGTGGCGGCGCCCGGGGCGCCTTTGAATCGGAAATATCCGGTGGCGATCGCCAATCGCCAGGGTGAAACCCTTTTTGTCTGGACTGAAGCTACTGCGTGGAAACGCGGCGGCCCTGTGAAATGGCAGCTTTATGACCAGGACGGCGTTGCGGAATCGGCTCCCGGCACGGCGGATAGCATGCCGGCATTCAGCGTTGTGGCGGCGTTTGCCAAACCTGACGGCGGCTTCGCGATCGTGTATTAACCATTCGGATCGCGGCTCTTTCCAAACCGTATCGTCCAACCCTTCGATTCAAGGGCTCGCGGTAGCGCGAAAACAGTTCGGCAATGCGCATGCGAAATCAATTGGCAAATGCCCTTGTACATGAACTCAACAGGACAGCAGGCGGTCGGGGACGATATCACGGGCACGAGTGACGCGATCGTGATGGCGTCGGCTCCGGACGTCGCTCTTCCGAAAGAAACCGAGTTTGGGGCTGGCGGCGGGATTTCCCAAGACCGGCGCGAGCTTTCCGGTTGGCTGGCGGAGTCGAATCTCCCCGCGATCGCTTTGGCGGGCGCTGCCGGACTGCTGCTTGGCATCGTTTTGAAGAAAAGCCTGCCCGCCGTGAAAGGCAGATGTTAGTTATGGCGGAAAATGCAAATCGCTCCATAAGTGAGGTGTTTCAGGACGCCCTGGGCCATCTTCAGGAGATCGTGCGGGCCGAAATCCGGCTTGCGAAGACCGAGATTCGGGAAGATGCCGGAAAGGCGAAGGATGCCGCGGTGATGTTTGGCGGCGCGGCCCTCATGGGTTTCTTCGCGGCGGCGCTGCTGGTGGCGGCCGCCGCCTGCGCGCTGGCGATCGTGCTGCCGTGGTGGGCATCTGCGCTAATCCTTTCGGTACTCTGCGGGATCATCGGGGGCGGAATGTTTGCTGCGGGGCGGATGCGACTGAAGATGGTACGCGGTCCGCAGGGCACAATTAATACCGTGAATGAGAACCTGACATGGGCGCGCAATCAAACGCGATAGCGGAACACATTCGCCTCGAGCGCGAGGAACTCGGCCGTAATATCCAGGAACTGGACTCGCTGGTCCGGGCCGAGCCAAGGCGGTGGCTTCAGGAAAACCTGGGGCGTATTGCGGTCGCCTCCTTTAGTGCGCTTCTGCTGATCGGGTTCATGATAACCAGCAGAAGGCACAGACGTTAGCGACCATTTCGCCGACGCGCTGCCCCGTTCCGGGCGCAGTTCACTGGTTTGACATCCAGACCGCGCCTTCGCTAGGCTTATAAGGTTAGACAAAAAGACGGAGTCGTGTGTTCATGAGTACTACATTCCCGTCCAAACCGGGAATCGAGAGAAGCTGGCACATCATTGATGCCAACCAGGTGGTGTTGGGGAAACTCGCGAGCCATGCCGCGAAGTTATTGATGGGCAAGCACAAATCGATCTGGACCCCCTTCCTGGATACAGGCGATCACGTCATCGTGATCAATGCCGCGAAGGTGAAGCTTACCGGCCGGAAAGACGCACAGAAAGTTTACCGCCGCTTTACCGGTTATCCGGGCGGGCTGGTGGAAACCGGAGCGCAGAAGGTTCGGGCAACGCGTCCGGCGCGCATGGTGGAGGACGCGATTTTTGGCATGCTGCCGAAGACGAAGCTGGGCAAGCAGATGTACCGGAAACTGAAGGTGTACGCAGGCGACAAGCATCCACACGCCGCGCAGAAGCCGGCAGCCTATACGGTTGCATAGTTGCGGGCCCACAAGGAAACAGCAGAGGAGAGTATCGGAAGTTGGCTTTAAGAAAGATCGAGCAGTATCTGGGGACCGGCCGACGCAAAACCAGCATCGCCCGCGTGTTCCTGCGGCCGGGCTCGGGAAAAATCATCGTCAACGGCCGCCCGTTTGAGAATTATTTTCCGACCGAAGCGGGCCGTATGCCAGTGAAGCAGCCGCTGGAAACGGTCGAAATGCAGGATCGCTTCGATGTTGTGGTCCTGGCGAATGGCGGCGGAATATCCGGACAGGCCGGAGCCATCCGCCTGGGGATCGCCCGTGCGCTGGTCGAGTTCAACGCCGAGCTTCGGGGCGCGCTGAAGAAAGCGGGACTGCTGACGCGCGACCCTCGCGCGCACGAGCGCAAGAAGTACGGCCAAAAAGGCGCTCGCAAGCGGTTCCAGTTCTCGAAACGGTAACCTGTTATTATTATTTGACGGGGCGCGAAATGTAATTCGCGCCCCGACGTGTGTCAAATCCCGCCCGTTTTCGCTTGTCGCGTAAATCTCGCTTTGGACCGCGCGACCGCTTTTTCGGGTTTTTCAATCCAGCTTTACAACGAATTGAGGAATTAGTTTGCCAGCTATTTCAATGAAAGAATTGCTTGAAGCGGGCGTTCACTTCGGGCACCAGACCAAGCGCTGGAATCCAAAGATGAAAGAGTATATCTTTGGCGAACGTAACGGCATCTACATCATCGATCTTCAGAAAACTCTGAAGCTTTTCAAGGATGCGGCGCGATATGTAGTGGAGATGGCGGCCCAGGGCAAGACGATACTTTTCGTCGGTACCAAACGCCAGGCTCAGGAAGCGGTTGCGGAAGAAGCCAACCGGTGCCAGATGTTCTACGTGAACCAGCGCTGGCTCGGCGGCCTTCTGACGAATATGACCACCGTTCAGCGGTCGATCAAGCGGCTGAAGGAACTCGAGCAGATGGCGGCCGAAGGCTCTTACGGCGGGCGCCCCAAGAAAGAGATCGTGCGCCTCGAGCGCGAGCGCAAGCACCTCGATCAGAACCTCGCGGGCATCAAGGATATGCCGGGGCTTCCGGACGTCGTGTTCGTGATCGATTCGAACAAGGAATCGATCGCGGTGAAAGAAGCGCGGCGGCTCGGTATTCCCGTGGTCGCGATCGTGGATACGAATTGCGATCCGGACGAAGTCGATTGGGTGATTCCCGGCAACGATGACGCTCTGCGCGCAATCCGGCTGTTTACCAGCAAGATCGCTGATTCCGTTATTGAAGGTCGCGGCCTCGCGACAGAACAGGATTTCGGCGCCGAAAAGCTGGCCGCTGACGAGTCCTCGACGGAAGATCTTACGGCCGAATACTCGCAATACGTGGATCCGAAGTATGCCGAGCAGATCATGCAGGAAAGTCTGATGATGGGCGAAACGGAACCCACGCCCACGCGCAAAGGTCCCGCTTCGGAAAACAGCGCCGAGAACAGCTCGGAAGCGAACCCGGTTCCGGCCGCGGAAGCCACCCAGGTTTAGGTCGCCGGTCGGCGAAAGAGCAGCGTGCGAGAGCCGTTACTGCGGCATTCCGGCGCGATGGAGAGGTGTGGGCGGCGTGATCGAATCACTGCCGTCCATGTTTAACGAGCGCAGGGCCGCCGCCAGGGCGGCCGTTTTGCGCGATGACGTTTTCGACGCGCACCCGCGGCGAATTTTTTTAAGGCGCGTGAGGCGCGACACGTTTTTCGACGCCCATGAGGGGCGTCCTGGTAAGCTCTGAAAGAGAAGAAATGGCGGAAATCAGCGCACAATCGGTAAAACAACTTCGCGAACGAACCGGCGCCGGCATGATGGAGTGCAAAAAGGCTCTGGTGGAGGCGAAGGGTGATGCGGCAGAGGCGGAAACCCTTCTGCGAAAGTGGGGCATTGCATCGGCCGCGAAGAAGGCGACTCGCAGCACGAAGCAGGGTACGATCGGCTCGTATATTCATGCCGGGTCGCAGCTCGGCGTGTTGGTGGAAGTGAACTGCGAATCGGATTTCGTGGCCCGCACGGAGGATTTTCAGGATCTCGTGCGCGATATTGCTATGCATGTCGCGGCGGCAGACCCTCTGTATGTACGGCGCGAGGATGTGCCGGGCTCGCTCCTCGAGAAGGAAAAGGATATCCAGAAGGCCAGGGTGATCGCCGAAGGCAAGCCGGAGAAGGTTGCGGACAAGATCGTGGAAGGGCGAATGTCCAAGTTCTACGAAGAGATCTGCCTTTATGAGCAGCCGTTCGTCAAAGAAAACACGATCACAGTGGAACAGTTCATCAAAGGCAAAATCGCGAAGCTGGGAGAGAACATCTCGGTGGCGCGGTTTGCGCGTTTCAAGGTTGGCGAAGGCGCTGCATCCACGGATTCCGGCGCTCCCACAGCCTAAGCCTGACGCGAGAGGAACAGAGCGCCGGGCGCATTCCGGCCACGTACTATGGCGAAATACGAGCGGATCCTGCTGAAGCTGAGCGGCGAGGCAATGGCTGGTCCCGGCAACTTTGGCATCGATCCGGACCGGGTGAAGGGACTGGCCTCAGAGATCGCGGCCATTGCCAATAAAGGCATTCAGACGGGCGTAGTAGTCGGCGGCGGAAACATCTTCCGCGGAATCGCGCTCGCGGCGCGCAATATGGATCGCGTCACGGGCGATCACATGGGCATGCTGGCGACAGTGATCAATTCCCTCGCGCTGCAGGACGCGCTCGAGCAGGTCGGCCAGCACACGCGCGTGATGAGCGCGATTCAGATGCATCAGGTGGCTGAGCCCTACATCCGGCGGCGTGCGATCCGGCATCTGGAGAAGGGCCGCATCGTGATCTTCGCGGCCGGCACATCGAACCCGTATTTTTCGACCGACACAGCCGCGACGCTGCGCGCTCTCGAGATCAAGGCGCAGGTCATTGCAAAAGCCACGAAAGTGGACGGCGTTTATGACAAGGATCCGATGAAATATCCCGATGCCGTGATGTACCAGCAGATTGACTATACCGAGGTGCTCACGCGATCCCTCGGAGTAATGGACGCGACTTCGATCGCGATGTGCCGCGACAACAAGCTGCCGATCCTGGTCTTCAATTTGAATACGCAGGGAAATATAATGCGTATGGCCTCCGGCGAGCCCGTCGGAACCCTGATCAGTTAACTGCAATGGCAAAAAACGAACCCGCAGCAGCGGCCGCAACAGGCCAGACATTCGCTTCACTCAAGGAAATTGAAAACGCCGCGCGCCAGCGCATGGAGAAATCCCTCTCTGATTTCCAGAACTCGATGGCGAGCCTCCGCACCGGGCGCGCGTCGGTGCATCTGCTGGATAACGTCAGAGCCGACTATTACGGCACAACGATGCCGTTGAATCAGATGGCGACATTGCACGCGGAAGCCTCGCTCATTACAGTTCAGCCCTTCGATGTGTCACAGATCGGCAGTATAGAAAAGGCGATCCGTACCGCGGAACTTGGCGTGAATCCGCAAAATGACGGCAAGATTATCCGGATTCCCATCCCACCGCTGAATGAAGAACGCCGCAGGGAACTGGTAAAGAAGCTTCACGGAATCGCCGAAGATCATCGGGTCGCGTTTCGCAATATCCGGCGGGATTCGAACGAGCACATCAAAAAGCTCTCGAAGGACAAGAAGATTACTGAGGATGACGACCGGCGCGGCCACGACGAGATGCAGAAGTTGACCGACAGCTATATCCAGAAGCTGGATCAGGCCGCGAAATCCAAAGAGAAGGAAATCCTCGAGATCCGCTGAACAACTGCTCCGCTTACAGCATCCAGCGTGACAGTTGAACAATGAGCTTCGACCAGCAGGGCAAGGCTGAACGCTTCATATCCCTTCATGCCGGGCCCGGCGCGTTCGTGATTCCTGACCCATGGGACATCGCGTCCGCCCGCGTTCTCGCCAGCCTTGGATTTCAGGCGCTCGCGACATCGAGCGCTGCCGCCGCCTGTTCGATTGGACACCGGCACGGCGGTTTGACGCGGGAAGAGGCGCTGACGCACGCGCGCATGATTGTCGGCGCGACCGATCTGCCCTATCCGCGGATCTGGAGAGGGGATTTGGCGAGCGCCGGAGCAGGTGGCTGAGACGATTCGGCTCGCGGCTGACGCGGGAGTTGTGGGCTGCACCATCGAGGACTCGACCGGGCGCCCCGAACGCCCGCTTTACGACGAATCTCTCGCGCTGGACAGAATTGCGGCGGCTGTTAAGGCGAAGAGCAACGCGCAGTTTGCCTTTCTTCTAACCGCGCGAGCGCACAATATTCTGTACCCCTCACCGAGTCTGGACGACACATCCGTCGCCTGCAGGCTTTTGAACGGGCGGGCGCCGATTTGTTGTTTGGCCCCGGACTTCCTGATATCGCGGCCGTTCGAACAGTCTGGACGGCTCTCTCAGGCCGTTCAATTTCATGGTGGGGATAAAAGGAAGATCCTTTTCGGTTCCGGAGCTTGCGGCGGCGGGCGTCCGACGAATCAGCCTCGCGACGTCGCTGTATCGTGCGGCGATGACCGGTCCGCTCGAGGCTGCGCATCTGATTCGCGAGTCCTCACGGGTCCGCCCGGCTTCAGGAGACGGATATGCTTATCAAAAAGAGATTGCCTGTGAACGTGACCAAAGCTTTTACTCTCGCTGCCGCCGCAGCGATTCTGCCGATAACGGTTTTCCTTGCCGTACCTTCGCACGCGCAGCAGCCCGCAGCGTCCGCTCCGGCAGGCGCCGCCGGACAGCAGCCGCCCGCTGGACGCGCAGGACGCGGTTTTGCCGGATTCCGCCAGCCTGACCCGATCGACTTCGACGACCATACCGGCTGGACGTTGATGTTCGACGGCTCGACCCTGAATGGCTGGGATGGCGACAAGAGCTACTGGCATGTGGAAAATGGCGCCATCACGGTGCAATCCACTTGCGAGAAACCGACCGGCACGATCTATCTGATCTGGCAGGGCGGGGAGGCGGCCGATTTCGAAATGAAGCTCGAGATGAAAGGCACTGGCGCGGCCGTGAACAGCGGCATCCAGTACCGCGGCGCCATTCTCGACCCGAACCGCGCTCGCGGAGGTTTTGGCGGAGGCGGTCGCGGACGTGGACGCGGCGCGGAAAGCACCACATGCCCCAGCGGCCAGCCTCGCGGAACACCGCCTTCCCACGAATCTCAAGCCAAATGGGACATGGTCGGGCCGCAGTTCGATTTCGACGGCCGCAATATGTATACGGGACAGTTCTATGAACAGGCTACCGGCCGCGGCATCATCGCGTGGCGAGGCCAGATGGTCCAGACCCAGCAGGGTAAGAATCCCCGCCTCGTCGCGAATCTTGGTGATCGCGACGAACTTGGCGGCTACGTCAAAATCGACAACTGGAACCAGCTGCACCTGATCGCGCGCGGCCACCAGATGGCGCACATTGTGAACGGGCACGTGATGTCGATTCTCATCGATGACGACGCTTCGAAGTTCCGCAAGAGCGGGCTGATCGGATTCGAGATCGAAGGCACAGGCCGCATCGATATCCGGAATATCTGGATCCGCAAACTTTAGAACAGCCCGCGGTGGCGCAAATGAAGGCTGGTTACTGGTTTGCCTGCGCGGGACGCGCCGCCGCTTCGCCTTCGCCTCGCAGATCGTATTTCTCCATGCGGTAAATCAGCGTGCGCCTGCTGATATCCAGATAACGCGCGGCCTGCGTTTGATTCCACCCGAACTTCTCGAGCGCCCGCAGCAGCAGTTCCCGTTCCACAGCTTCGAGGCTGATGCCCTCTTCCGGTAACTGGACGAAGAACGTATCGTCGCGTGAAGTGGTCTGCTGAATCTCCTCGGGCAAATCACGTTCCGTAATCTCGTCATCGACTGAAAGAACAATCATCCGCTCGATGACGTTCTCCAGTTCGCGAATGTTGCCCGGCCACCGGTAGCCCGAAAGCCGCCTCACCAGGGCAGGATGCATTCTGATTGCCGGAAGTCCATGTTTCTCCTTCAGCTTTACAAACAGGTGCTGCACCAGCTCCGGAATATCATCCCTTCGTTCGCGTAAAGCCGGGAGTTCCAGAGGAACCACCGCCAGTCGGTAATAGAGATCCTCCCGGAACATTCCGTCCTCGATCATGGCCTGCAAATCCCGATGAGTGGCCGCGAGGACGCGGACGTTCACCGTGATCGGACCGCTGGCCCCGACCTTCTCAAGCTCTCCCTGCTGCAGCAGACGCAGCAGCTTCGCCTGTACTTCGAATGGAAGTTCGCCCACCTCATCGAGAAACAGAGTGCCGCCGTCCGCCAGTTCGATTCTTCCGGGTTTTGAAGTGTAAGCGCCCGTGAATGCTCCGCGCGTGAAGCCGAACAGTTCGGCCTCGATCAGGTCTTTCGGAATCGCGCCGCAATTGATGGTGACGAATGGCCTCGACTTCCGGCGGCTGTTGTGGTGTATGGCGCGGGCAAGCAGTTCCTTGCCTGTACCCGTTTCGCCGCGGATCAGCACGGTGGAATCGCGCTGCGCCACCCGCGAGGCCATTTCGAGCGTTCGTAACAAAATCTTCGATTTGCCTATGATGCTGTCGAAACCATACCGCTGATCGAGAGCGGAGCGAAGATTGCGCACCTCTTCGAGCAACTGCTGTCGCTCCATGGCGCGATCGACGGCGAGGAGCAGCGCTTCATAATCGATCGGTTTCGTTACATAGTCATAGGCTCCGGCCTTCATTGCCTCAACGGCAGTCTCGACCGAGCCGAATGCCGTGATGATGATGACGGTGGTATCGAGGCTGTCTTCCCGAATGCGCCTCAGAAGATCGATGCCGCTGAAGCCTGGCATCCGCAGATCGGTAATGATCAGTTTCGGCCGCCGCTCGGCGATGATCCGCTGCGCTTCCTCGCCGTTCGCGGCGCCGGCCGCTTCATACCCGGCCTCTTCAATCTGCATGCCGACGACACGGCGTGCGCTCACGTCGTCATCCACTACGAGAACCAGTCCTCGTCTCGTCATGCGCGATTCTCCAGCGGCAACTCTATGCGAAATGTCATTCCCCTGCCCATGTTCCTTTCCGCAACGAGTGCGCCGCCATGCTGTTCGATGATCTTCGAGGCGATGGACAGGCCGAGTCCCGTGCCGTTATCCTTCGTCGTGAAAAACGGGTCGAAAATCCTGTCCTGTTGTTCGGGCGTGATGCCACATCCTTCATCGTGCACGCTGACGATCACGCTTGGCCCGGCGGTTCGCGCCGACACCGTAACCCTGCCGCCCGCTGGCGTTGCCTCCCTGGCATTCACCAGCAGGTTGAGGAGCACCTGCTTGAGAAGTTCCGGATCGCATTTCACCTCGGGAAGGTCATCCGGCAAATCGAGTCTTGTCCCAACGGAATCCGTTGCAGGCGAATGAAAGGCGAGCGAGGCGACCGATTCCACCACGGCCCTCAAATCGGTGGCTTGGAAGCGGGGCGCGCGGGGACGAGCGAAGACGAGAAAGTTGGTAAGAAGCTTGTTCAGGCGTTGTGATTCCTGTTCGATGATTTCGAGACATCCGCGGACGTTTTCCGGAGACGCGTTACCGCGTTTCAGAATACCGGCCGCTCCGGAGATTCCGGCCAGCGGGTTGCGGATCTCGTGCGCGAGGCTCGCGGAGAGCTGGCCGGCGGCATGCAACCTTTCCGCTTTCTTCAGACGTTCCACGTTCTGCTGCAGTTGCTCATGAACGCTTTCCAGCTCCCGCTTTGTCCTTTCGAGATTGAAACGCTGGCGCCGCTCTCCGTCGGCGAGAAATCCGGCGATCACGCCGGCGCCGCCGAAGATCGACAGTTCGACCAGCTGATCATTCGCGTCCACTCGCGAAACATCGTAGATGAGATACACATGCGGGGCGTGCATCAGCATCGCAAACACCGTCGCGACAATGGCCCCGCGCCACCCGTACCACATCCCCGCCAGCATGAGAGGAATGAAGTTCAAATGGTGGAGGAGGTTGTGCGCCAGAACGTAGTGAGCCGGTATCGTCCAGTCGAATGACGCAAGGACAACGATGCAGATCGCAACGATGGCTATGTGCGCCGGGCGGCCAATCTTTCGAATCGCCCCGCGATTTTCCATTCGCCCAATTTTCACATGTACCAGGCCTTACGAGTCACAATGCAATTGGGCGACCGTGCGCCTGGGAGGCGCGCCATACGCCAATGCGGCGTGATTCCCGCGCGCGCCATTCCTCGGGTGTACCAAACGGGGCAATCCACGCGCGCGACGTTGTCCCATAACGTGCGGCTGAACGAATAAATCCACGATTTCAAAGGGAAATCACGTGGAAAGCCGATTGCACCCTTCAAGCCGTTGACTATTCGTTTGTGGATGATTCTTGCCGCAGCTTTTACGGCTTCGGCTGCTCAAACTTTCTCTTCTTCCGCTTCTGATACGACTTCTTCGATATCCGATCCGACGACATCCGAGTCATCGGCGAACTCCGGTCCGGCGGCCGCTGATGGTCAGAAACCAATCGTCACTACCGGACCCCGTGTGACTCTAACCTTGCCTGACGCCCTTGCGATGGCTTACCGGCAGAATCCCGAGATCCATGTCGCGCAAGCCGATATCGCCGGAGCGCGGGCGGGCGTCCTCAGTTCGAGAGCGTATCCGAACCCGGTCGCTGATTATCTGAACGGCCATCAGTATCAGCGGCTCACGGATGCCGTTCCCGGCCAGTTGCAGCACTATGGCTTCGCCCAGCAGATCGACCTTCCGAACCAGCGTTCGGCCCGTATCGCGGTCGCAAGGCTGGGCGAAACGAGTACGCGGTTCGGTCTGGACGAGGCGCGCCTGCGCGTCAGATCCACTGTGAAGCAGGCGTTTTATGAGGTCCTGCGCCGGCAATCGGAATCGGAGGTAGTGGAAGAGAACATGCGGCTGGTGGAAGATCTGCGCCGCCGCATCAATGTGCAGGTGGACGTCGGCGAGGCGGGCCGGCTTGAACTGACCAGGGCCGATGCGGAGCTTGCGACCGCGCGCGCCGCCGTGCGCAGCGCTCAGCTTCGGTACGTGACCGCAATCTCAACTTTGCGGGCAGCCATTGGCGCACCGATGACCGAAGACATCAACGTGAAGGGATCGCTTCAGCCGCGAATGGATCTTCCTCCTCTCGAAGCTCTTCAAAACATCGCCATTTCGAACTATCCCCTGCTAAAGCAGGCGGACACCGAGGTCCAAAGGGCGCGCGCCGAATTGAAGAGCCAGAAGGCGCAGCGAATACCGCAACCGGTGATTCAGGGTTATTACGAGCATCAACCCGATCTCGGGTTTTTCGAACTGGGAGTATCTGTTCCCATTCCGATCTTCAATCGACGACAAGGCCCAATCGCGGAAGCCGAGGCCGCCATCGATCGTTCTCAGGCTGCTCGCGACTACCAGCGGCTCCAGCTGATTACGGGACTCGAGACAGCTTACGGCGCCTACGAGGTGGCGGACGAACAGGTCCGGTCGCTTGAAAGCGGCGCGCTGCGGCAGGCCGAAGCGGCGCTTACCGGGGCCGAGGTGGCCTATCGGGCAGGGGAGAGAGGAATCATCGAGGTTCTCGACGCACAGCGCGTTTTGCGCAGCGTTCGCCTCGATTATCTGAACGCGCAATACGACCGGCAGGCTGCTCTCATCGATCTGGAGCGTCTCCGCGCTATCGAGGTGAAGTGATGCCCAACCTGCAAATCCATCGTGAAATGAACAAACCGCTCGGAAACCAGATCGCTCTGGCCGTCTTGCCAATCGCGTTCGTCTGCTGCCTGCTGCTACAGGGTTGCAATGCAGGCAAACGAGCGCAGGCTGAGGAGCATACCGGTCGCCGCAATCCCATGGCGATCGAAGTTACTGAAACACAGCTTCAACAGCTGAAAATCGGAACGGGCGTTTATGAACCCGTTGCGCAAAGCATAAACGCGGCCGCCCGCATTGAAGCGGACGCGACGCGAATGGTTCATGTCAGCGCTCCCGTAGCCGGCAGGATCACGAAAATTGGCGTATTGGAAGGGCAGCGTGTACATGCTGGCGACGTGCTCGCCACCATCTACAGTACCCGGTTATCGGAGGCGCAGGCCGCCTTCCTGAAATCATGGTCACAGCAGCAGCTCGAGAAGCGCGCCGTGGATCGCGCCGAAACTTTGTTGAAGGCGGATGTGATCGGTTCCGCAGAGTTACTGCGACGCCGCGGCGAACTGGATCAATCGAACGCCGAACTTTCGGCGGCTCGCTCCGAACTGCAGATTCTGGGCATGCCCGAACCGGCTATCGCGAGGCTTTCGTCAACCGGCGCCATGGACGCCTCAGCCAACATCACTGCAACCATCAGCGGGACCGTGCTCGAGCGAAAAGTCACGCTCGGTCAGATCGTCGCATCGGCCGAAACCGTGTTCGAAATTGCGGATCTCTCGAATGTCTGGCTGGTCGCCGACGTTCCCGAAGAAGCTTCCGGCAATCTCAGGGTCGGAAACATCGTCGAGGCGAATGCCACGGCCTTCCCGGATGTTCGGATTCGAGGCAAACTGGCGTTCGTCAGCTCGATCGTTAATCCGCAGACCAGAACGGTGCAGGTTCGTATGGATCTGCCGAATCCCAATCACAAATACAAACCGGACATGCTGGCGACCATGAAGCTGGAAACGCCCGCCGCGCAGAAGCAGGTGATTCCGCTGAGCGCGATCGTTCGCAATGGCGATGACGATGCGGTGTTCGTAAGAACCGGAGAAAACAGCTTTCTGCTGACGCCGGTCAAACTGGGCGAGCAGACGGGCAACGAAAGAGTTCTTGTGGACGGAGTTGCGCCGCACAAGCAAATCGTTCTCGACGGCGCCTTCAGCCTGAATAACGAGCGCCTGCGTCTGGCGCAGACGGGGGACCGCTGAGCCGATGATTGCCGGTCTGATTCGGCTTGTGCTGCGGCAGCGAGTCATTGTCGCTGTAATCGCAGCCGCGCTGCTCGCTTTTGGGATCGAAGCCGCCAAACGGCTCTCGGTCGATGCCTTCCCGGATGTGACGAACGTCCAGGTACAGGTCGCAACGTCCGCGCCGGGGCGTTCTCCGGAGGAAGTTGAGCGATCCATCACCGTACCTCTCGAAATCGCAGTGCGAGGCCTTCCCGGGCTCCGGGAGATGCGCTCGCTCAACAAGCCCGCTCTGTCTCTCATCACCCTCGTATTCGATGACGACAGAAGCGTCTATTTCGAGCGGCAACTCGTGATGGAGAGGCTGGTCGAGGCGCAGGACAAGATGCCCCCTGGAATCGTGCCTGTGCTCGGCCCGGTGTCAACGGTTCTCGGCGAGGTCTATCAATACACGCTGGAACGGTCGGACGATCCGAAGCAACCTCTCTCCGATGAAGAACTGACCAAAAGACGAACAATCCAGGACTGGGTCGTGCGGCCCATCCTGCGATCGATTCCGGGCGTCGCCGATGTGAATTCGGTCGGCGGCTTCGTCAAGCAATACCAGGTCCTGGTGGACCCTGTGCGCCTGCGCTATTACGGCATCTCCATCGAGGATGTTCGCAACGCCCTGATCCGCAACAACGCCAACTCGGGCGGCGGCGTGCTCCCACAGGGGCCCGAGCAGTTCCTGGTTCGCGGCGTGGGTCTCATCAGTCATCTCGACGACATCGGATCCATCGTGCTGAAGGCGTTTCGCGGAACGCCTGTTTATATCCGGGATGTGGCGCAAGTGCAGCTCGGGCATCAGGTGCGATACGGCGCTGTAGTGAAAGGGGGCTATTCGGAGGAGACGGGCGGCATCGTGCAGATGATCGCCGGAGGCAATGCGAGAGACATTGTCGGCAGAGTCAAGGCGCGAGTCGACCAGATCAACCGCGAAGGCGAATTGCCGGATGGCCTCAAAATCGTTCCGTTCTATGATCGGACGCGGCTGGTCAACGATGCTCTCCATACCGTGACGGAAGTTCTCATCGAAGGCATCATTTTCGTCATAATCATTCTATTCGTATTCCTGGGCGACGTCCGTTCCAGCCTGATTGTCGTCGCCACGCTCATTCTTACCCCGCTCATTACGTTCATCATCATGAACAAGGTTGGGCTCTCGGCAAACCTGATGTCGCTCGGAGGACTTGCCATCGCGATCGGGCTGATGGTAGACGGGTCTGTCGTTATCGTCGAGAACGTTTTCGGGAAACTCAGCCACCGGCGTCACGAACGCCGCCTGCAGGTCATCTTCGAAGCGGTAATCGAGGTCATCACGCCGGTTACCTTCGGGATTGCCGTTATTGTCCTGGTGTTCCTCCCTCTTATGACTCTTCAGGGCGTGGAAGGCAAGTTGTTCTCGCCGCTTGCGTATACCATCGCGATTGCTCTTACGGTATCGCTCCTCGTCTGCGTCACTTTGTCTCCTGCGCTCGCCTCCTGGCTATTGCGCCCTGGGTCTGAAAAAGACACATGGGCCGTCCGGATGATGAAACTGCCGTACACATTCCTGCTGAATTTCGCCTTGCGGCATCAGAAAAAAACCATTCTGGGCGCGGTAGCCCTGCTGGTTTGTGCCGGTCTGCTGGTTCCTTATCTGGGGACGTCCTTTATTCCCGAAATGCAGGAGGGCACACTTTCGCCCAATCTCGACCGCGTGCCGAGCATATCTCTTGACGAATCCATCCGAACCGAGATGCGGGTTACGAAGATTCTGAGCCATATTCCCGGCGTCGACGGCGACGTGGTCTCCCGGCTTGGGCGCGGCGAGTCGCCGGCGGACCCCGCTGGCCCCAATCAGGATGACAGCATGGCCAACCTTAAGCCGATCAAGGAAAGAAACGGCAGAACTCAGGAGGACATCGCCAACGAGATGCGTGAAAAACTCGGGCCGCAACTGCCCGGCATCAACGTGGTAATGTCGCAGCCGATCTCGGACAACGTCGATGAAATGGTCACGGGCGTAAAGGCCGACATCGCGATCAAGGTTTTCGGAGAAGATCTGGATACTCTGATCGAGAAGGCCAACGAAATCGCTAAGGCGGCGCGGTCGATTCGCGGCTATCGCGATATGCGCGTCGAGAAGGTCGGCGGCGCGCAATATCTCAATATGACGATCGATCGGCAGGCGATTGCGCGCCAGTCGCTGAACGCCTCCGATGTGAACGACATTATCGAAAGCGCCATCGGAGAAAAGCCGGTCACGGAAATCTACGAAGGAGAGCGGCGGTTCGAAGCCGTGGTCCGGCTGCCGGAATCCTTGCGAAACAATTTCCCCGCGATCCGCAATATGGTCATCGATGCTCCGTCCGGCGCGAAAGTGCCGCTGCATGAGCTGGCGAAGATCCGCCTTGAAGAAGGACCGGCGGAGATCCGCCGCGAAGATGGCAAGAGGCGAATCGTGGTCGGCGTCAATGTGCAGGACCGCGATCTGGGTGGCTTTGTCGCAGAGCTTCAGGATCGCGTGAAACGCGACGTGGCTCTGCCGCCGGGATACTCACTCTCGTGGGGCGGCCAGTTCGAGAACATGGAACGGGCGCTGCATCACCTGATGATCATCGTTCCCATCACCATCGGCGCGATCTTCTTTCTGCTCTTTCTTCTGTTCGGCTCCGTCCGGCTCGCGACTCTCATCATTCTGGTGTTGCCGTTCGCATCCATAGGCGGCATCGTGTCCCTCTACCTCACGGGAGAGTATCTTTCGGTCCCGGCGTCGGTTGGTTTTATCGCGTTGTGGGGCATTGCGGTGCTGAACGGCGTCGTTCTCGTGTCCTATATCCGGAGTCTCCGGCGATCCGGCACTCCCCTGTTCGAAGCCATCAAAGAAGGCGCCCGGATGCGGTTCCGGCCCGTCATGATGACGGCATCGGTCGCCGCACTCGGGCTGATTCCGTTCCTGTTCGCTACAGGCCCCGGCTCGGAAGTGCAACGGCCGCTCGCTGTAGTGGTCATCGGCGGACTGATTACCTCTACGCTGCTGACGCTGATCGTTCTTCCTGCTCTCTATCCGTTCTTCGATGATATGCGGTCGCAGCCGGTTTTGGCTGAAGAACCTTTGCCTCAGCCCGTCACGGTTGAAATGTGATCTGGCCGTTTGGCGGGACCGCTGAACTCCCTGGATAAGTCGGGAGCGCGTGTGTCAGGGTAGAAACGTGGCGCGCGGCGGCGAAAAAATTGTCATCTTCGACGGCGATTGCTCGTTTTGCCGGTTGTGGATCGATTTCTGGCGCAGGCTCACGGGCGCTTCGGTGGAATACAGGCCGTATCAGGCTGGCGGCGATCTCCCGGCTGGAATTCCCATCGAGGACGCGCGCTCGAGAATTCAGCTTCTGGCCAATGCCCAGCGTTATCAGGGCGCAGCTGCGGTTTTCCAGCTTCTCTCCACGCTTCCGGCCTATTCCTGGGCGGCGTGGGCCTACGGGAATCTGCCGGGATTCGCATTTTTCTCCGAGGCGGCATACGCGCTGATTGCGGCGCATCGAAACGCCGGCTACCGTGTAACCCGCTTGTTATGGGGCCGCTCGATCGAGCCGCCCTCCTACCGCATCTCAACTGTGATTTTCGCGCGCGCAATCGCGCTGATTTACGCAGTGGCCTTCGCGTCATTCGGAATGCAGGCGCGCGGGCTCATCGGGTCAGACGGCATTCTCCCGGTGGGAGACTTCCTCCGCGGGGTGCGCGCCAACTATGGCGGCTCGGTGTTCTGGCGTCTTCCAACTCTCTTCTGGTGGGCCCACAGCGATTACACGATCCTCTCGATCGCATGGGGCGGATTCGCGATCGCGCTGGTCGCGGCGGTTGCGCGGCGTCCTGCAGGCGGATATGTCAAAGCGGCGTTCGCCCTCCTCTGGTTCTACTATCTTTCGATCGTCATGGCCGGGCAGGTATTCATGTCCTATCAATGGGACCTGCTGCTGCTCGAAGCCGGATTTCTCGTCATCTTTCTTCGTCCGGTGTGGCCGCGTATCTGGCTTTTTCAGTGGTTGATCTTCCGGCTCGTGTTCGAATCCGGGCTGGTGAAATTGCAGAGCGGCGATCCCACATGGCGCAATCTCACGGCGCTCTCGTATCACTATCAGACGCAGCCGCTTCCTACCGTGCTCGCCTGGTACATGTTCAAACTGCCACTCTGGTTCCAGGAGGCTTCAACGGTCTTCACCTTTGTGGTGGAGCTGGGTCTGCCGCTGCTCATGTTCGGCCCCCGCCGTCTGAAGCAGATCGCGGCCATCGGAACTATTCTCCTGCAACTGCTCATTTTCCTTACCGGCAATTACACGTTTTTCAATCTGCTCGCGATCGCCCTGGCGCTCTTTCTGCTGGACGACGCGTTCTGGCGCGGTTTGTTTCGACGGCCCGCTCCGGCCGCAACGTTCTCGTCCCACGCAAATCGGTTTGTGACCGCGGCGCTGTTCGTCGTCATCATGCTGCTTTCCTGTACGCAACTCATGGCCATGTTCAGCTCAGCGCCGCGCGCGCTCCGCAGGTTCGCAGACGCCGCCGCACCTTTTGGAATCGTGAACGGATACGGCCTGTTCGCCGTGATGACCACAGCCCGGCCGGAAATCGAGATCGAAGGTTCCAGAGATGGAGTCACCTGGCAGCCGTACGTTTTTCGCTATAAGGCGGGCCCGCTGAATCGCGCGCCCGGCTGGATCCAGCCGCTTCAGCCCCGGCTCGACTGGCAGATGTGGTTCGCTGCCCTGGGCACTTACCGGGACAGTCCATGGGCTCTGCGCTTTATCCTGAAACTGCTCGACGGTTCGAAACCCGTTCTGGCGCTGATGGAACGGGACCCGTTCGGGGGCACGCCGCCTGCGCACATCCGCGCGACCGTCTATGAATATCGGTTCACGACGTTTGAGGAACGGCGGCGCACCGGCAACTGGTGGAAACGTGACATGGTCGGCCCATGGTTGCCGCCGCTCAGCCTGAAAGGCCGGTAACCGAGCATGCGCGCGGGGAGATACCCCCTATCGGTTTCCGAACAACGGCGCGGACGACACCAGCGCCAGCCCGGCGACGAAGAGGAAAAACATGACCGCGATAAACGCCCGGACGCGGCCATCGGCGCCCGCGAACTCTTTCCACAGAATCAGTCCCCACAACGCGCTGATCATCGTCGCGCCCTGCCCGATCGCATAGCTTACAGCCGGTCCCACCTGCGCCTGGCCTTCCGCCCGCGCGGCCACGAAATTCGACACCCCTCCTGCGAGCCAGATCATGCCACCAACGATGCCGAACAAGTGCGTCTTCACTCTCGCCTTGAAGTAATCGAAGATGTCGATCGGTTTTCCCTGAAGCGGCAGATTGAGAAAAAACAGGTTGAATACGAAAGTCGAAAGCAATACCCCGAGAGCGAATATGAACGCGATCGAGTAAGGCCCGAGTCCGGTCTCCCCGGCGCGCGCCATTTCGACGAAAGGATAGAAGATCCCCATCAGCAGTCCGCTGATGATGCTGATCGCGATTCCCTTGCCGCCGGTCTTCCGTTTTGTGGTTCTGGTTTTGCCCTGCTGCGCGGCGGCGACCGAGGCCGCCATCGCATAATTGCGATACGCAAGTGAGTCGAAAACAATGGCGAGCATAATGACGCCCGCTCCGGTAAACAGAAACGCGGGATTGCCGACCGGGTTCAGAAAATAGTTCAGAACCACGCCCTCGATGAGAGCGATGCCGATTCCTACGGGGAAAGCCACAGCCATGCCAGCGATCGCGATGGCTCCTACCAGCAGCATGTTCGCCAGATTGAAAATCACTCCGGCCAGGAACGCGAGCGCATCCGATCGTTTGCCGGCGAGCCGCAGATCGTCGAGGAACGAAAAACCATCCCATCCCAGACTCCCAAAAGTGAGCGCCGCGATGATGGCCGCAATGAAAACCCCGATCGCGAAATCGAAATAGAACAGTTCGAATCGCCATTTCGGCGGGCACAACTTATACGTATTGGCCCAGGAGCCCCAGCAGATCATGCTGAGCACAAGAATCAAAAGGGTGGCGACGTAGCTGCCTGGAAGGATCATGTCGGCGTCTTTCAGTACCCTATCAGCGGGGACTACGGCCGGTCAACAAACCCCTGCTCACATGGGGCGAGACTTTTGCCCGCATAGTACTCGAGTCCGTATAAAAGGCTGCGGGACACGCGAGGCGCGCAATCCGGATGATGCTCACGCCAGAGCGGTCGTGCGGAAGCGGCCCGGTCGATAGCCGGAAGAACGGCGAATTGAAACCACAGCAGGGTAGCGGCCGCAAGCGATACCGCAATGACCTGCCGGTACATTCCGCGCGCGAGAAATCGAGTCATCAGCGCAATTCCAATTGCCGCGAGCAGCGGAAACGCGATCGCCGAGCCGCTGAAATGCGCTCTGCGAATCCCGCTCGCAAGCGCCTCTGGAACAACTTTGGCTGCGACGGGCAACAGGCCCAGCAGTGAGATAGCCGCCGCCGGCGCCCATCCGGGGCGTCCGGCTTTGACATACCCGATCGCCATCAGAGCGCACGCCGCCGGAAGCAGCGGCAACAGGTAGCCGGGAAGTTTGTTCTTCATCGCCGAGAAGAACACAAAACCGAAGATCAGGAGCGCCGCCAGCGTACGCGTCCGGTGATCCCGCACGGCGGCTCTTAGACAACCGAGCAGAGGAAACCAGGGATAAAGCAGCAGCAATCCCACGGGCGCATAGAACCACCACGGTTGAGCGTGCTGCAGCGCATCGGAGTGGAACCGGCCGAACGTCTGCTCGATGAAGAAAACACGCGGAAACTCCGCGCCATTCCGAAGGGTGCAGAGGAGATACCAGGGGAGCGCAATCGCGAGAAATGCCGCGGTGGCAGCGACGCCGCGGAGAAACGGCGGCCTCGTCTTGCCTGACGCCACATTCATAGTGAGAACAGGAACAAACAGAACAAGCGGAACCAGTCCCTTGCCCAATGCCGCGATGGCCAGACAAATTCCGCACGCGATCCAGCGCGGATTGGTGGAAACTACAAACATCACGGCAGCCGAGAAAAATGCGGACATCGGCAGGTCCGTTACCGCCGTATGGCTGTAGGCCAGCCATCCGGCCGACATGGCGAGCATCGCTGCCCCGTACCAGGCCGTTTCTTCGCCCCATTCGGACCTCAGCCTTACCCAGAAGAAGACAAGGAACGCAACGCTGAGCGACGCCACGGGAAGTCGTGGCGCAATGTCCGGCCCGAGTCCGGCGCGGAAGGCGGTCGCCGTCATCCAGTAGAGCAGGGCGGGTTTTTCAAACCACGGCTTGCCCCAGAGGTGAGGCGTTACCCAATCTCCCGAAGCCGCCATTTCGCGTCCGATCTCCGCGTACCGCGGCTCATCGGCGCTCACCATCCCCATTCCCGTCAGGTTCGCGAGGTACAGAGCGCAAACCATCGCCAGCGCAAAAAAGGCGGCGGCTCGCCGCAGTGTAAGCTGAAGCGTCAATTCACGAGTATGAACGGTACGGGTAGATGAAGATCACCTCCGTGCGCACGGTTGTCTGCAATGCGGAGATGCGCAACTGGGTGTTCGTCCGGGTCGATACCGACCAGGCAGGCCTCTACGGCTGGGGCGAATGCTCCCTCGAATGGAAGACCCGGGCCGTAGCCGGATGCGTCGAGGATTTCGTGCCCATGCTGATGGGCGAGGATCCCACGCGAATCGAGTTCATCTACCAGAAGCTCTACCGGCAATCCTTCTGGCGCCTGGGGGTCATAGGAATGTCCGCGATCTCCGGGATCGAGCAGGCTTGCCACGACATTCTCGGTAAATCGCTCGGAGTCCCCGTTTATAAACTCCTCGGCGGCGCCGTCCGTGACCGCGTCCGTATGTACACGCATCTCGGAGGCGGTGACATGCGCGCTGTTTACGAATCCCAAATGCAGGCCGATCCCAGGATTTTCGTGGATCGTGCACTCGAAGTTGTCGCCCGGGGATATACCGCAGTGAAAGTGTTGATCACCCCCCCAACCGAACCGCTCAATTCCATCGCGGCGTATCGCTACGCCGAAAAGATGATGGAGGCGATCCGGCTCGCTGTCGGTGATTCGGTCGACATCATGGTCGATTGCCACGGCAGGCATTCGCTCGGTAATGCCATTGAATTCTGCCGGATTCTGGCGCCATATCGGCCGTATTTCATTGAAGAGCCGGTTCCTCCGGAGAATGTCGAGGTGATGGCGGAGGTTCGCCGCGCGAGCCCCGTTCCCATTGCAACTGGAGAGCGTCTGGTTACCCGCCACGAGTTCCGCGAACTGATTGAAAAACAGGCGTGTCACGTCATCCAGCCGGACCTGTGCCATTGCGGCGGGCTGCTCGAAGCGAAGAAGATCGCCGCCATGGCCGAGAGCTGGACGATGGGCGTCGCGCCCCACAACCCGCTCGGCCCTGTCGCCAATGCCGCCGCGCTCCATTTCGCCCTGAGCACCCCCAACTTCCTGATTCAGGAGGACATGTTGACTGACGTGCCGTGGCGCTGGGAAGTGGTCCAGCATTCTCTCCGGAGCGAGGGCGGTTACTGGTTGCCGGTAGACGTACCGGGACTCGGCATCGAGGTGAACGAAGCCGCCGCGGCGAAACATCCGTTCCGCCAGGAAATCATCCACGCCGTGACCGTGCGCGCGGCCGATGGCGCGATTCTCGACTGGTAGGCGCCAAAACCGGAAATTTGCGGTCGCTGCCGTGGTTCCCCTTCGTGCGGCCCATGAGCGGTTTCCAGAGGCCCCGCAGGCGCATTGACAAAAGGTCGAAACCGTCCCTATAGTTGATAGAATCCTGAATATTCGCTGTTCTGCCCTGCGTCAACGAGTTCAGGGTACGTCGGAGCCCGGCCTTGACTGAAAACGAGATAACGGAATCGATCGCGCCACCTTCGGGGAGCGTCGACCCGGAAGAATACCAACACCTGCTCGAAGACTATAGTCACCTGGCTCCTCCGTCGCGCCACGAAGTGCTCGAAGGAAAGGTGCTCAAGATTTCCGGGCCCGATGTCTTTATAGACTTCGGTTACAAATCCGACGGCGTAGCGCCACTGAGCGAGTTCACCGATGTTCAGGGCAACGTTACGGCTCGCCCCGGGGACGTGATCGAAGTCATGATCGAAAACGGCCAGACTTCCGAAGGCTACGTACTGCTGTCGCATGAAAAAGCGGCGCGTCTGAAGATCTGGGACAATCTCGAGCACGCCATGCAGAATCAGCTCACCGTCAGCGGACGTGTGCTGGGGCGTGTGAAAGGTGGCTTGTCGGTCGATGTCGGCGTTCGCGCCTTTATGCCGGGTTCTCAGATCGACGTTCGGCCCGTGCGCAATGTCGATCAGTTCGTCGGGCAGGATGTCCCGGTCAAAATCGTCAAACTGAACCACAAGCGCGGCAACATCGTCGTCTCTCGCAAACTCGCGGTTCAGGAGGAGATCGAAGCTCGCAAGCACGTCACGCTCGAGATGCTCCAGCCCGGCGCTGTGTTGACCGGCGCGGTCAAAAACCTGACCGATTACGGGGCATTCATCGATCTGGGCGGTATCGACGGCCTGCTTCACGTGACGGACATTTCTTACGGGCGAGTCTCTCATCCGGCCGAAGTGCTGCATGTGGGCGATGAGATCACCGTCATGGTGCTCAAATTCGATTCCTCGAAAGAACGCGTTTCGCTCGGCATCAAACAGCTCGCGCCGGATCCGTGGGAAGGCGTGACCGAACGCTACCCGATCGGGGCAAAAGCCGTAGGAAGAGTCGTCAGCGTCACCGATTACGGCGCGTTCATCGAACTCGAGCCTGGGGTCGAAGGGCTGATCCACATCAGTGAGATGACGTGGTCGCGGCGGATGAAGCACCCTTCGAAGGTGGTCCATCCAGGCGATCAGGTCGAGTCCGTCGTCCTGGATGTGAACTCGAAAGAGCGGCGTATCTCTCTCGGATTGAAACAACTCGAACCGAATCCCTGGACCACGATTGATCAGCGGTACAGCGTAGGTTCCGTCGTTGAAGGTCGTGTTCGCAACATGACCGAATTCGGCGCCTTCATCGAGATCGAGGAAGGCATCGACGGGCTGGTCCACATCTCCGATCTTTCGTGGACCAAACGCGTCAAACATCCGAGTGAAATCCTGCGCAAAGGCTCCATCGTGCAGGCAGCGATTCTCGCCATCGATTCGAAAAACAAGCGGCTCTCGCTCGGCATCAAGCAGTTGCAGCCGGACGCCTGGGAGACTTTCTTTCAGAGCCACAACGTGAACGATACGGTTCGCGGCAAAGTTCTGCGTCTCGCCGGATTCGGCGCCTTCGTGGAACTGGCGGAGGGCGTGGAAGGCCTTTGTCACTTCTCGGAAGTCCCCGGCTGGAGCGGCCGCCGTACGGATCCGGCGCCACTCACGCCCGGCGATGAGATGGATTTCAAGATCATCCGCATGAACGAAGCCGAGCGGAAAATCGGCTTGAGCATCAAAGCCCTGACGGATGCCGAAGAGCGCACCAGGCTCGACGAGTACCGCAAGCGCGCCGCGGCCGCAAGCTCCAGCTTCGAGGATTACGCTCCGGGCAACGACCGGCGCTGATGACCTCGGCCCTGCTCTCGATCACCCCGATGATTCCGACGGGCGTGAGTCTGGCCGATGCGCTCGCCTTCTATACTGGCGGCCTGGGCTTTTCGATCGCCTGGCAAGCTGGCGGCGCGGCTGGCATTCGGCGCGACAAAGTTACTTTTACGCTCATCGAGAATGCCAATCG
>Ga0157370_10001071_pt1 | contig 34277 bp, 17 predicted proteins | sample C35metaG_FD_113463 | JGI IMG/M metagenome (GOLD analysis project Ga0157370, IMG submission 113463) | Corn rhizosphere microbial communities from Kellogg Biological Station, Michigan, USA - C3-5 metaG | ecosystem: Host-associated > Plants > Roots > Rhizosphere > Soil | place: USA: Michigan... | reverse complement strand
TTCTATAGTCGATGAAAAATCGCAAGGCAAAAAGAAAATATTACATATAGCATGGAGAAACACTAGCCCCGGATGCGAAAAAGGAATTTGTCAATTTGATCGCTCGTTTAATAATGGATATTACGCTAGAACAGGTAAAGGATAGGAATAAAAAGACTTGAGAAACATTGTGTAAGCAGTATTGCATGGAACTCGAAACCTAACTTAAAAGTAAGCATCTAATTTACAGACACATAACAACGTCGGCTTAAAGGCAAAAAGAACAAAGAGAGATTAAAAAAAACAACCATCTGAATATCAAATATTTAAATGGTTGTTTTTGTGTTAGAGCGGGCTGAACGGGGCTACAATCGAACCCCTAGCTCCTCTTTTGTTGGCATTAAACGATCAAAATATTGTGAAAAATACTGATAATAAGCTAATTGCAAAAGAAGAACAAATCGCTGCAAAAATAAGTCTGCAAAGTACCTATGTAAGAAAGAGAAAAAGCGGCGGGCCAAAACTTTAGTTTTCTTCTCAAAGAAATAGTGAGCGGGATTTAATCGAACACTTTTCGCAAAAATATTGGGGACCATCTTGGGTGCCATATTTAATGAGGCTAATCAGGGAAACGTGGTTACTAGAGGCTATTCCTCCTACCTGCCAATAAAAGATTAAAATCGACAATATTAATTAACTTAGTATTATATTACTTCGTAATAATATGATTCTAAAAAGCTACCCCGCAGGAAAGGGGGATTCATTTTTGCTAAGTTGGGGAGCTGCAGGTGACCAAAAACATTTGCTGATCGACAGTGGAATACCCGGCACTTATCGTTTCATAAAGGCAGACCTTCAACGCTTGTCGAAATTAGACGGTGTGATTATTACCCATGTTGACTACGACCACTTAGGTGGTTTCTTAAAACTGCTGGCTGACCAAAATCCACCGGTGCCAAAAAGTTTTCCGGTATACATGAATACACCTTCGCTGGTCTTAACACCGCAAGATGATGATAAGGTTGATCTTGAACATGGTATTGAATTGGACAAAAAGTTAAGTGATATCGACATAGTCTGTAAACCCTTATATAAGGGCATGACATTAAATAATCTGCTAACCATTGATGAATTACAGATTAAAGTTTTGTCACCTCCCAAAAAAGTGATTGATGAATTACTCGGGAAATGGACTGCAGAAAACTTGTATAAGCAATACCAAAAAGAATCTCAAGATTCTGACAAAGTCGGCAAACCAAGTGATGACCTGATAAGCTATGAAGATGTGATCAAGGCAGATGAAACTGTACATCAATGGGAGGCTGATCTGATTAATTCTTCATCTATGGCTTTTATCGCCAGCTATGCAGGGTGCGCTATCCTCTTTCTCGGTGATGCCAACCCTGTGCTAATTGCAGAAGAACTCGGCCGTCTGGGGTTTGATTCCTCAAATCGCTTAAAAGTCGATATGGTTAAAGTAAGCCATCATGGATGCAAACACAACTCAAGTATCGCGCTGTTTTCGGCAATTGAATGTGAGAACTATCTGATTTCCTCGAATGGCGCTGGCCCTTACTATCATCCTGACCGGGAAACCGTTATTCGTCTGGCCGAATACGCCAGGCCATCCAAAGGAAGTTTTTTAAATATTTATTTCAACTATCCTTTGGACACCTCAAATTTTATCACAAATAAAGAAGCTGCAGCCTGGAAGATAAACCTCGTTCATAAAAACAGCTTTAATTTTTACGATTGCAAATGTTTTCAGAAGAAGTAAAAAAAACGACGGCAGCGCTATTAAAGGGCGATAGATTTATCGGTTCTGGTGTAGCATTTATTCAAGGGGATGCGCTTTGGGTCTTAACTGCCGCCCACAATATTTATGGCAAGGATTTCGATAAGGAATTTGTGTGCAAAGAATGGTCTGTCGAAGATTATGAAGGCAATCGTCACGCGATTAATTGGGTCAATACCGATTTCGCATTTTCAAAGACTAACGATATCGCGCTATTAAAGCTTACCGTTTCAACTTCTCTGAACAAATTCAACAATGTACATTTCGCCCCACGCCCGGAAAACACTATTCCAGAATTTTTTTTCCGTGGGCGTTATGGGCAAAAATCCGATCCTGTAAATAAAGGCAGCGTTATTTTTCAGGAAAATTCAGGTAGTAATAGTTACCATTTCTTTGGATCTATAGATAAAGATCACTTAATCGACAGAGATTTTTCTGCCGGAAGCGATTGGCTTGGCGGTTGCTCAGGATCGGGGCTATTCCTGATGGGAAGAGACGACATTGTTTGCTGCGGTGTTTTATTGGAGATACCAGACAAAGGAGATAATGGACAGCTTTTGTTCTGTAGTGTCAGTTTACTACCCTCTTTAGGTTTGAACATTAGTTTTTTACCGCTAAGTGTTTACGATTTTAACCCTGATGCGTTTACGGCTAAATGGTTCAGTGATAAGCTTGATTCTTCAATCAATGCATTAGGGAAAAGATACACGCCGAAACTGAATTTTGTTTTACCCATCAGCAAAGTGATGGATGGTTTATCTCGTAACCAGCGCTTCAAAAACCAAATGGACGCGCCGTTGAGTGACATTTATAAAAAGAGGAGATCATGTCATACTTCATTTAGTAGCAAACTCATCGAAGAGCAACAGAAAAAGATAGATGAGTTATTAGCTTTGTTACGTCAAAATTATTTTGGCACCATTTTCAGCGGTTTTGAAAAGATCAACTATGATTCGCTCACCACAAATTGTGTTGAGATGATAGAAGTGCTAAGGAATTGTATTGATATTTTTTACAATGCCCAAAAGGAACTGGAAAAAGAAAAACCAACACCGAGGTATAGCACTGCACCTTATAGCTATGAAATTAGCGAATTATACGCTGTTAAACACGCTGTAGAGACTTTTACAGAATTTCTGACATCCCTGACTTGCCGGTTAACAAATAACCCTGTGATAATTCTGAAAGGTGAAGCCGGTTATGGAAAAAGCCATCTACTTGGTGACTTCTGTAGGAAGCGGCAAGATGAAGGTTTCGACACCATATTACTATTGGGGCAGCATTTCACCGGAGTAGATAATCCCTGGCATCAGATATTGCAGCGACAGCTCGTACTTCAGAAAACCGAGGACGAATTCTTAGGACAGCTAAACATTAAAGCCCACTTAACTGGTAAGCGCATTTTACTTGTTATCGATGCGATAAATGAGGGAAGCGGCAAGTCGATTTGGCCAGGGGCTTTAAAAAGTTTCGTTGCGAAAGTAAGTGAATTCGACGGTCTCGGATTAATTGTGTCGGTGCGAACTTCTTACGAGGAGTTGTTAGTAGATGAAACGATATATACCGATAGAAAGGCATTGAAAATAACACATTATGGATTCTACGATCACGAATACGAAGCTGCCGATTATTTTTTTGATAATTACGGAATTAAAAAGCCTCGTATCCCCTTTTTACATCCTGAATTTCGCAGTCCGCTGTTTTTGAAATTATTTTGCGATGGCTTGAAGGCAAAAGGACTTACAGAAATCCCCGAAGGCTATGAGGGGATTACAGCCATCCTGAATTTCTTTTTAGATGCGGTCAATAGCAAACTCGCGGAGCAAATGACATACGACCCGGCAATGAAGGTTGTTAGGGCTGCTGTTGAAGTTATCGCACAAGAAATCATTAAAACCGGTTATAGTTATGTTCCTTATACGCGAGCGGTTACTCTACTTGCGGGTCTTGAAGAATCAAAACTAACAAATGCGCCCGGCCTTGTCGCTTCAAAATTGGTGGATGAGGGCGTATTTTCGAAAAACCTTTATCGAAGTGATAAAGGAGAACACGAAGAAGGCATTTACTTTTTGTATGAACGTTTCTTTGATCATACGGTAGCCAATATACTCATCAAGCAACTGCCAGCCGATCCTACTCAGGAATTTTTACCAGACGGAAGTATGTTCGAATATTTCAAAGACAGCCAATCCTGCTATTCCAATTCAGGACTTGTGGAAGCATTTAGCATACAGATACCGGAAAAATTCGGACGCGAGTTTTTTGAATATACTCCTCATGTTCGTGAAGAAGAGTCGATAGCCGAAGCTTTAATTGCAAGTTTGATATGGCGAAAAGCAAGTAATTTAAGCAGTGTTGTTGGCAGCCCCATCCGAGACTTTCTCAAGGAAATGATGCCCAAACACGATTTAAGCGGTTACTTTCTAGAAAACATTTTATTACTTTCCGGCATTCCTGACCATCCCTATAATGCACTGTATATGCACGAAATACTTATGGGCATGACTTTGCCTGTAAGAGATTCAGGCTTCACATACTGGTTAACAGATAATTATGGATTGGAAGCTTCAGGTGTTCGTCGTTTGATCGACTGGGCGTGGAAAGACAAGTACCGACAAGAAATCGCGGATGAAAGTATTTTACTGTCTTGTACAGCGCTTTCCTGGTTTTTGATCAGCCCGAATCGCAACATTAGGGATGGGGCAACCAAAGCTCTAATATGCCTATTACAGTATCGGGAGCATCTCATTATCGAAGTACTGCAAAAGTTTGAAGGTATTAATGACCCTTATGTTTATGAGCGTCTTTTCGCTGTGGCTTACGGCACCACCATACGGAGCAAAAAGCTAAGTTTTTTGCAGTCGCTTTGTAATTATATTTTCAAAGAATTATTTGACAAAGAGTTGGTTTATCCGAATATACTTGTTAGAGACTATGCCACAGGTATTATCGTTTTTGCACAACATAAAGGAATTGCATTAGAATTCGATATTGCACGTTGCAAACCACCATTCCGAAGTGAGCCTATTCCAGCTAAACTTCCGACCAATGCGCAAATCGACAAAGCTTACAAGTTAACTAATTCAGAGGATGGCAATTACTATTATCAAAATGAAATACTCGATTCGATGACCACAGAGTATGGACGGGGGATTGCTAAGTATGGTGATTTTGGACGTTACGTTTTTGGCAGCGCACTAGATGACTGGGGCCTGCCTGATGGTCCGTTGAGTAATTATGGCGTAAAACGGATTTTTGAATTAGGGTACAATATCAAGCTACATGGCAACTATGACCGCAACGCACATGGTGACGGACAGGAGCGAATTGGCAAAAAATACCAATGGATCGTATTGCATGAGATTTTAGCCAGAGTAGCGGATCACACCCTCATGAAAGATGAAAGCCGACGAGAAAAGACAGCCTTGTATCAAGGGGCATGGCAACCCAATTTACGAGATATCGATCCTTCGATGATCATCCCAAAAACGGGTAGCCAAAATGATTGGGAGAAAGGACTGCAGGCTTGGTGGGTTGCCGATAACCAATTGAGATTTGATTTGAATAATACGGAGTGGATGAACCTACAAGAAGATATGCCGGATGATAAAACTCAGATTATAGTCAAAGACGATCGTGGAGTGGAATGGGTATGCCTGAACATCAGGATCAGCCAGAGTGAGGAAACGGATATTACACGCACTGAATATAATCATCCGCAAAAGAACTTTTATAATCAGATCAATGCATTCCTAGCGACCCCTGATCAATTTGAAGCTATTAAAAAATGGATACCGAAAAGGGATCGGTATAACGATGACATTCCGGAGTCTCCTTATCAAACACAAATTTTCAGTCGCGAATATTATTGGTCGCCTGCCTACGCATTTCATCAGGATTATTATTACGGAGGCAACGGAGATGACCGCATCTACAGCCGAAAGCTCAACTGTGATATCGCGGAAGTACATGTACCTTGCCAATATATATTATGGGAAAAACGCCGAGACTATTCGGTTGAAGGAACTATTTCGTTCTTCAAGCCAACAACAAAAATTAAAGATGGTTTGGGGTTAACTTTTATGCACAAAGAGGGTGAAATGGCTGACGCAAAAGGCCAACTTGGCTGCTTAGATCCTTCTGTCAATGCAGATGGGCCATCCTGTCTACTTGTTCGCAAAGATTTGTTGTTAGACTACCTAACTGACAACAATCTTAGAATATTTTGGCTTACAGCCGGCGAAAAAAGAATTCTTTCTTCAAGAGGTACTGCGGGCATTCACAATCCAAAGATTGATCACAATTTCGAAGGGTTTTTCTATCTAGAGAATACTGAACTAATTGGAGATCGAAAATCCAAAGTGAGTTTACACAAATAACTTAATTATAGAGTGATGCAAATCGTCAATGAACGGCATATCTACCTCAATTTAACCGTAAATATACATGACTAACTATGAAGAAACGGCCCATCTTGTTTGATATTAAAGGTTTAGAAGCAAGAATAAAATTAGATTCTTCGCGTTTGGATACAGTTGAATATCATAAGAAGTTTGAAGGCGCGGTTAAGCAATTAATAAAGGAGATCGTCGGTGATAAATTTCAGTTGAAGGCTAACGTGACTCGTGAAAATACCTTTTCAATAAGCATTTCAGCGCTTCCTGCCAATGGCGGGACAAAGAACTATCAGATCAATTTTGACGTAGGTCTTTTCCGGATGCTTTACGATGGGCTTTATATCTTACTTTCCAACAACAATACGTTTTCTGGGATGGGCATTTCCCACCTGAAATTCGATATCCCAACTTTAAATGTTCCGGACTGGAACAGTTTGGATCTTGCAATGGCCAATAATGAAGATGTTCATTTCAGTGCAAAAAGGGTAACACTACATTCCTTTCTATATGATCTATGCTTAAGCTTTATTATCAGGCATGAAATCAGACATATCGCAAATGGTCATGTTGATTACCTTTTGAGTAACAATAATGTAGCTCTTTTTTTTGAAAATTCTAGCAACGGCCTAAATTATCTAGACAGTCAGACTTTGGAAATGGATGTAGATTCTTGCGTTACTGCAGGTATATTGGATGGTCTGCTAAATAATGAACTGCAAAAGGAGCAAATTCCCGATGAGCTTAAAGGAACAAGAGAAATCTTTATATGCGTTCTTTTCTGCCTTCAGTTCCTTTTCTTTTGCATGCCTTCAGTAAAGATAACCCATCAAAAAAACACGACTAAAAATACCCATCCGAATTCCTCATTGAGACATTTTTTCTGCTTTACCACAGCGATCGGGTATCTTCAGGATAATTTTCCGGAGTATGTAGACTTGTTTGTTACTCTCAACAAAGAAAACTTTTGGGAATTTATTATGGGATTACCAGATGCTAATGGATTGGATATCTCCAAAATCGAAAAAGATTTTGAATGGACTCATTCAGATGAAGGAGTAGCTTATGCCGATAAGGTCTGGGATAATTGGAATAATTTAAAACCTCTCCTGGAGAAATACGCCTATCTAAAATTGGCTCCACTAAATTGACAGTATTTTTAATGAAAAGGATTATGAACAAATTCAGGATGAGATTTTGATGCATTTGAGATTACCATTACACTTCGTACATATAACCAGATCAGCTTTGCGATATATTTGAAGCAGAAGAACTATTCATCGTATTATAAAATAAAAACATATTAGCTCCCTTTTTAAAAGGTATAAAATGGAAAAATTTAAAGAGATAAGAGAAGAAGCATTTGAAAGATGGCTTTCTGATTTAACCCGTTCGCGTGCACCAGGTGAGCTTAGTGATAACTACGGTGAAAGTTACATCTGTAAATGGCAAGATCAACTCACACAAAAAGGCGAACACTGTAGTGTTCTTTGCAGCATCGCAGATTGGCTTGATAATGTATCGGATTTACTTGATGATCAGCGATACGATGACCTCACCAAAAGCGATAGTGAAATTCTGTTCCGGTACTACACGAGAGTACTATTGATAGTATCTGAAATTATAGAGGACTTTGTTGGCCTTCATGCATGTATTAAGGGCGTCCAAAAGAAAGAAGCAAGCAGAGAACTTGAAAATTTAGGTTCGGAGATGGAAGTTAAAGAACTGAAGTGGTTATCGGACTTTATAAATTCAGTATGCAAACACAAATCGGAAAAAGATAATTATCATATTCATAATCATCATCTTAAATATGAATTTGAAGATTTTGGCGATGTCGAACATGAAAATCAAATCAGTTTGTCGAATATTGATTGGAGTACAGTGAACAATGAAACTACAATTATTTTTAAACCTTTATCTTATTACACTGGTATTTGCGTTCACTTATACCTGCTCTTTAATGAGTTGATAAGTAATGAACCAGGATACAAGGAGAAACTTTTCGAATTATACTCAAAGGAATGGACATCAGGAACCAACGAATCATAAGCTTAAAAATCGTAAAGAGTTTATGTTGCATGTGAATATTATTTAAAATTTCTGCCACCAGCAAAGAGTTCTGTCTGTATTACTTTCTTTCCTTTTGATTTAGGAACATATGCACGGAAAGGTTCGCCAGTATTTTCATCTGCCCGCGCTAAGGTTAGCACATCCGGCTCCTGATCTGTAGTAGTCAATCCTTGCAATAAATTGGATAAATTAAAACAACGTTTTACAACCACATGTGTAACTTCCCCCTCACGCTGCAATTGGCCCTCTACCATAAGTAACCTCGATCTTAATATTTCCTTCCGGTAGTGATCGAAGAGCTTTTTAAATACGACCAGGTTGGCTACACCAGTTTCATCTTCTATAGTAATGAAACATATCCCTGACGCCGTGCCAGGTCTTTGACGGACCAGTACCAGACCCGACACCCGTACCAGCGTTCCGTCTGGCCAAAGTGCCAGCTCCTTGTTCGTAAGCACATGGCGATTGAACAGTTCCTGACGTACAAAACTTACCGGGTGTGCCTTTAGAGATAGGGCAGTGCTACCATAATCCTGGACTACATGCTCAGAGAGCGACATTTTAGGTAACTGGATATTTTGTTCTTCTGCGTGGTTTACTTCATGACCTTCAAATAATCCTAAAGGGCGATCTGCAAGAGCAGTTACTTCCCATAAGGCCTGCCGCCTGTCCATGCCCATAGACCGGAAGGCATCTGCGTCCGCGAGCTTTTCCAGGGTTGCCAAGGACAAGCCCGCTTCCATTAAGGTAAACATATGACTGTATGGCTTGTGCCTTTGTTTTATCAGTAATGTTATATCTTCTTCCCGTATACCGCTGATCTGGCGAAAGCCCAATCGCATCGCGCAGTATTTTCCAGCTTTTTCTTCCAATGTATTATCCCACATCGAAAGGTTAACATCAACCGGGCGCATTTTAACACCATGCTTTTTTGCATCGATAACGATCTGTGCGGGCTGATAAAATCCCATTGGCATACTATTCAACAGCCCAGCAGCAAAAACATCCGGGTAATAGCACTTCAGCCAGGAGGATATATACACCAGCAATGCAAAGGAAGCGGCATGGCTTTCCGGGAAACCATACCCCTCAAAGCCCTGCAGCTGCTTAAATACACGTCTTGAAAAATCCTCCTCATAGCCGCGTGCTACCATTCCGTCCACCAGCTTCTTTTCGTACAAATGCAGCTTGCCATTGGCTTTGAACGATGCCATACTGCGTCGCAGTTGATCGGCCTCCCCGGGAGTAAAGCCAGCGGCAACAATGGCAATCTCCATTGCCTGCTCCTGGAAAAGCGACACCCCCAGGGTCCTGCCGAGTATTTCTTCAAGTTCTTTAGAAGGATATTCCACTGGCTCCTCCTTATTTCTTCGGCGTAGGTATGGATGTACCATATCTCCCTGGATTGGACCAGGCCTTACAATTGCCACCTGGATCACCAGATCATAAAAACACTTCGGGCGTAAACGTGGCAACATGGACATCTGGGCCCGGCTTTCAATCTGAAAAACACCAATTGTGTCGGCATGGCTAACCATCTCATATACATTCTGATCATCTTGGGGAATATTGGCTAAGGTCAAATCAAGACCATAATGCTGCTTTGCCAGATCAAAGCCCTTTCGAATCATGGTCAGCATGCCGAGTGCCAATACATCTACTTTCAAAATCCCCAATGCTTCAAGGTCGTCCTTATTCCATTCCAGCTGCGTCCGGTTTTCCATCCTTGCATTGAGTACCGGGCAGATATCAGAAAGAAGATTGTCCGTGATCACAAAACCGCCTGTGTGTTGCCCCAACTGACGCGGGAAACCGACATATTGCTGCGTTAGGTCCAGAACTTTTAACAAATGAGGGTCTTTGGGGTCAAAGCCCTCACTAGAGCCGGTTTTACCTTCCAGCCACTCCTGCGTCAGCTCATAGCCCGACTTCGATAACCGATCCACAGCATCAACAGATAGCCCCATTGCCTTGCCTACATCGCGCACTGCTCCTTTCCAATGCACCTGGGTAACGGTTGCGACAATAGCTGCATGTTCCCGGCCGTAGTCCTCATAGATATACTGAATAATTTCCTCACGGCGCTCATGTTCAAAGTCAACGTCGATATCGGGCCATTCTTCCCGTGCATCAGACATGAACCGGGAAAACAGCAGGCGCGATTTCATGGGATCAACCGCTGTTATGGATAAACAATAGCAGACCGTTGAATTGGCTTCAGAGCCACGCCCCTGATAAAGAATGCCAAGTTCCTGCGCCTTCTGCGTATACTTATACACCCGCAAAAAATAAGGGGCCAGTTTCCGCCGCTCTATAAAATCAAGTTCGAACTCAAGTTGCTTTTGAATCTTTTCTGGTATTACCGCTCCATAGCGGTTATGTGCACCTTCAAAGGTAAATTTTATCAAACGCTGCTGTGGTGTTAGCCCTTCAATGATCTTTTCTTCCGGTTCGATATATTTAAGGCTGTCCAATGAAAAGGTACAGGCCGCTTCGATTTCCGCGGTGCGCCTGATCGCGTCCGGGTACTGGCGGAACAACCGTTCCATTTCACGCGCGGGTTTAAGATACCTTTCTGCATTTTTTTGCAACAGATAACCAGCATTGTATATGGTGCGTTTCTCCCGCACGCAGGTAACAATATCCTGCAACTCCCGCCGCTCATGGCTGTGAAAGTGTACATCATTAGTGGCTATTATGGGCACACCTATCTCGTCCGCTAATTCAGCAGTCCGGAATAGTTTCTTCGCATCGTCACCTTTATAAGAAAAACAAGCGCCCAGGTACAGGTTTGCACCAAATACGCTTTTATAATCTTTGACAGCAGCTTTAAAAGCAGGATCAAAATCGAATTCATCATTTAATTTCCCAGGATGTACGGTTACAAATTTAATACCCGCGTTGTAACGAAAGACATCTGCTTTATATATTTCGCACCTGCCCTTTTCTGTTCGCAGGTTCCCTTGAGTGAGTATAGCAGAAAGGTTACCATATGCCTGCTGATCTGTGGGGTAAGCGAGAAGGCTCGGGCCGTCAACGAGATCAAGCCTGCAGGCCACAATAATGCGGATGCCCGCCTCCTTTGCTGCAACATGCGCCCGTACGATACCAGCCAGTGTATTATGGTCGGTGATAGCAATGGCGGTATAACCAAGCGCTGCTGCTTGCTCTACCATTTCTTCAGGGTGCGCACCTCCCCTTAAGAAACTGAAATTTGTCGTAACCTGTAATTCAATATAACCCATAACATCCTCCCTTTTACCTTATGCAAAAAATCCATGTATAAACCATTCCGATTTGTCGTCATCATAACGGCCGGAACGGAATACCCAGTAACGGGCGCCCTGCTCATCCTCAACCCGGTAATAATCCCGGACCAGACCTTGTTCGATCCACCATTCCCGCTCAATCCTTTCTGGTCCGTCTGCCTTTCTGATCTTGTGGATCTGGCCCTTATAGATAAATAACATGGGCGGGTAATCTGGTATGGGTGAAGTCACCTGGATACGTTCGGGTATAGGTAAAAGGCAGACCGGCCTCGGCTGATCATCTGGCCAGGCAATCGCTGACTTTTCCTGTAAACAGGAAGCCTCCCGGATAGACCGCTCCGGCCAGTGATGTTCATCCGGCAGGTAGCGGTGTATTGTAGCAGCGCCGTATCTCCCGGCTATTCTATCCAGAAGACCGGCAATAGCAGTATGCTCCTGATTGGTGGCTGCCCAAAGGCTTTCCTGCTGAACAGAAAGGTCTTCAACTACCGGCGCTTCCAGTAAAAAGAGTTCTATTCCCAATGCAGGTCTGATCGTTGATATCTTAAGCTGGAATAATTTAAACAGGTGTTCTATATTTCTGACCGGCTGATTGGTTCCAATTTCTATCTGCTGCACTTGCCCGTCAATCCGGTAACCCCTGAACAAGGATTTTCTTAACCCTTTACCTTCCCGGAACAGGCGTTGACAAAGGCTTTCCAATAATCGGCGTAATGCGATCTCTATACCCGTAGCTGTTCGTATCGGTTCCAGGCAGGGCAAGCGTTCCTGAAAAGGCACGACCGGCTGCACCGGATCGATCTGTTCCGGTGCCGTGCCCAGGGCCTGGTCTAACCGGGTTAACAGATCGGTACCGAAACGCCTGCGCAATGCCGTGCGTGGCATATTGATAAAGTTGGCTATACAGTAAAGACCGAGCTTTCGTAACCGGGCAAGCACACCGGACTCCAGGCGAAGCGCTGCGGGCGGCAATTGCAAAATTGCATCAGTATGAGCGCCTGGCAGAATAATCGGATTAATCTGTCCAAACCGGGATATGGCCCAGGAAGCGCCTACCGTATCCGCCACTGCAGCACGAACTTTATAACCAGCTGATTGAAGCCGGGTCTGTATCTCTTCGAGGTAGAGTGCTTCTCCGCCCCAAAGGTGTGCGCAGCCGCTGATATCCAGTATCAGGCCATCCGGCAAATCTATTGCCACGACCGGGGTATAGCGCAGGCACCATTCCGCTAATGCGCGCAGTAATTTTTCAGCTCGTAAAGGATTATCTTCTAATACTTCCACATCTGGCAGTATGGCCCTGGTATCGGCTACGACCATTCCCGGTTCAATTCCTTTAGCCGTAGCTACAGCGCTGCATGCTTTTACTACCATACGTCCGCGCTCCGCCGCCGCAAGCACAAAAGGTTTGCCTTTCAGCTCAGGTTTACGGATAGCAAGCTGATCCGTTGTTAAGTGACAGAACCATATGGTTAAATAGCGCCTGGACATATTATACGGCTTGAGGGATGAAGTTTTTTTGTGTTTCGACCTTGACAGGTATAGCGTGTTTGAAGTGACCGGCCGCCCATTGCAATTGCCATTTGCCGGGTTTTCCATTGCGAACCTTCTGTAAGTCCACATTCCAGCACGGGTAACCCACACCTGGAAGACCATACTGCAGACTACTCGCAACCGGGGTAATCTGCCAACGTGATACACAGGCAATGTTATCTATCTTCCGTGGATTGCGCCGGTGCAAAAAGCCGGTTACCCTGCTTTTTTCAACAGCCAGCTGCAACCGCCTGGATTCAGTCAGATTAATTTCTTCCAGTTCTGCCACGACAACTGTCAGATTTTCGCATTTTAAGGCTTCCTCTACCGTCCAGAGCACATCCCTGTCCCATTGCAGGTCAACAAAAATAATCCGGTCCGGATCAAGCCCAAAAGCCTTTAAACCAGGAGGGAATAACTGTCGTCCAGTACCCACCCAAAGGCAAGTGCTATTCTGCTGCATTAAATGCCCCATCAGCCCAGCCATAAAGCCGGTTGTAGCGGCAGCCTCGGCAACTGTCGAGCTGATAAATTCGTGTACCGCAGCAACTGGAAAAGTCTGATTAGGAAAGGCATGTTCTAAGGAGCCAAGCCCGGTGTCCCGGCGGTTATGATCTAAAACAGCCCGGAATCCCTGCATCGCAAGAATATCCTGCTGCAGTTTTTTGATCATTTCTTTTTTATTTGCCGCTTCTTCCATCACAATTAAATTTAATTCCCTACATTTGTCATTATTAGTGACAAATTATTGATATCAATAATAGCGATACAAAATGAATACTCAAAAAGTTTTTTTTGCTGAAAATTTAAAACTCCTCCGAAACAGGAAGAAATTGAGCCAGGAAGCAATGGCCGAAATCCTCGGTATTGGCCGCCCTAAGTACAATGCGCTTGAAAATGGGCAGACCAAAGCCCCTCAACCGGAAGATCTCATACATTTTTCAAACACATTTAAAATAAGTATTGATTCTTTGCTGAGAATTGATCTTTCGAAGGTTTCTGAACTCAAATTGAGGGAGCTGGAGTCCGGAAGTGATATCTACCTGCAGGGAGGTAAAGTGCGGGTATTGGCGATATCTGTAGACAAAAACGATAAGGAAAATGTCGAGTATGTTCCTATTAAGGCAAAGGCCGGATACATGGCGGGTTATAATGATCCAGAATTCATTGCTGGCTTGCCCAAGGTAAACCTGCCGAACTTGCCCGCAGGCAAAAGCTACCGCATGTTTCCGATAATTGGGGATTCAATGCTGCCAATACCTGAAGGAAGTGATGTTATCACTAGTTTTGTTGAAGATTGGACTGGAATTAAGCCAAAGACGGCATGCATAGTAATTTTGAACGGCACCAATGATTTTGTTTTTAAGCTGGTTACCGTTCAAAATGACAAAAACGTATTACTTGAATCTTTGAATAAACTTTATGAGCCATACACGATCCAAGTAAATGATATTTTGGAGATATGGCAATTCTATAGCTATCAGTCAAAAGAACTTCCGGAACAAGAAGCAGATCTTGATGTTATTAAAAGAATGATCCATTCTTTAAAAGATCAAAAGTTACACAAGTAAAAATTTCTTTAACTCAACAAAAAGATATCTCCAAAAGTACCGCCAGGGGTACGATAAATTATATCATCTTGAATAAATCGAGTTGTGAGCGACGAATTTCGGAGTGAAATGGGCAGTCGTGCTTTCTGATTTTCAGTTATCCAGTACTTGGCTTCCTTCCAATTTCCAACATTTATTTTGGTAATAAATGCTGCACTTACGCGGGTGTTTTGCCCTTGATCGTTTCGACCTGTGAAAAAACCGTCATGGTCACGAAACTCGTGTGTATTTTCCGACTTTCCTATCTGATCAGGAACAATACAGGTTGTTCCAAATAGGCAATCAAAAACATCATTTTGGTCAAGTCCCATCATATCTATCGCATTGATAGCTATGAGATACGGCTTGTCTAGGGCTTTATATCGACCTGCTTTCAACTTTAGCGCTCTTCGAAGACTTTCTACATTTTTTAATATTTTCGTTTCAAAACCGTAGGCACCAATTACACGTTGTGCTTTTTGGCCTCTACCTTCTTCATTCTTCGGTATCGGACCATACTCAATATAAATATCATCGTCCTCATAAACTTTCCATAATGAAGTTGAAATTACTCCGCTATTCATCGAATGATACAACTCTGCCACATCAAAACTGTTAAAATATTCCGTTATGGCATGCAAAATTTCTTTCGCCCGAGGCTGCTTACTACTTTTTACCTTAACTTTTCTTAAGTAGATGAAAAAATCAGCAATATCGGCGTTGTCCAATATATCATAAAGTGTGCCCAATCTTTTCGCAAGAGATCGCTCCTCTTGGCTTTCATAGTATGATACTTTTGCCTCTAAATAAAACTCTTCTCCGTGTCCTGAAATCAAAAAATCTGGCTGTTTTTGGCTCGAAGGAACAGAAGGATGGATTTTAATAGCGTACCCCATTTTTTTAAATAAAATAAAAAGGAAGAGTTCAAAAAAACCGGCATCAAAATCATTAATGAACGTGTACTTCAAGTCTTTTTTATCTGGTTCTGGATATTCAGAAAACCAGGCTTCCATTTCTTTCCTCATTTCAATGATTTCAGTTCTTGCACTATTATTAAAATACGAATAGCTATCCTCGTTATGGCTTTTGGGAAGCAAATTATTTCCCGTTGATGCTTCAAATAAGTTGATCATATATGTAACCTGACTTTAGAGTTCTCCTGGATATTTAACCTATAAATTTCATAATCATTTCAGCAATCTTTGTCTAAGTGCGTTGGTTAAACTTTTACGTAATTCTACTATTTATAGAATAAAAGTATATTAAAGTAATCCGTTGCTAAATATCGTGATATCTTGAGGTGTAACGTATTTATAACCTAATTTTGAACCTAACAACAGGCTTTGGCCATTGATCTAAATAGGGTTTATCCTTATAGCTAAACTCTTCTTTTATCACATATGCTAACTTCATTGCTTGCTTCTCAAGGAATTCAAAAAGGTACCCGGTTTCAACAGTCAAATAGTTGGAATAAGGTATTAAATGCACATGGGGATTCATTGTATGGCGCAGGCCTGATAAAAAATCGGCAGATTGTGCAAGAATTTTCCCATCCTTCAGATAATCGATACTGGTCTCTCCGGTTTGTAATTTCAATTGCCCGGTTAACATAGGATGCAAAAGTTTAAATGGGTGAAAAAGGCGAAAATGTTCCCATATGTGATGAGCATATATCCTTAGTTCAGCAGATAACGGTTGTAAGGTATAACCAGGTTCCTGCTGGCTACTGAAAACAACGTTACTGTCAAATGTGCCAAATTTTGAAGGTCTTTCAGCGCCACCAAAGTAAGCGCCTGCATTGCTAATTTCCTTAAAAATCTGGTCGGCACTTATTTTAGGTGGTTGTTCAGATGGATAGGCAAAAGCGATTACCTCCTGTGTACAATAGGTTTCAGATGTGTAGAAATTTTCTCCGTTAAAATAAGTGGCGTTCATCGACAAAATCGTCAGATCACCTGTCTTTTCAAATGCTTCAGTAAGGAGCTTTTCCAATTCCGGATATTCATCTCCCGGCTTAAGTATCGGCATTTCAAAAACAGGCCACCATGCCGGCTTTTGTCCTGGCGACACAGACCAAACCGAAGGATCAACCGGTAGATTCTTTAGAGTCATACGATAAAAGGTGCCATAATCAATTATCCCAAAATCATATAGGCCGTCGAGAAGCGCAAAAAAAGTCGATTTAAGAATTTCAGCGAAAATGGTGCTTCTTCCGACAATTACACTTTGACCTTCGTTTTCATATCGCTCGTCATCCCTGCCATAAATAAGTCCCATTTCATCGCATCGCTCCTTGTACATGCAAAGCCAGGCCTGCCATACAGGAAATGGACTTTCTTCTTCCAATGTATCCAAAAAATCCAAGTAGGATAGAGTGACATTCCTGCTTATTAACTTCTTAAAATGATCTAAGTCAATTTCAGGGTTTTCAGAATTCATCTGAATAATCAAGGGTAGATCCAGGTGCAACGACACGCCCAACATATCTGCAATACGCATTTGCAAAAGGTCTGTGGCCATGCAACGAATTTTTAAAAGTCCCCCAATGCGTAATTGTCCTAGATGCTTGAAGGTATATGAGGATTTATCCATTAATGATCGTACAATAACCATTAAACCGTTACACGCAACAGATTCCAGCTCACACGTATTTAGCCATTCATAAAATCGTTGGTGAACATCCCCAGAACAATCTTTAATCATCAATTCTGCAATGCTTTCAGCGGCCCTGCAACGTATCAAAGGGCTCATACACTCAAATCTCGACAACAAAAGATCGAAAGGTTGAATAGACTTAGGGGATTGCCAAAATTCGGGAACAGGTAATGTAACATTGGGAAAAAGCTCATCCAAAGTATCAAGGTAGTAATCCATCAGTTGTTCTGCAGTTGCCAATTGTCCGGCATCTGCAAAGAATTGTATGCTTTTTGGCATTGGATGAACATAGTCAAATTCATCCCCATAACGGAGTCCAGAATTTGTAATAGTATAATTATAAAACTCCTGAACCCTGTGAGGAAAATTATCAATGACATTTTTCCAAATGGGCCTGACCTTAGCCATTGGTGTCATGTAATTGCTGTTCCATCCTCCAACGCTTACTGTTTGCCAGCATAGAATCTCAAAAGACAAGTTTGAATCAATGCTTATAGCATATTGATACATTACTCCAAGGACCTCCTCACCATAATCCCATGGTTTGTCGGCAAGTATTCCCCTAATTTCTTTCAGAATTGCCGCTGTATCAGACGCCCGTTTTAGCCAATAAGCGGACCACCGCGTTAAAAAAGCTCTTTCATCAAATCTTGTAAAATCCTTTTCGGCCTGTTTTGAAGTCAGGTAAGAGAATAAGTTTCCTGGTAAAATTTTAATATGGGAATAATCCTTTGGTTTATCTACAGCTTCTGATTGGGTGTCCCGATCTTTACCTGAATAATCTAAATCACCAAATTTTAGTTTTATGCCCTCAATAATACTTTCTACGCCAGGCTTGCCGATTTCATCTTCCAGAGCAGTGAACCCTGAATGATCGATTGCAGTATTTAATACAGCCGCCGCAATGGGATCATTTAAATCAAGCTTAGGAATGATATGGCTCCATAAAAGGTCACTATCGAAATATTCCCTTGTATTCAGTCTGTGGAGGTAAAAGTTAAATAACAACTGAATGTCATGTTTGGCGACCAGTTTATATAATTCTGACATGAAATGCCTCGTTTCATCTCCATCCGTTAGCTGCTCGATATAGTACACATAAGGCATAAGCCTTGTGAGGTTATTACTGATTTTTGCAGACTTTTTTTCCAGTAGGATTTCAAGCCCCTGAAGAATGTTATACATAAACATGTCCTTATGATAACCGTAGGCCAGAATATTCTCTGCCGTTAGACGCAATAGGCTCGGCAGGTGGATACCGTTCTGAAAGTCCTTATATAACACTGTCAGGTTCATCATTTCTTTTGCCTTATCGGCAAAAGGAATCAAATCCTTATTGAAGCGCTCTATTTCCTGATCCTTAAATGAATTTAATGCCTCTTCAGAGATCGATACCCGATTAGCATTAATCAGATCGAACATTCTAGATCTAAAGTACCAGTGATTATGGTACATCATGTCAAATTCCGGTTTCGAGAGCGCAGCGCTTTGTTTGTTGCGGACATTAGTGAGCTGAGCAAGCCAGGCAGCTTTGTCTATTACATGGGGAATTATTACCCTTTTCAGTTCATAAATCTTATAATCATGGGAAAAATCCAGTTTTCTCAGATTATCAAATGCAAATATTATATCTCGAATTTTAATGCGCTCAGTCGCTGAAAAATGGTCGGCTAATGTCATAGCGATACGTACAATCACTTTAGCAAGCTGGATAGGCCAACGTTCGGAAGGACTGTTCAACCAATCTTTCACTATTGATTTTCCTTTTCTGATTACCGAAAAATATGCCGCATCAAAAAGCGATTCATACAGGAAGATAGTTTCCTGGCTTTTCGAGTTACTATAGTATTCATATTCATCCGGAAACATATCAGGCAGCGGAAGCGGCTGGGATGTAACAGTATCCAGTCCCGAAAATAGCACGTAATAGTTCCATAGGCCGTAACCGGATCGCACCCTTTCAGAGATTAAATCTTTCCACTCATATAATCCGGTTCGGAGATCAATATGCATCAACTCCTCAAGGATTGCATTGCGCTCATCTGCAAGAAGTTTCAATTTCAGGATCGATAATACAAATTCACGGTTACTTCCTTTGTCCTGAATTGTTCTTCTTACATAAAAAGCCCAATATTCCGCAGATCCGCCTGATTTCCTGAATTGTTTTAAAAAATTAAAGGTTCGTCTCTCTCCAATACTTGAGAAAACCAACAGAACCTCAATCCAGTCTTTAACTAAATTATCGTTGCTAATGTTATGATCCTTGAAGAGAAAGTTCATCCGTTCTATCGCCTCATCGGGAATGTCCTCTATAAGTCCTCTATGCTTCAACTGGATCAAAATAGCCTTGATCTGGTAATGGGACAATACCGAAAAATCTGGATATGATATGTTCAAATCAGGTTTGGCCCTGAAAGCGGTACTCCATAAAGGATCTAGGGTTTCAGAGAGATTGTAATTCCGGTTGCCAAAATAGGTGGCCAGTATAGTAAAATCAACCACCTTCTCTGCAATATTAAATTCAAACGCCGCTCTGCAGGCAAGATTTAAAAGTTTTTCGATCTGATACTCACTATGGCAATCCAGGTAGCTTGATATAACCCAGTCCCGATTCAGTTCCATTAATGGCTCAGGATTACCCAAGTAATATTCGATTTTCGCATACTCGGACCATCTTAAGGCTTCCTGCGCAGGCTCCTGAAGCCAGTTTTTGAGTGTAATATAAAGTGCTTTCTGCTGTTCCTTTAATTCAGGTTGATTGCCCATAAATACCTGAAAACTATTGTGGTAAACAGAAATTCCGGAAAGCTCAATTCTTATCAAATGTGCGACATCCCTATAAGCAGTACTTATTTCGGCAGGATATCTGCACAAGTGTGCCCCGAGTGAGAATAGTTGTTCTTTGTGCAGCTTGAAGTCCAGTGCAGTGATCGCAAAGCAAAAGCTTTTGGCCAGTTCAGAAATTGAATTCCACAATGAACCATAGTAGACCGAGATGTCGCCACCATATGGAGCGATCTGTTCCATGTCATAACCAGATAAGTTGCTTCCTGAGTTTTTGATTTCTGTGAGAATATATCTAAGATGCAAAGGGTTGCCTGCACACCGCCGGAATAACACTTCCGCACATTCCTTTAAATATTCCTTATGCATTTTAGCCAAATCAGGAAACCCTTTTTTGGCTATCTTCAATACCTCAGCTTTTCCTAGTCCCTTGATTTCAGTCCATTCGTCCCTGGCGGCATAATCTTCCACCATTTTCGGAAAACAGTGGGTTGCCATTTCCTGGGTGCCAAATATTAGCCAAAAGCCTGCTTGTGGATAAAGAATTTCATTTAAAAAATCAGCTAGTGTCTGCCTATTTTTCCCTTCCCGTATGACATGGTCCAAACCATCAACTATGAGAACAAATGTGGTCCCTTTCTCACGGTGGAACTCCGCAATCTGATCAATAAATTCTCTGATTGGCGTGAACTCCGTATTGACTTCACCCAACTTTCCCAAAACCGAGTTTTTCTGTTTCTTAAATTCTGCCTTCAGCGCTTCTCTCACCCGGTCTGTATTTAAGCGCTCGGCAAACGAAGCATCTTTAGGATTCAAATGGTAATGATGTCGGAAAGTCATAATACCGCTCTTTCTAAGGATACTATATAATTTGGACAGGTAAGTACTCTTACCGCTGCCCGGTTTTCCAGTGAAGACTTTAATTCCGCCGTTAACATATCTCAACTGACTTAACAACCGCTCATGAAATGCCCTGTCAAAAAATTCAAAATCTACCGGAATTTCAAAGTTCTGGTTCAGCGGCCTCGGATTATCCCATGAAAGGCAATTGCGGATATCTTCCAGTAAAAAGGGCCTTGGATACATTGCCCGTCCCTCAGAAATAATATACAACAAAAGACTATCAACGCCGGCTTTTGTGACTTTTAGCTGCTTATAAAGTACATCGCGTAACGACGATTCCAACACTGATATTCCTGGCTCATTAAATTTGAATGAAAATTCAAGGAAAAATTGCTCAAGTTCATTTTCTTTAAACTGAGAGCTTAGCTGACTATAAAGTTCTGGAAAAGCGACGGCTAAGCCGGCACGATCAAACCTTTCATTTGTATAAATAAGGGCCAATTCATCACAAACAAATCCATTTGTAATCAAACCACAATTGACCGGCCCCATGTTATTTAAATTGAGGAAGGACCTGATCCATCTAGACAATCCTTTTTTTACTAACTCGGTAAAATCCCAAAGATCCCTTTCAGGATGCTGCTTGTGCTTGAGCTGGTAATACTCTGTTACACCATTGCTCCTGGTGATGGTTACGTCATCAATTGCGAAACCTTTGCCATCAATCTCCACTGGCACGTTCTGGATTTGGATATTAGCATAGGCTTCTGGGTCCAAAAGCCACGCCACACAATATTTTAAAACATGTAGGTCTTCAAAGGTATAGCCGGATCTGATTGAGCTATTGGGATTTATTCTAGTCATAATAGTTTAACCAAAATACAACTTTATCTAGTCATTCTGAATATCTTTCTCCTACAGCGTAATAACAAAAGCCCCTTTATCCATACTTTGAAAACGAGCAATTGGAACAAGTTTGCATCATTGTCATGATTATTATCTTAATCCTTTAAATTTCGGGAACCTTGGAGCCATATTTTAAATGCTTTGGCCAGAAAAGGCATAACAGTCCAGGTAAGCAAACAAACCATTAGCGTTGCATTTACAAATAATTTCAATACCGTCGGTAGGTCCATAACCAATGATCCGATTGTAAAGTATAAAAGCAAACTTGTCGGGAATACGCCGCATAAGGTGACAATTGCCATTTTCCACCTTGGCGGAGGAGTAGGAGAGCGGAACCAGGCTTCCAGGCCCGTAAGTTGCCGGTATATAGGGGCATCTGTTAAAGTAGAAGCGTAGGCTTCCCATTCCATAAACGCGTCCGATCTGTAGAAAGCATCCCGTTCATGTTCGTCCTTGAATGTTCGGAGAATTCCTATTTCATTATTCTCTGCCCCGGGGAAAGGTGAAATCATTGCAGCTCCATGTACACCTCCATGTGAAAAAGACTCTCCCAAAAACCGCTGTAATGATTCCCTGAATTCTTCCTCTTTGCCAGGAAGTATCTTACGAGTTATTGCAACATGTATAGCCATATCATTAGTAAGGTTTATCGCTAAATTACAATAAAACATTAGTAATTGAAACCTGCATTTTGGCCAATATCTATGACTTATGCGCTGCTTATATACACCTCAGAACCAGACCGCGGCTCATATTCGGATAAAGTTCAAAAAGCTTTGATGTCAGCTTTTATTATCTCACATTTGAACAGTCGGTTTAGGAAGATAAATGATGAGAACATTGGTAATGGGTGATATACACGGAGGCTACAAGGCATTACTCCAATGCCTTAAACGATCTTCATTTGATTACGAACAAGATACACTTATCCAGCTTGGTGATATTGCTGATAGCTATCCGGAAGTTTATGAGTGTATAGAAGAGCTACAAAAAATAAAAAACCTCATTGCGATTAAGGGAAATCATGATGAGTGGTTCCGGGAATTTATCACAACAGACTTTCACCCTTATTACTGGACCTATGGCGGCAAAGGCACGCTCATTTCCTATTTAAACCATTGCGGTAAAAAGGGGCGCTTTTTTGCTACGGGTAGTGGATATAAAACCTCTCTGGATTCCAGTGACATTCCAGAGAAACACAGGGAGTTTTTCAAAAACCAAAAACTGTACCACATCGATGAGAAGAAACGCTGTTTCATCCATGCTGGCTTCAGGAGGCAGCTGTCATTTTTGCAACAGAAAGAAAGTGATTATTACTGGCACCGTGATCTTTGGCTCGACGCTATCGATCATAAATTCAACATGTCACCTAGAAAAGCGTTCAAAATCAAAAGCCGGTTTAAGGAAATTTACATCGGACATACCCCAACTGCATCACGCAGACCGGAAAAGCTTTTTAATATCATCAACATGGATACAGGAGCAGGATGCGAGGGCCGCTTGACGATTATGGATATTGATAGCAAGGAATATTGGCAATCAGATCTGTTGCCTGAACTTTATGAACATAACTTTAGGGATGCATCCTGAAAGAAAGTAGATAAGCTAGTCTTTGTCACATTGTAACAACCTCAAAGTGCCAGTCCTGAAAACCTGCACTCCAGGTAAAAACAATATGGTATTTACCAGTAACAAAGCAAGGTGGAATTACTCCTTCAAGATCAGCACTGTTTACCGTATGCTGAGCGCCATGTGCCAGCAACCGACCATCGGGAAGTGACTCGATAATTCTGATCATTTGCTTTGTTGCTATACTCATATTTGTCGGTTCAGATTTAAATAAAAAAGGCAGATACTATTGCGTACCTACCCAATCTAAATTAACGCTCTCAATATTGCTATTGATTGTGGGCTCTCACCCCCACAATGCTAATATATAAAAAAAACAGTTAATAGGTGCACAATAAATATCATATATTGTAACAAGCAAAATCCTAAAATGCAAAATATTACTTTAATCAGCACAGTGCATGACGAAGTCGGAGCGTGCAGTTCAATGAATCTCTACAAAATCCTGCAGACTCTTAGACCTGATGTAATATTTGTAGAAATGCCACCGTCGCTCTTTTCCAAGTACTATTTGGAAAAGAGTAAAAGCAAACTGGAAACAATTGCAGTTGGTAGGTACCTGGAAGGTTTTAATGCGGTGATTGTTCCGGTGGATATTGATGATATTCCTACTGATATTTTTTTTATAGATTATGGAAATGCAATGGAACGGGTTTTAGGATTAGCCGATATAAATGGACACAACCTTCGAACTTTGCTTAGCACCAAAAAATATTACTCTTCCATCCATGGCTTTAAGTTCCTAAATAGTGAGGATTACGTTCACTACGATGATCGGGTTAAGGGCGCTATTGAAAATGGATTAAAAAAAATAGACGATGAAAATTTAAATCTTGCCTATCAAAAATGGAAAGAGTTTACTGATAAGCGCGAAAATGAGATGCTACAGAACATCTATAATTATTGCAGAGCAGAGAAGTATAATAAGGCCATATTTTTACTTGGAGCAAGCCACAGGAAATCAATTAAAGAGAAAATAAAAGTTTATCAGCTCAATGAATACGTAGAGTTGAATTGGGTAATCTATGAAGAGCAGTAGCTCAATTCCCTGATTTCTTACCAAAGTTTGCCTGTAAACCAAATCTTAGTGTATTTGCCAGGGGGCTTCTACTTGTTGAACTGAGTAGGTAGGCGAAATCAATAGACAATATATTGTATTTAAAACCCGCACCTAAGGTAAAGTAGGAACTGTTTCCTTTCTCCGGGTTTTGATAATTATAACCTGCCCTGAAAGAAAACTGCTCCATATAGCAATATTCAAAACCTGTAGAAATTCCGACTTCTTTTAGCTCCTCGGATACCCCACCTGGTGCATCCGAAAACGAGCCAAAAATACCCGATGGAACAGACCGTTCAGGGTCACGACCTTTAACGATATTGCCATTCCGATCGTATAGAGGCTGCGTGGGTACCATTAACTTGTTAAGATCAAAGGCAAAAATCAGACGACTTCCGTTACCCAAGAAAGTAGCTGCTGATCCAATCCGTAAATTTGAGGGTAAAAAGTAGGGTGCTCCACCAGTACTGTAAGAGATCTTTGTTCCAATATTGGACAGGTTTATTCCCGCTGACCATATCACCGGACCTCCAAACACAAAGCCATTTTTTCTGTAAAGACCTGAGATGTCAACTGCTATTGCCCTGCCTGGTTCGATCTGCCCAACGGCGAGAGATTGTCCACTAAAGAGGTTTGATGATATGTACCTTAATGACCCTCCAAGACTAAATTCTGGACCAAAGCTTCTTGCATAGCTAATATCTGCAGCCCATTCACTGGGGTTTGATATACCTAGGCTCTGTGAATTATTGTCTGTAAACTGAACATTTCCAATTGAAAAATACCTAAGCGATGCACCTAAGGTATTACGATCATTCAGGCGGTAATAGCCGCTCAAGTAAGACAGGCTAATATCCGGCACAAGATTTTTCAACCAAGGGCTGTAGGATAGAGAAACGCCGTAGGCTGCTTCCGGCAGAAACGCCATGGCTGAGCTATTTAGCACAGAAGAATTGCCATCTGCATCTATGGCAACACCAGAGTTTCCCATCGATCCGGACCGGCCCTGGGGGACGATTAAGAGGAACGGGACAGCGGTTAGAATACTGTTCACTCGTGATCCATCAGCCTGAACAGTATTTGTTGACTGTCCAAAATTTTTAATTGTAATCAGGGCCAAAGCGATTATGGCTATTAACAGTTTATAGAAGTTTCTTTTCACACGGATGCATTGAATAAGCAATAAAATATTCCACAATCAGACGATCTTATACAATGATGACATTCTGCCATGATGCTGTATAACATGTTTATTTGATAAACTCAGAATACCTGATGTAAATTTCAGTATTCATAAAGCAGGGCCTAAAGGATTAGAACCTTATTGTCAGTTTGAAATTTTAGAAACAAGGCTCTCGATTTTTTTATATCAGCATTATTATGCAATACATTTCTTACAACGTCCCTGAATAAAGCAATACGTTTTTTCTCTCCCGGGACATTGCTATTATACCCATCATCTATTGTTATTTCGGAAAGGACCTTTCCCTGCTTGATTATTTTTATTCCAAAATCATTGGGCGGCATAGGTTTAACCCCGTCTGCGATATCCATCACTCCCTTAATGTCTCCAATTCGGTTTTTAGCGAAAGCATCAGTGATGAGCCGCCGCTCATTTTCCGACAAATTCAAACTGGATTTATATGGAATAGCTTTTATATCTATCGTTTTGGAGTTGAAATCAACGATGATCCATGGGCTATAGGCGAAGATCATATTGTATTCTTGCTCATTATATTTGGTGTCGCTCTTACAGGAGGCAAGCAGCAAAACGAAAATCAAAATTTTTTTTATCTTAGCCATAATGGTACAATTTTATTAAATGTTCTCCAGGTATAGCGCAAGGGATGAGCGCCAAGGTTTGCCTTGTATACGTTTTCCCATCGTATACCACTGTTAAATGCCTTCACATATACGTAACTAAATGACGATGTTGCTTTTTCTGAATAGGTATTAATCATAGATACATCACCCATTGTCATGTGCCAAGCGTGCATAAATTCATGCTTAAATATCATATTTCGAAGATTTAACCCAAGCGCTTTCGTGTCTGGCGCAATAACGATCCTCGATCCTACCAATCTGGCGAAAAATCTTCCTTCATATCTTCCAAATGTTACTGCTCCAACCGTGCCTCCACCTGGATTAGTCATCTGACCATATTCATTTATAGTATATGATGAACCGATGTTGGTATTGTCGGCCAAAGAAACGGTAGTTTTAAGTTTGGCCTCAACCTGCTCCAACGACATGTGATCGATACTGCCAATATTAGTGTTATAGTCCGAACGTACATCAGCTGTAGATGAATAGGTCTCGCCTGGAGTACCTACAATTGGGATATCGTGAGTGGAGGTACCTGCCCCGGACCAAAAATTCCTGCCATCAGCAGCAGCTTGTATACCACCTATTGCCCCCGCAATTGCACCACCTCCAACTGCACCAATTGCAGCACTTTTTGCGCCATTACCTAGGGAGGAGCCGAATGAATTACCATCGACAATACCATTTCCAAACCCACTTACAAAACCACCGGCTGCGCCGCCTGCAGCACCAACAACCGCACCAGAAAAAAAACCGCTGGCAACGGATGCCGCTGATGAGGTTCCTAAGAACCCTGCCGCAAAAGATCCATGGGCAAGAGCTGAGCTGACACCTGCACCTACGCCCGCGCCAAGTGCACCAGCGAGGGCGCCAACACCAAACTGGGCCAGTCCTTTCCAAGTGAAGTGGAACCCATGGGAAACCCAGTTGACTACTCCTCCGATGATTGCGCCTATGATCAGATGTAGAAATTCTCCGCTTGGATCGGTAAATGATAATGGATTGTTGAGACCATATGCATACCGGTTAAAGTTTTGCGTGTTATAAATATCCTGTACAAAATTATCAGGGGAGAGAAACCGGTGAAGTTTGGGGTCATAGAGCCTTCCGTTCATATTGATCAGACCAACCCCCATAAGATGTTCATGACCGGTGAATCCCCTATCTAAAATAACAAAGCTGGCAAGATCATTATTATTTCCATCCTGTATCTTCAATACATTACCCCATGCATCAAATATCCTTTTTTCGACTACATCGCCCTGTTCATTTGTGATCATTACAATACTGCCCTGATGATCTCTATGCAGGTAATAAAGGTCCTGTGTAACCTGGCCCGGGCTAAATACTTCCTTCCAGATTGCCGGAGCGGTATAACCATCACCTTCAAGATAGAATACAAAACTAGTCGTACCGTTCTGTAGGTCATTGGTAATTTCCATGCTTCCATCTTCTGCATAATGCCTGCGAAAACGGCGCAACAGCTTGTCGGCTTGCTGATCTCCATAATACATGTGCGATCGGCCCATTTCTGCGTTATACTGAAAACTAATCCGTTCGATTCCTTGTTCAATGATCTCTACAGGAGCCTTGAATGCATTATAGCTGATCTGCTGTAAAGGTTTGGCCTGATAATAGCTATCTGCGGCCGGATTGAGAGCAAGTTCACTCTGCCTATACGTATTTCCATCATAGCTGTAATTACCGAGTGCATTTCCCGTTATCCTCCCACGGTTATCATAGTCCTGGCTATTGTTGCCATTGTTATCATTAAAAGCAGTAAGACGGTTTTGGCTGTCATAACTAAAGCTCTCGCTCCAGGTAAAGGCACTGTTACTCCTGGAATTCATTAGTCCACGCGGAGCATCAAAACTGTAACCAAGATCCATCAGCGTGACGGGATTACCTGTAATCTTTTCCAAGCTCCGCTGCTGAGGCAGACCGTACTGGTCATATTGAAATGTAGATTTAAGTGAACTTCCCTGCAAAGACGTCTTTAAAGCTCCGTTAGGTTCTTGTGTGTTTATTTTCCAAATGAGCTGCCCCGTCCCTTGAAGCGACGCTTGCAATAATTCTCCGTTCTGATATTGTTTTTCGATTGTTTTTTGTGCCGTAAGGTTGTTGAGTTTATTCAGTGCGACCATCGTTTCAGTACCTATTCTACCATAACTGTCATAGGTGTAATTTTTCGTAAACCTTGCGTGCAGATTGTCTTCTACTGAACTGCTCAACCGCTTATACCCGTCGTAAGTGTAGGTGTAATTTGCATTGTTGCCATCCGAATTAGCCAGTGTCATATTACTAAGCAACTTAGTGTTTACATCATAGGTGTAGGCATATTGCAAATTGGTATCGTCACCGATAACTTTTTTAGCCGTTAATTTACCAGATACATCATAGGTATTTTCCGTACTGCCTTTAGGTGTAATTTCTTTTGTTAACTGACCAAAGTCGTCATATTCGTATTGGTATATACCGGCCGACGGATCTATCAGTTTGGTCTGGCGGCCCCAGCCATCCTGTTCAATACTTAGGATAATCCCGGAATAATCTGCTGTCCTCAGATTCCCATTTGCAAAATAGCTGTAATTGATAGTGCCCCCTGGGTCCTGGATGCTCGATACCTTCCCCAGGGCATTTTTTGATGTCGTTACCGATTTGGTTCCATCGTTTACGGTGGTGCTAAGTCCGTTATAACTGAAGTTGCTCACTTTTCCTGTGAAACTGTTTACCCGTTTAATCCTTCCATATTCATCATATTCAGTGACGTCCCATTGATTATATGACCCGACCTGGGTCGCCTGGCTTTGTCCCGTAGCTCGCCCGTACACATCGAACTGATAGGCCTTACCGACAAACTGCCCCAGAACAGTTTTTTGACGTGTCTCAACTGTCTGTCCAAGTACGTTCATTATTGTCAGGGCCGCCCGCCCTTCATCATCGGTATCCGCTATTTCCACATTACCAGAGTTTCGCTGGAAGGAACGATAAGTATTTTCACCAAGATAATCAGTTATAACAACCTGGCGTCCCCAGCTATCATATTGAAACGTGTTGGTCTGTCCATATGGGTTAGTCTCACTCTGTAGGTTTCCTGTTGATCCATCATAGAGGTAGGTCGTAACCAGTCCTTCAATATCTGTAGACTGTGTCATAAACCTACCTGATGCATCAAAATTCCACGAGGTCGTCCTTTGTGCACCTCCTGATGTAGTTACTGTTTTCTGCGTCACATTCCCATACACATCATACGTAAGGTCTTCAGTGTTGAAAGGTGTGTTATTTCCTTTCTTTTTTATCTGGGTAGGCAGAAATCCGGAGTAGGTATTTATATCTTCAGTAGAAAAACTGTCTGAGCCGTTGTTCACGGCCGTTTTCATGGTCAGCAGACGGCCAATATAATTGCCCGAAGGATTATTGTCATAGGTTGCCTCGGTCGTCTGTGTGACAGTGCCGTTAAAAGTAGAAATTGTTTTTGTGTTGTTATAATACGAATCATATTCTAGGGTCTTGACACTAAAGCTGTTTTCCAGCATATCTTTCGATGCGGTTGCTACCGGAATATTGACGTAGACCTTATTGGATAAGAGTTGGGTAACGTATGCCTGGTCGGTCCTGTTCACATAATCGGTAATAGATGCCCCGTCGGCTATCGCTGAAGACGATGGGGCATTGCTCAATGCCATATCTTTTATTGCCTGGCTTAAGTACGTGGATTTTGTGGCGAAGTTTCTGACATTTGCTCCACGCAGCTGAGGGGATTGGATGCTTATACTGAAAGCGCGGTTTAGATCGCTACTGTTTACGTGCCAGTTGCTCCTTGTTAATTCGCCAAACCCCATAAAGCCAAGTCCGCCAGCATGGCTTACCGCTTTTGCATAACCAAAGACCTGACTGATCTGCTCATTACCGTAGTATCTGGTTAATTTACTCACTACATTTGTGCTCGGCAGGTCATGTAGGTCAATATATGGATACGTCTGGTCGTAGCTGCTCTGATAAAGAGGAATGTCATTATTATAAGTGTCGGCCAATAGCGCTCTGTAATCTATGTTATAACTGATGCCGTCCTGTGCTACAGTTTCCATCTGTGCCTCTTTCCTGAAATCTTTAGCAAATCTAAAAAGCGCAATGCTTTGATCACTAATAAATCCAAACTCAAGCTTGTGGTTAAGCCTGTCCGGGTTAAGAAATAAGGGGATTGGATTATGTCTGAGATTCGTGTATATACTCGTTGCACCTCCGTAAGTAAAGCTCGGTTGATAGGTTGAGGAAATACCTGAGTTATGATATACCTCAACATTAGCAGTACCCCCGCTTGAATTGTTCTGAGTTAGCGTAGATGATTTTATGATATCAGTCTTGTCATCACCATCAACATCGTTTGGTATCAGATAGTACTGACTTAATGTTGTACCATTCCAATTTCCCGCACTGTTAGAAAAGGATTGGTTTTGTTCATGTTTTAGAAATTCCTTTCCTGTAGACATAAAGGTGGCAAAGAGAGAATTATTTCCTGTTGGAAACATAACGTCCATTTTGCCGTCTCCATTGTAATCTCCTAAAAGCAAGGGATAATTTATAGTTATCCTGCTATCATTTCGCTGCCACAGCAGTTCCAGGGCATTACTAACAGAATTCAAAGAATAAACATACATTACACCTTCTGCTACCTGTAAAATATCCGTTCTGCCGTCGCCATTAAAATCTCCGGTGTATAGCCTGTGAGTAAACGAAAAAGATTCTGATAGCATCCCTATATTGCTAATATAATTACTGGTCAATCTCCTGTCCATATTAATAAAATAGACGGAAGACCCTATATTAGTGTAATTCTGGATACAATAGTTTGCCTCATCAAGCAGGTACTCATCGCTTATCACCCATCCATGATTTAGTGCAATGATATCACTCAGCCCATCACCATTAAAGTCTCCGGATATAAACTCCATGCCTAACTTATTGTTAGTATGGTATTGATAATCGCATGTCGAGGGGTAATCAGGTGCGTAGGGTACACTGTCCCATGTTTTTTCATACTGATAATACACCGGAGCGACGGTGCCCGATGAGAGCATTTCGAATTTATAACCATTTGCACCACTTTCTTTTACAACGATCATACCTTGTCCAGCAAGAACCTTTTCATTATGAGTTAGCCAGGTTGCGGGAAAAATTTCTCTGAATGTACCGGTGTTGACTTCGAAACCCAATTGCAGATAAGGTGATCCGGGTTCCATGTCATAGAAGGCATAAAATTTATTTTTTGCAATGGGGAACAAAAGAAAATCCATTGTCCCATTGCCGGTAAAATCAGCGGTAATCACCTGTGAGTTATTACTTGCTATGCCACTCATGCTGAGTGGTGAAATAGTGCTTGTCGTGATTGCGTCTCCTGTTGCACCATAACTAAAATAAATAGGTTCCAGGGCTTTTGTCTCAGCCCCATCAAATTCCTGTATTGCAGAAAGCCGCTGGTAATTGAGAGTGGTCATGTTATCATAGCTCAGAACATAATTCCTGAAACCTGCACCATTTGCAACAATAGAAATTTTGTTGAGCACCTCATTGCGGTAAAACGGCAGTCCGCCCACGTAACCCTGTTCAGCTCTGGTAGCAGTACCATAGATAAAATTGATTTGGTTGAGACCTGGTGTGGCGCCCAAGTTGCCATAGTTAATCTGGTTAATTGCAAGCGCATTGACATTTTGAGTATAGCTGTAATTTATCCTTGCCCCCAAAAAAGTTTCGCTATATGTTATTGCATAATCGGATGGTGTTCTTGAATTAGCGGTAAGTCCGTAAAAGGCCTTTGAACCATCCGGGAAAAACAATTCAAAATACTCTGGCCCGTAGCCCGACCCATAGGGAGAAACTCCCCTTGAAAAGATCCTCAGATTGGAATAGTTCTCAGTCTGGTATTCCGCACCGTCCGCACCGTAGCTACCACTTTTTAACAAGAGACGTTGACCGTCAAGAGCAAAGCGGTCGTTTGAATTGAAATTTATTCCATCGATCCTGTTATCGTGGAATGCTGTTGAAGGTATTCTGCTTATTGATGAGATACCGGATATGCTCCATCCGCATCCGGCCATTCCGTTCCCCCCTTGACTGTTGTAGCTTAAAGCCAGCTGTGGAACTGAGCCTTTCAGGCCAGGGGGTAATGTAAATGGCATGGTAAATACAGCCCCACCGGTTCCGGAAACATCCAAAGAGGAAGCCGTGCGACCTGCATCTATAGTTCCTGCCCTAAAGGTAGAAACCGATTTATTTGCTTTGCCAGTCCTTTGGTCATTTTGCAAAGCCAAAGTGTCTTTTTTAAAAACCGGCAACGCACCCGTTCTTAAAATGATTTCTTTAGATAACTGAACAGTATCCTTAGATTTTTTTCCGGTTGTATCTATTGTTTTTACTGTTGTATTTACAATCTGAAAGGCAGATGATGGTACTTTTAATATAAGTAGTAGCGAGAAAATAATGAGCGTATGTTTCATAGGGAGCGAGATTTGTCATTTCTTAAATTTTAATCAGTTTAATTGTTTCGGTTTTAGAATCCGAATATTTAGCTATCAACAGATATGTTCCCGGGGGGAACTTGTTAAAAGAAATCTGAGTTTCCCTGTCCTGCGCACTGAAGCTGGCGTTAAAAACTCGGTTTCCAGTCATGCCAAATATTTCGATGCTTTTTAGAAATAACTTTTCGGGTGTCTGCCAACTCACATTTAATGATTCACTAAGCGGGTTTGGATATGTTTTGAGCACTCTTTCCGTCACGAGAGATTGCTGATCAAGCCCGCTTTCGATAGACATTTTCTTTGCCGCTGCTAAGTCCTGTGCTGTCCGGCAGTTGAGACAGGTCCATCTTCTTTCTGTTTGGTTCCCTGAAGCATCATAGCTGAATGCCAGTTTCTGTGCAGAGACAGAAGTTGTAAATAACAGCACAAACGCTCCGACGAGAGTAAGGTAGAATTTACTCATAATCAAGAGGTTAAAATTAGTTGTATTAATAATTAGTTTTCCGTTGAATAAATATAATACATATTATTAATATTATAATATATATCTATTTTATTTTCATTTTTACTGCAACTTATTGATAATCAAATTATTAAAAAAGAAACACAGCGATTGAACTTCTTGTATTTCAGCAAAAAAGAAAGGAATGAAATAAGAAATGGTTATTTGCTAGCTTAAAAATCAGTATTTTCCTGCTTGCACTGTACTCGCAAATGTCTCAGCAAGTAATCGTAGGCTCGTAGTGACATACTGTGATTTTACCAGCTTACCTTTTTCAGAAGCCAGTTGGAAGAAGTCACCAATAATCGAGAAAATGAGATGTTACATAACAACTATAATTGTAGCGGATCGGATAATAAAAATAGCAGTATTCTTACTCGGGGCAGGCCATAGAAAGTTAACTAAAAGAAAATTGAAGCTCATCGGCTTAATGAACGCGTAAAATCGAATTAGCTAATCTACGGAGAATAGCCACTTTGTTCTGCATCCGCTATCTTGCAACTCTTAAGTGTGTATTTCGGTGACAGTGACCCCTCTGTTTCGGGCCAAACTGGCCACCAATTTGATTACCGGATGATGCACATCTAAGTTCCTTTCCCTCTGAACAAATATACACTTCGGATCCAAATCCATTTTCCTCAGAACTTTTCGGTTTAATCCATCTTACTGCCGGATTTATCCTCAATTCAGACCTTTCTAGCAATCAAAATCCATTCGCAGGTACTGGAACGCGTAAAAAAAAGCCATACCCCCTTCAAAACAGCGAAGTGGCCGTAGTCCATCCCGAATAGTAGATATGCTCCCAGGAGCCTTTATTTTATGCAGAAATTGAAAAATTATTCCCGAAAGCCAGTTGCGAAAAAAGCTGATCAAAAGATCAGAACGGCCAGTTTGCCCCGAAACAGGTGGTCACTTTAAAGCGAAATGGGG
>Ga0157370_10001069_pt1 | contig 34283 bp, 33 predicted proteins | sample C35metaG_FD_113463 | JGI IMG/M metagenome (GOLD analysis project Ga0157370, IMG submission 113463) | Corn rhizosphere microbial communities from Kellogg Biological Station, Michigan, USA - C3-5 metaG | ecosystem: Host-associated > Plants > Roots > Rhizosphere > Soil | place: USA: Michigan... | reverse complement strand
GGCTGGCATGCCGACGGTCTCGCGTCCGCTTCGCTCGGCCGCTCGCACCGCTCGAAGATCGGCAAGAGCCGGATCGTCCATGCGATGGACGTCACCCGCAACATCCTGAAGCTGCCCGACACGCACCGCATCGGCATCGTCCCCGCGTCCGACACCGGCGCGGTCGAGATGTGCCTGTGGTCGATGCTGGGCGCGCGGCCCGCGACCGTGCTCGCCTGGGAAAGCTTCGGTGACGGTTGGGTCACCGATGTCGTCAAGCAGCTCAAGATCGACGCCAAGGCGGTGAAGGCCGATTATGGCCATCTTCCCGATCTGAATGCTGTCGACTGGTCGACCGACGTCGTCTTCACCTGGAACGGCACGACTTCGGGCGTGCGCGTGCCGAATGGCGACTGGATCGCCGACGACCGCCAGGGCCTCACCATTTGCGACGCCACCTCGGGCATCTTCGCGGCCGACCTGCCGTGGGACAAGCTCGATGTCGTCACCTTCTCCTGGCAGAAGGTGCTGGGCGGCGAGGGTGCGCATGGCGTGCTGATCCTGGGTCCGCGCGCGATCGAGCGGCTGGAAAGCTATGCACCGGCATGGCCGCTGCCCAAGATCTTCCGCATGACCAAAGGCGGCAAGTTCAACGAGTCGATCTTCAAGGGCGACACGATCAACACGCCGTCGATGCTGGCGGTGGAGGATTGCATCTGGAGCCTCGAATGGGCGCTCGGCCTGGGCGGTCTCTCCGCTTTGATCGAACGCGCGGATGCCAATGCCGCCGCGCTCGACGCCTGGGTGCAGAAGACCGACTGGATCGAGCATCTCGCGGTCGATCCCGCGACGCGATCGAACACCAGCGTCTGCCTCAAGTTCGCCGACCATGCGGTCGAGGGGCTGGATGACGAGGGCAAGCTTGCGCTCGTCAAGCGGATCGCCTCGCTGCTGGAAGCCGAGGACGCGGCTTACGACGTCGCCGGCTATCGCGATGCGCCTCCAGGCATTCGCATCTGGTGCGGCGCCACGGTCGAGACCGCGGATATCGAGGCGCTCGGGCCCTGGCTCGACTGGGCCTACCACACCGCCAAGGCGGCCTGACTCACCCCTTCTTCAGTCATCCCGGCGAAAGCCGGGATCCAGGGCCGCAGCTCGTTTCAGATTTGGGTGAGCCGCTGACCTAGACCCCGACTTTCGTCGGGGTGACGGTTTCAGAACAGGATACTGAAAAATGCCCAAGGTACTTATCAGCGACAAAATGGACCCTCGCGCTGCCGAGATCTTCCGCGAGCGCGGGGTCGAGGTGGACGAGATTACCGGCAAGACGCCGGAAGAGCTGAAGGCGATCATCGGCCAATATGACGGCCTCGCCATCCGCAGCTCGACCAAGGTCACCAAGGAGATTTTGGAGGCCGCGACCAATCTGAAGGTGGTCGGTCGCGCCGGCATCGGCGTCGACAATGTCGATATTCCCGCCGCCAGCGCCAAGGGCGTGGTGGTGATGAATACTCCGTTCGGCAATTCGATCACCACCGCCGAACATGCGATCGCGCTCATGTTCGCGCTCGCCCGCGATTTGCCCGAGGCCGACAAGTCGACCCAAGCGGGCAAGTGGGAAAAGAACCGTTTCATGGGCGTCGAGGTCACCAACAAGACACTCGGCCTGATCGGCGCGGGTAATATCGGTTCGATCGTCGCGGACCGCGCGCTGGGCCTCAAGATGAAGGTCGTAGCGTTCGATCCCTTCCTCACGCCTGAACGCGCGCTCGAACTGGGCGTCGAGAAGGTCGAGCTGGACGAGCTTCTGAAGCGCGCCGACTTCATCACGCTCCACACGCCGCTCACCGACAGCACGCGCAACATCCTGTCGAAGGAAAACCTCGCCAAGACCAAGAAGGGCGTGCGCATCATCAATTGCGCGCGTGGCGGGCTGATCGACGAGGCGGCGCTCAAGGAAGGGCTGGATTCGGGCCATATCGCGGGCGCGGCATTGGACGTGTTCGTGACCGAGCCGGCCAAGGAATCGCCGCTCTTCAACACGCCCAACTTCATCTCGACCCCGCATTTGGGCGCGTCGACGACCGAAGCGCAGGTCAATGTCGCGATCCAGGTCGCCGAGCAGATGGCCGATTTCCTGATGACGGGCGGCGTGACCAACGCGCTCATCGTGCCGAGCCTGTCGGCCGAGGAAGCGCCCAAGGTGAAGCCCTATCTCGCGCTCGCGGAGAAATTGGGCAGCCTGGTCGGCCAGCTCGCGCACGACAACCTCACCAAGATCTCGATCGAGGTCGAGGGTGCGGCGGCCGAGCTCAACATCAAGCCGATTACCGGCGCGGTGCTGGCGGGCCTGATGCGCGTCTATTCGGACACGGTGAACATGGTGAACGCCCCCTACCTCGCCAAGGAGCGCGGCCTAGACGTGCGCGAAGTGCGCCACGACCGCGAGGGTGACTACCACACTTTGATCCGCGTCTCGGTCCAGACCAGCCAGGGCGAGCGTTCGGTCGCGGGTACCCTGTTCGCCAACTCGCAGCCGCGTCTGGTCGAGATCTTCGGGATCAAGGTCGAGGCCGATCTGTCCGACCGCATGCTCTATGTCGTCAACGAGGACGCGCCCGGTTTCATCGGCCGTTTGGGCACCACGCTGGGCGAGGCGGGCGTTAACATCGGCACCTTCCACCTCGGTCGCCGCAACACCGGCGGCGAGGCGGTGCTCCTGCTCTCGGTCGACCAGCCGGTCGACGGCGCGCTGGAGAAGGTCAAGGCGCTCCCCGGCGTGAAGACGGTCAAGGCGCTGGATTTCGCGTAAGGCTTAAATCTAGACCGTTCGCGTCGAGCGAAGTCGAGACGCATGTTCGAGCGAAGCGAGAAGCCTCGACTTCGCTCGGCAGCGCCCTTCGACTTCGCTCAGGGCGAACGGGTTTCTTGACTGGCTACGTTTGAGGGACATGCGGATGGCAACCACGACGACGGAAGGGGCGAAGCCGTCCCGTCTGGCGATCGTGGACGGGCTGCGCGGCTACGCCCTGTTCGGCCTCTTCCTGGTCCACATGACCGGCTATTTCGAGCTCTATAACGCCCGCCCGGACCCGAGCCCGGTGCAGGATTGGGTGCTGTGGCTGTTCCTGGGCAAGAGCTTCTCCTTGCTCGCGGTCTGCTTCGGTTTCAGCTTCTTCGTGATGATGGACGGCGCCCGGCGCAGGAGTGAGTCTTTCGTCGGACGCTTCGCCTGGCGATTGTTCCTGCTGTTCGTCATCGGCTGGCTGCACTCGCTCATCTATCGCGGCGACATCATCGCGGTACTCGCGACCGCGGGCTTCGCGCTGATCCCGTTCGACAAGGTGCGCTCCAACCGCGTCCTGCTGATCGTCGCGGGCCTGCTGCTGCTCCAGCCCTTCCTGATCTATCGCATCCTTGCCGGGCTGATGGGCTACGACTGGGCTTTGGCCGAACCGCTCTTCTACAATGACGGCGGCGCGATGCGGCCGTCCTTGTGGGGCACGTTCGGCGAGCTGATCCAGGCCAATCTGGTCGCCGGCAAGTTCAGCAAATGGGCTTTCTATATCGAGACCGGGCGGATCGTGCAGATCCTCGGCCTCTACCTGATCGGGCTGGTGCTCGGCCGCATCCGCTTCTTCGCCGAGCCCGAACGCTTCAGCCGCATCCGCTGGGGATTGCTGATCCTGTCGATCGTCGCGATCTTCCCGCTTTCTTATCTGCGCGATCTCACTTGCTGCCACAGCCGCGGGCCGGTTTACTGGACCGACGTGATGGTGTCGGGATGGACCGATCTGGCCGGCATGGCGATCTCGCTGCTCGGCTTCGTCCAGCTCTGGCTATGGGGCGCGGATCGGTTCCTCAAATATCTGGTGCCGCCGGGGCGGATGACGCTCACGCTCTATATCGGGCAGAGCCTGGTGTTCGTGCCGGTCTATTATGGCTTCGGCCTGCATCTGTGGGACCGCATCACCCAGCCCGAATCCCTGGCCCTCGCCCTGGCCACCTTTGCCGCACAATTGGTGTTCGCGACGATCTGGTTCCGCCACTTCGTTTACGGCCCGCTCGAATGGCTGTGGCGGGCGGGGATGAAGCTTTCGTTCGACGTCCCCTTCCGTCGCCGCCAAGAACCGCTAAAGGGCACGGCGTAATGAGCATCGCACCCGGACTCCTGCCCGAAGGGCTGCGCGACCGCCTGCCGCCGCAAGCGGAGGCAGCGTCGCGCCTGATGCATCGCGTGATCGTGGCGATCGGGCGCCACGGCTACGAACGCGTAATGCCGCCGCTCGCCGAATTCGAGGAAAGCCTGGTCGGCCGGCTGAAGTCGTCCACCGCGCAGAACCTGATGCGCATGGTCGATCCCGTGTCGCAGCGCATGCTCGCGCTTCGCCCCGACATCACCGCGCAGATCGGCCGCATCGCCGCGACCCGCATGGGGCACGAGCCGCGTCCGTTGCGGCTCGCTTATGGCGGCCCGGTGATCAAGCTGCGCGCGACCCAGCTCCGCCCTGAGCGCGAGCTGATGCAGGCGGGTGCCGAATTGGTCGGCAGCCACAATGTCGCGGCGATGATCGAGGTGCTGCGCGTTGCGCTCGATGCGCTCAAGGCCGCGGGCGTGAAGGATATCAGCTTCGACCTGACCCTGCCCGATCTGGTCGATACGCTCGCCACCGGCGCGATGCCGGTCGATCCCGCGCGGATCGGCGAGGTGCGCGCTTTGCTCGACGCCAAGGATGCGGGCGGCCTCGCCACGGCCGGGGCCGATGCCTATCTCCCCTTGCTCTCCGCCGCCGGCCCGATCGACAGCGCGCTCACCAAGCTGCGCGCGCTCGACCGCACGCAGGCGCTCGACAGCCGGCTCGCCGGAGTCGAGCAGATCGCAGCCGCGATCGGCGACGACGTCGCGCTCACGCTCGACCCGACCGAGCGCCACGGCTTCGAATATCAGACCTGGATCGGCTTCTCCTTGTTCGGCGGCGGTCTGACCGGCGAGATCGGGCGCGGCGGCAGCTATACGATCCTGCACCCCGACGGCCGCGAGGAACCCGCGGTCGGCTTCTCGCTCTACCTCGATCCGCTGGTCGATGCGGGCCTCGGCGTCGAACCGGCGAAGCGCATCTTCCTGCCGCTCGGCCACGATACGACGGCGGCGGCGTCATTGCGCGGCGAGGGCTGGACCACAGTCGCGGCGCTGTCGGAGCAGGATCGACCGAACAACTGTACGCACCGGCTGGAGGGAGACGCTCCCGTCCCGCTTTGACCATTCTCCCCGTTCGTCCCGAGCGAAGTCGAGGGACGTGTCCGAGCGCAGTCGAGGACCTTCTCGCTCCGCTCGAAAGGGGTTCTCGACTTCGCTCGAACCGAACGGATAGGTTTTCAGCTTATGGCCAACGTTACCGTCATCGGCGCCCAGTGGGGCGATGAGGGCAAGGGTAAGATCGTCGACTGGCTCGCCAGCCGCGCGGACGTGGTCGTCCGCTTTCAGGGCGGCCACAATGCCGGCCATACCCTGGTGGTCGGCAACAATGTCTACAAATTGAGCTTGCTGCCGTCGGGTATCGTGCGCGGGACGCTCTCGGTGATCGGCAACGGCGTGGTGCTCGATCCCTGGCACTTCCGGATGGAGGTCGCCAAGCTGCGCGAGCAGGGCGTCGACGTGAACCCCGACAATCTGCAGGTCGCGGAGACCTGCCCGCTGATCCTGCCCTTCCACCGCGATCTCGACGCGCTGCGCGAGGATGCGAGCGGCAACAAGATCGGCACCACCCGCCGCGGCATCGGCCCGGCCTATGAGGACAAGGTCGGCCGCCGCGCGATCCGCGTGTGCGACCTCGCCCATCTCGACAATCTCGAGCCCGAGCTCGACCGCCTGTTCGCGCATCACGACGCGCTGCGTGCGGGCTTCAACCAGCCGCCGGTCGATCGCGCCGCTTTGATGGCAGAGCTGCGCGACGTCGCCGATTTCCTGCTGCCTTATGCCAAGCCGGTATGGCGCACGCTCGACGAGGCCAAATCGCGCGGCCGGCGCATGCTGTTCGAGGGCGCGCAGGGCGTGCTGCTCGACGTCGATCACGGCACCTATCCGTTCGTGACCTCGTCCAACACGATCGCGGGCACTGCCGCGGGCGGTTCGGGCCGCGGCCCCAATGCGCCGGGTTACGTGCTGGGCATCACCAAGGCCTATACGACCCGCGTCGGCGCGGGCCCCTTCCCGACCGAGCAGGACAATGAGATCGGCAACCGGCTCGGCACGCGCGGGCATGAATTCGGCACGGTCACGGGGCGCAAGCGCCGCTGCGGCTGGTTCGACGCGGTGCTGGTGCGCCAGGCGGTCGCGGTCTCCGGCATCACCGGCATCGCGCTGACCAAGCTCGACGTGCTCGACGGCTTCGACGAACTGAAGATCTGCGTGGGTTATAAGCTGGGCGGCAAGGATTATGATTATCTGCCGCCGCACCCGAGCGATCAGGCCTCGGTCGAGGCGGTCTACGAAACGATCGAAGGCTGGAGCGAATCCACCGCAGGCGCGCGCAGTTGGGCCGACCTGCCCGCGCAGGCGATCAAATATATCCGCCGGATCGAGGAATTGATCGGCTGCCCCGCGGCGATCGTCTCGACCAGCCCGGAGCGCGAGGACACGATCCTGGTCCGCGATCCCTTCCGGGATTGATCGAACCAATCAGCCGTTCGTGCTGAGCTTGTCGAAGCACTGCCCTCCGATTCCGCGCGTCGGAAAAGAAAGGACAGCCCTTCGACTTCGCTCAGGGCGAACGGTTAAAGGCTGGACGACATTTCAGCCGCAATGCGGCTCGTAGCGCTGGCTCTTGTCGTTCCAGTAAAGCGGGCAATGTTGGCCATTGGCTGCCGGCTGCATATCCGATCCGTCATAGACCTCCGCCGAGGGCGCGCGGTCGTAATAATATGAAGGCGGCGGCGCATAATCATAAACGTAGGTGCCGGGATAATAATCATAGGCCCACGGACTGAACGCATAGCCGCCGAGTAGTCCGAGCGCGAAGGCATCGCCGGCATACCAGCCACCGCCCCAGCCTCTTCCGCCATACCAGCCGCCACGATAGCCTCCGCCGTGCCAGCCACCTCCGCCATGCCAGCCGCCGCCGCCATGCCAGTCACCGCCGCCGTGGAAGCCGCCGCCACCATGAAAGCCTCCGCCACCGCCATGCGAGTGCTGGGCGGCGGCCGGAACCGCGGACAAGGCCGCAAGCGATGCGGCGGCGATCAGATTGCGCAGAATCTTCATGGACGATCTCCCATGGGAGCGGCCCATATGGGTCGATCTCAGCCCGATATATAAGCGAGACTTTTCGGCTGGTTAGAGGGGGCACCGCGTTTTTTGGCGATCAGCGTCCCGACAGGATGAAGCTGTTGCCGTCGGGATCGCGGAAGCGGCAGAAACTGCCCCATGGCTGCTTCTCGGGCGGCGAGATATCGACCCCGCGCTCGTTCAACTGGCGATAGGTGAAATCGACATCGTCGCACTGAAACGAGCCATTGAAGAAGGTACCGATGCGATTCTCCTGCCCCTCGGGCGTGAACAGCACCACGCCGGTCTGCGCGCCGGGAATAGTGAGCTCGATCCAGCGCTGCGGACCCATTGGTTGATCGGTCGCGACCTTGAACCCCATTTTCTCCGTCCAGAAGGCGAGCGCCTTGTCCTGGTCGCGGGTGGGAATGCTGACGAACTTGAGTTGCCTGATCATGCGCCTTCTCCCTCACGCCAAGGGCTAGATTGCCCGCTTGCATGGCGAAAGGATAGCAATCATTGCTATAGCAATGACTAGCACCTTGCTGATCGATCGCTATGTGGTCGCGACCTTGATGCGCGATCTGGTCGGGCATGATCGCCGCCCGTCCGCTTTCCTTGTCTATCTCGCCTTGCTCGACCTGGCGGAGACAGGACGTGTCGCATTGAGCCATGCGCAGCTTGCCGAGCGGACCGGCCTGTCGAAACGCGCCGTTCAGGACGCGATCCGCCATCTCGCCAAGCGGAGCCTGATCATGGTCAAGCGCGCCGGCCGCACCGAACCGGCGGTCGTGCAGCCGCTCTTTCCCTGGCGGCGGGACGGCTAAGCTTTCGGCAGCCCCACTCCGCCGAGCGGCACCGTCTCGGCAATCTTCTCGAAGCCGGCGATCAGCGGACGGCCCTTGGCGATCGTCGCCTGGACGGAAGGCATCTTGAGCGAATCGTCGTGGCTCTGCTTGCTGTCCCACGCCTCGGTCACGATCAAGGTGTCTGGATCGGCCATATCGTCCGCGACGATATAGCTCAGGCAGCCGGGCATCGCGCCCGTGCAGTCCAGCAGGATCGCCGCCAATGCGGCGCGCTTGCCCGGCTGAGCCTTGATCCGTCCGATCATGCCGTACATCGGCGTCCCTCCTTCAGCAGCGGCCGAACCGCTCGTTACGAGGACGGCGGCAGCCGCCATCAAGGTCCGCCGATCGATCACCGAAGATCCGGCGGGGTCGCCTCGGCTTTGAGCATCGCGATCGCTTCTTCGAGCTTCATCACCTGCTGGCCTTCGCTGCCGAGCCGGCGGATGGCGACGGTGCCTTCCTCCGCCTCGCGCTTGCCGACCACGAGCAGGGCCGGGACCTTGGCCAGGCTATGCTCGCGCACCTTATAGTTGATCTTCTCGTTGCGAAGATCGGCCTCGGCACGCAGCCCCGCCGCCTTCAGCTTGGCCACGACCTCTTCGGCATAAGCATCGGCCTCGGACACGATCGTCGCCGCCACCGCCTGCACCGGCGCGAGCCAGAGCGGGAAGCGGCCGGCATGATGTTCGATCAAGATGCCGATGAAACGCTCGAAGGTGCCGAGGATCGCGCGATGGAGCATCACCGGGCGGTGCCGTTCGCCATCCTCGCCCACATAGGACGCATCGAGCCGCTCGGGCAGAACCGTGTCGGTCTGCATCGTGCCGCACTGCCAGGTCCGCCCGATCGCATCGGTCAGATGGAATTCGAGCTTGGGCGCGTAGAAGGCGCCCTCGCCCGGCAGCTCTTCCCAGCCATATTCCTCGGTATCGCGCCCGCTCGCCTTGACCGCGTCGCGCAGCGATTGCTCGGCCCAGTCCCACATCGCATCCGTGCCGAACCTCTTGTCCGGACGCAGCGCGAGCTTGATCGCATATTTCTCGAAGCCGAGATCGCGATAGACCGTATCGAGCAGGTCGCAGAACATGCGCACCTCCTCGATCAGCTGGTCCTCGCGCACGAACAGATGCGCGTCGTCCTGCGTGAACTGGCGCACGCGCATGATGCCGTGAAGCGCGCCATGCGCCTCATTGCGATGGCAGCAGCCGAACTCGGCCAGGCGCAGCGGCAGATCGCGGTATGACTTGATCCCCTGGCGGAAGATCAGGACATGCGCCGGGCAGTTCATCGGCTTCAGCGCCATCAGGTCGGATTCGCCCGACAGGACCGGGCCATCCTCCTCGGCATTGGGAATCTCGTCGGGGACGACGAACATGTTCTCGCGATATTTGCCCCAGTGGCCGGATTGCTCCCACTGGCGCGCGTCCATCAGCTGCGGCGTCTTGACCTCGCGATAGCCGGCCGCGTCGAGCCGGCGGCGCATATAGGCCTCCAGCTGGCGCCACAATATATAGCCCTTGGGGTGCCAGAAGACGCTGCCATGCGCCTCGGCCTGGAGGTGGAACAGGTCCATCTCCTGCCCGATCTTGCGATGGTCGCGCTTGGCGGCTTCCTCCAGCCGGACCAGGTGCGCGTCGAGCTGTTTCTTGTTGAGCCAGCCGGTGCCGTAGATGCGGCTCAGCATCGCGTTCTTCTGGTCGCCGCGCCAGTAAGCGCCGGACACGCGCGTCAGCTTGAAGGCCTGCGGATCCAGCTTGCCGGTCGAGGCGAGATGCGGGCCGCGGCACATGTCGAACCATTGGCCCGCGCGATAGACGGTCAGCTCCTCGCCCTCGGGCAATTCGGCGGCCCATTCGGACTTGAAGGTTTCGCCCTGGTTTTTCCAGGCTGCGATCAGATCCTCGCGCGACCAGACTTCGCGGACGAGCTTCTCGTCGCGGGCGATGATCGCGCGCATCTCAGCCTCGATCGCGGGCAGATCCTCTTCGGTGAACTGCCGGTCCTTCGGAGCGAAATCGTAATAGAAGCCGTCGTCCGTCGCCGGGCCGAAGGTGATCTGCGTGCCGGGGAACAGGGTCTGCACCGCTTCCGCCAGGACGTGCGCATAATCGTGGCGCGCCAGCTCGAGCGCGTCCTTCTCGTCGCGCGCGGTCACCAGCGCGAGACTGGAGTCCTTTTCCAGCGGCCGCATGATGTCGCGCAGCTCACCATCGACGCGCGCGGCGATCGCCGCCTTGGCCAGGCCCGGTCCGATCGCCGCGGCAATGTCAGCCGGGGTAGTGCCGGGCGCGACTTCGCGCACGGAACCATCGGGCAGGCTGATCTTGAGCATCGCGGACATCGTGGAAGCTTTTCCTGGATTGGACGGAATAAGTGGTGCCGCCCTATGCCCAAGAAAAGGGCGGGAAGTCCACCTATGTGGTTCGCAGCTTGGCGGGAGCCGCACCGGCCCACACCCCCACCCGGCCTCCCAACAGGTTATTCTATGGGAGGCCGGGTGGGGGTGTGGGCTGGTGCGGCACTTTTCTGCGTAGCTAAAACAGCAATCAGTACGAAACGGTGACCGTCACCGTGTCCTGATAGACCCCGACCCACGCATTCTGCTGCGCGGGGATGCGACCATAAATGCTGAGCCGCACCGATCCGCGGCTGGCCGCCGGGAAATTGGCCGCCACACTCTCGCCGCCGCCGCTGTCGTCGCCCCAGATGACGGTGCGCGCCGCGTTGGAATAGAGATTGTAGTAAAGCGGGTGGCCGCCCGATTGCATCATCCGCGCATTGACGTTGCCGGACCGGCCCGGCCCCAAAGCGATGCTCATCGTCGAATTGGCGGGATCGGGCGAGGAGCAGGAGATAGAGACCGTGCCGACCGTATCGGTCGGGCTCACCGAATAGGGGTTATAGTTGCCGAATGTGATGCTGGTCAGCGAGACCGAGCACGAGCATGCGCCCGCGGTCGAGCAATTCGCCCAGGCCGCGCCGCTCCACATCAAAGCAGCGATCAGCGCAAGCAGCCGGACCGTCATTGCGACGGCGCCACGGGCAAGCAGGTCAACGGTCCGATACGGGGCAACTCAACACCTTTGGGTACGGCAGGTAATATCACGGAACAGGTTCCCGCAGCGCGTTTCGCCACCAGCACCGCGCCGGCCTTAATATCATCGACGAACAGCTCGCCGTCAAAACCTGTGTAAAATGTCTTGGCGCCGATCGTGACCTCGATCCCGGGTTCGAGCGGATCGCCGTTCGGCAGACGCACGATCAGCGTCCCGGCGTTGCCATTGGTCACCTGAAAATTCGCTTTTACACCAGACAGATAGCGCGGAACCACGACCAGATTGTCGTTGCTGATCACCGATTCCAGCCGCAGATCGCCGGGCGATACCGAAATCCGGTTGGCCTCGTAGGGCCGCAGATTGGTGACGATCGCGATGCCCGATCCATTGGTGGAACCGACCAGGCGATTCTCCTGATAGACGCGCACGCCGCTCTCGCCGTCGCCGACATTGACGATTGCGAAGCTCGAATCGAGCCGTCGCGACGGCATGAGCGAGGAGCCCGACAGGATGAAGCTGCCGCTGGCGAGGAAGCGCTCGTCGGTCTGGCCGTTGAACCGTTCGACCGCGCCCGAAAGGTCGATCGCCCGGCCGCGATAATCGAGTTCCGCCTGCTGCTGGCTGTTCTGGCCCTGGGTTGCGATCAGGCGATAACCCCAGCCCTTGTCGTCGGGCAGGTTGAGCTGACTTTCGATCCGGCGGTCATTGTTGTCGATCTGGGCGAAGGCGGTGCCGCGCGACCCGAAGGCGATCGACAGGCTCACGCCGACGGTGGTGTCGGGATGGCCGTCATAGGAATCGCTGCGCAGCGCAAAGGCGCTGAAATAGCCGAGCTTGCCGAGCTGGCGGCCGTAAGTGGTCGAATAGACGCGGGTGCGCGTACCGTCGCTCAGACGCAGATAAGAGACATTGGCCGACAGACTGCCGAAACGCCGACCGTTGACGCCCGCGCTGACCTGCAAGGTCTCGCGCGGCCGTTCCAGATCCTTGTCGAGGCCGAGCTGGAGATAATCGGGCGAGCGATATTCGTAGCTCGCGGTGAGCGACCAATGCTGGCTGATGCGCGACGCGAAGATGCGATAGAGGTAGCCCGATCCGAGATCGCGCGTGGTAGAGGCGGAAGCCGACGCGCCGACCTCGCCCGCCTTGCCAATCACCGCCGCGATACCCGCACCGACATCCTGCGTCTTGCTCGACGCCTCCGCACGCGTCTCGACCGTCAGCGCCGGGGTGAGGCCATAACGATAGGATCCGGCAAGGAAGGGCGGCCCGTAATCGAAGGATTCGCGCCCATAAAGGTGCCGCTCGGCCCCCGCCTCGAATGAGAAATCGGACAGGCCCTGCCGCAACAGGTTGGTGCTGACATAATAATTGGAAATGATGCGATGCTCGACGCCCAGCGCATCCTTCACCACCACCGACACGTCGCCCGCGCCCGATACGACGGGAAGCCGGTTGAGCGTGAAGGGCCCCTGCTCCACCTGGCCCTGATAGTTGAGCACGTTGTTGACATAGAGCTGCACGCTCGACGGCAATTGGGCCTGGCCGCCGAAAGTGGGTGTGGGGAAGGCCAGGAGCCCCGGCTGCAGGCTGAAGTCGGTACCCCATTTGATGCCGCCGAAGCGCACCGGCTGTTCCCAGGTGGCGATATGCGTGAGCGCGTCGCCGATCGTGAGCCGGGTGAGCCCGCTCGGATCGTCATGCACGGCGAACGTATCCAGCCGGATGACGTTGTTGCCCTGCTTGCTGTTGCTGACCGTGAAGCTATTCTCGACCAGGCCGAGCCGGCCGGACGCGCCGATTTCAAGGAAGGCCGAGGCCAAGGTCGAACTGCCGGCATGCCCGAGGTTCAGATCGTAGTTGAGAAAGGCGGTGCGGGCCGCCTCCGACGGCGGCAGCAGGGTTGGCCCGCCCGAAATTTCGCTCGATTGAAAGGAGTCGATCGGCACGCGGATCTGAAGTTGCTGCGTTCCCTTGTCGATGCGGAAGGTGAGACCGGGAATTGCGTTCAATGGCGCGAAGGCCTGACCGTCGATCTGGATCGGCGCGCCCGAAAAGATCAGCCGCCAGCGTTTGAGGTCGTCCACGGGAATGAGCGTCCGACCGTCACGGACCGTCACGATCGTATCGCCCCGCATCTCATGACCGTTGATGGACACGCCCAGCACGGTCATCGCGCCTTCGTCGGTGGCGGGATTGAAACCCGCATTCTCGACAGGCGCGGCGGTGGGCGTGCTCGTGACATTGCCGCCGGCGGGACGCTCGTCCTCCGCGATCAGGCTCAGATCATAGCCGATCTGCGGCGGCGCTGTGTCGGCGATCGGATCGCCAACGGCCTGCGTCGCGCCGAGGGCGGCCAGGATGCACGCGGATAAGCGGCTAGGGCTGGGCGGATACACCTTCGGCCGCCCCCACGCGTACGCTTGCACTGAATGCGCTCTGGTCGCTCTCCGCCGCCAATTGCAGCACGGCCCCCGCCGCGACCGCTTTGCCCGGCGGCATGCGGATCGTGCCGGTTGCCCCCGGCAGGATATAAAGATTCACGGTCTTGCCGAGCGGCGCCATCGCCCCGCCGCTCAGCTTGACCGTCTTCACCTGGACATGCGTGTTACCGACATTGTGCGCGACGATCTCGATACCCTGCGGGCCATTGCGCGCGCTCCATTCGACCGCGACGTTGGGGTTGGGGGCCGGCACGAATATGGGCACCATCAATCGCAATACGGTCGCAAGACCATTCTCGACGCGCTGGCGCGGCACCTCCTGGATGACGATGCGGTAGCTACGTTCCTTGATGTCGGGGGCTGCGCGCAATGCGAACCGCGCCACTTGCTGCTCGCCCGCCTTGAGCAGGAACACGCCCGGATTGGCGAGCACTTCGCGCGTGGGCGTCAGCACGTCGCCGGTGGCGCCCTGGCTCCAGTTCATCACGCTCAACTGCAGCAAGGTGTCGCCACTGCCGCGATTGATGAGCGTCATCACCGCATTGGGATTCTGCTGGTCGAGCACGATCCGGATCGGCGAGACCTGGAGATCGGCGGCGAAAGCGGGCGTGGCAAAGGCCGCGCACAGGAACGCGATCAGCAGCCGCCAGATATCAGAAGCTGTAGGTGACGCGAATGGCCTCGATCGGCGTGACCGTCTCTGCGACGGCGCGCACGGTGCTATCCTGGCCGGCTCCGCCGGCAACCGATTGGGAAATGCCAAGACGCGAACCATCTGCTGCTGTGTGCGCATGTTCATCGGTGGTGGTCAACTGATCGCGGGTGATGGCAATCCGCTCGCGGCCCTCGCCTAGCGCATAGGCTGAGCCTCCCGCGCAATTGGCGGATCGGCTGTCCGTGTGGATCAGGCATTGATCGATGACGGCGACGCTGATCGCCAGATCCGCGCTGGCCGTGGCCGCTCGCGCGGTCCCGCAGGCCATCAGCCCAATCCCCATTGCCACAAGCCACTGACGCACCCGACGCCCCTCGATCCAGCGAGGATTCGGGCGACAGACTCGCCCGAACCTTGGATCGAGCTACGCCAGCCACTCTCTCAACCACGTTGAGCGGTCTGGTTAGCGAACAGGCTTGAGAGAAATTAACCAACCCCCGCACCGACACCGATGCGGGGGTCAGCAAAGCGACGCTTGGGCGATCAGAAGTTGATCGTCGCGACGACGGTGTCGGTATAGCTGCCCGCCGCCGGGACCGTGCCCTGCGGGATGCGGCCATAGACCGTCTGGGCCTGCGACGTGCCGGTGCCGGTGCCGGCAACCGTGTCGGCGCCGTTACCCCAGTTGGCGGTGCGCCCCGAGTCGCTGAACAGCTGATAGCCCAGGGTATTGGCGCCCGAGGTCATCTTGCGGAGCGTAGTCGTTGCGCCGGTGCCGGTACCGGCACCGAGGGCGATCGTCCAGGCGGTACCGGTGATGCAATTGGCCGTGACCGTGCCCGTGGCATCAGTAATCGAACCCGAATAGGCACCGAAGGCCACAGGCGTAGCGCTGATCGTGCAAGTAGCAAGAATACTTGCGCTGACACCGAGGTTGGCGTTGGCGCTGCCAGCCGAAGCCGCAGAGGCGAAACCCGCGGCGGCGCACACGCCGGCGGCGATCTTCAAGAGCTTACGCATGTAACCAATTCCCCCCGAAATGAACCCCCCGGACATGTGGGAAACACGTCTGGAAGCCGCCGATTAGCAGCTTGGCCTATTTAACGCAACGGTAAGAATGTAAAATTACATGTTGTTAACCAAAGATAGCGTGGTAACCATCAAAAGATAGTGGTCGTGCAGTCAGGTGCTGTTGCAGTACCGCACTCTAGGCCAAATCATCGGTAGATGATTAGGCAGACAGGTTCTATTAAGTTGCAGGAAGAAACTTGGTGCCGCAGTAAGTAAAGCTGTAGCATCAACTCATTTAGGCGTCGAACTCAAATAAGGGTGCAAGTCCGATAAGGCCGATATTTCGGCGGGCCGCAACTCCGGGCTCGAACCACAGCGATGCTCTAGGAATCCTCCATAGCGGTGAGAACTCCGCTACGGAATCACCTTCGCAGCCACCTTTTGAAGCTCGGACATCAAAGGATCGGAGCCGGATGCGGTCAGGCAGCGTCGCGCAAAGCCGAAAAGAGAAAAAACAAACGCCCGGACCGATTTCCGGTCCGGGCGCCTGCGTGACGATCGCTCGTCAGCCCCCTTTTGTCGCGGGGCCCGCTCGCTTCCGTCTTGCGACGTGCGGGGCCTCCACTTCTCCCCGAACCATGGCCTGGGCCTGTGTCCGTGAGATTGTGCTAGGACAATAAACGCCCCCCTGTCATTGCTCTTGTTAATCGGGCGGTCACAATGCGCAGACCCTGTGCCCCGCGGGCAACAGCCGGTTTCAGGCGACCACCAGCCGATCCGGCCCCAGATCGGCGAGCCAGCCCACCATTCCCCCATAGGAAAAGCGCGGATCGAGCGCCGACGCTTCCAGTCCCGCCTCGGCGAGCCCGGTCTGGCAGAGCATCACCTCGACGCCCAAATCGAAGCAGCTTTCGAGCAGCGGATTTGGCACGGCAGACAGCGCCACCGCGCCCGAATCGAGCAGGATTCGCACGCGCCCGCCCAAAGCCGCCTGCGCGGCGGCAAGCGTAAGCGCGGTGCGGAAGCGGACCGGATCCTTGTCCGCGACGATGATTCCCAAGCCGTTCATGCGCCGCACCCGCAACCTGGATCCTTGGGCAGGCCGATCGTGCGAAAGCGGAAATTGAGCGCGTCGACCAGCAGCAAGGTCCCAGCCGGATCGGCGCCGAACGGCACGATCGCGCGGATCGCCTCGATCGCGGCCAGGCTGCCGAGCATACCGGTCAGCGCGCCGAGCACGCCCTGATCCGCGCAGGAGATATCGGGCCGGTCGGGATCGTGCCCGACCAGGCACCGATAGCAGGGCTTGTCCGCCTCCCAGCCGCGAAACACCGCCAATTGGCCGTCGAACTAGCCGACCGCGGCCGATACGAGCGGGATGCGCAGCGCCCGCGCGGTATCCGCCACCGCGAGCCGGGTCGCGAAATTGTCCGAGCCATCCACCACCACATCGGCACCGGCCAAGAGCTCGGCGGCATTGTCCGCGGTCAGGCGAACCTGCCGCCCCGTGACCCGGATTTCGGGATTGAGCAAGGCGACCGCAACTTCCGCCGCTTCGACCTTGGGCTGCCCGATATCGTCGGTCGCGAACAGGACCTGGCGCTGGAGATTGGACAAAGCGACGTCATCGTCGTCGATCAGCGTCAGCCGGCCCACGCCCGCTGCCGCCAGATACTGGATCGCAGGCGCACCAATCCCGCCCGCCCCCACCAGCACGACATGCGCGTCGATCAGGCGCTGCTGCCCGGCCCCGCCAATCTCCTTGAGGATGATATGGCGGGCGTAGCGTTCGAGCTGCTGGTCGTTCACCGCCCGGTCGAGCCGAAGCCGCCCGCCCCGCGCGCGGTTTCGTCCAATTCCTCAACCTCGGCAAAGCGGGCGTGCAAAACGGGTGCGGGCACAAGCTGCGCGATGCGCTCGCCGCGCGCAATCGGGAAAGGATCGGCGCCGAGATTGGCGAGGATCACCTTCACCTCGCCGCGATAATCCGCGTCGATCGTGCCGGGCGTGTTGAGGCAGGTAATGCCGTGCTTGAGCGCGAGCCCCGAGCGCGGCCGGACCTGCACCTCATAGCCAACCGGGATAGCGATCGCGAAGCCGGTCGCGATCGCAAGCCGCGCGCCCGGTTCCAACACTACCGATTCCGCAGCGACCACATCCATGCCCGCGGCATGGGTGGTCGCATAATGCGGTAGGGGCAGGCCTTCGCCGTGCGGCAGGCGTTTCAGGCGAATCTCGATATCGGAAGGCGGGCTGGTCATGCGCCAGCCATAGCCGAGCCGTGAAGAGAGTCGCTAGAGCACCCTCAATAACGCGTCGCGGCGATACAGCCGCTCTGGAACAGGATATCGATCGACGGGCAATCGTCCGCATTGCCGGGATGGTGCTTCGCGGCCCAGCTATGGCCCATGGCATAACGGTCCGGCTGCTCGGGCGGCGCAGCATATGCGTCCGAAGCCGGCGCGAGCGTCATCGCACCCACGGTCGCCTCGCCCAACGTCACGCCGACCACCACCGGCAATACGGCACAGGCCACGCGCAGATAGATACGCATCACACCAACCCCTGTCAGCCGAAGCGATGGGTTCAAAGATGCAGTTCGGGCTGGGTTCCCGCCGTTTCGGGAATGTTACAGGGTAAGATGGAAGCCGGCGGCCACCGCTGCTCCGACCGCGAGCGCGATCAGCGCGACCGCTACGTAGCGCCACCCCCCAACCAGCCGCACGATCTCCACCTCGCGCAGGGGCGGGGGCGGCGGTGCGGCGCCGGGTACGGGATAAAGCGCCTCGATCCGGCGGATCAGATCGGGCAGGCGCGCGAGTGTCCGGACATCCTTGCGCAGCCGGTCGGCGAGCCAGGCTTCGGGACCGAGTTCGTCGCGCAGCCATTCCTTCACGAACGGGCCCGATACCTCCCACATATTGATGTCGGGATCGAGCGCGGTGGCGACGCCTTCGACCATCACCATCGTTTTCTGGAGCAGCAGCAGATGGGGCTGCGTCTCCATGTCGAAATCGCGCGTGATCGCGAACAGGCCGTCGAGCATCTGGCCGATCGAGATGTCCTTGACCGGCAGACCCCGGATCGGCTCCCCGACCGCTCGCAAGGCGGTCGCGAATTCGGCCTGGTTGTGGTGCGGGGGAACATAGCCCGCCTCGAAATGAATCTCGGCGACGCGCTCGTAATTGCCGGTGATGAGGCCGTGCAGGATTTCCGCCAGCCACAGCCGCGCCTGGCGGTTGATCCGGCCCATGATGCCGAAGTCGATCGCCGCGATCCGCCCATCGGGCAAAGCGAACAGATTGCCCTGGTGGAGATCGGCATGGAAGAAGCCATCGACGATCGCCTGGCGCAGGAACGCCCGCACCAGGCAGGAGGCCAGCTCGTGCGGCCTGAAGCCTGCCGCGATCAGCGCTTCGCGCTTGGACAGCTTGATTCCGTCGATCCATTCGAGCGTCAGCGCGCGCCGGGTGGTGCGCGACCAGTCGATCGCGGGCACCATGAAGCCCGGCTCGGCCGCCATATGCTCGGCCAGTTCGGAAGCGGAGGCCGCTTCGCGCCGCAGGTCGAGCTCGCGCAGGGTCCATTGGCGGAAGGTGGCGATGGTCAGGCGCGGGCGTAGGCGCGCCAGCTCTCCGCCCAGCGCCTCGACCTGCGCCGCCGCCCATTCATAGGTGTCGATGGCGCGCGCCATCTCTTCCTCGATGCCGGGGCGCAGCACCTTGACCGCAACGGTACGGCCGTCGAGCGTGATCGCGCGATGGACCTGCGCGATCGAGGCAGCGCCGACCGGCTCGGGATCGATCGAGGCGAAGAGTTGCTCGATCGGCTTTTCCAGGCTGGCTTCGATCGCCTGCCGGATCTGGGAGAAGGGTACGGGCGGCACCGAATCCTGAAGCCGCGCCAGATCGTGCGCCGCCGCCTCGCCGACCAGATCGGGACGGGTGGCGAGCGCCTGCCCCAGCTTGATCGCGGCCGGACCGATCGCCTGGAAGGCGTCGGCATAATGCGGCGTCTTGGGGATGCGCGCACCGATATGGGCGATCTTGATCAGGCGGCGAACCGGCATGGGTGTGTTGGGATCGCGCTCAAGCCCGCGCAGCGCGCCGTGGCGCGCCAGGATTCGGCCCCAGCGAATGAGCCGCCAGAGATGGGTGGTGGGCCGGGTCAAAAGATCCTCCCCGCTCGCGGGGAGGGGGACCAGCCGCGCCAGCGGACGGTGGAGGGGGATCGAGGCTGGGCGTGTCGCTGGTGGCGAGCCCCCTCCACCATCCTGCGGATGCGCTCAAGCGAGATCATGTCCCCCGGACATGATCTTGGCTTGCCGGGGGCAAGCCAAAGCTTGAGCGCCCTCCCCGTTGCGGGGAGGATCAACATCGCCATCAGATCTTCCAGCCCGAATGGATCGCGACCAGCCCGCCCAGGATCGGCTCGGCCTTGGGCTGGAAGAAACCCGCCTCGCCGATCATCGCCTTGAACCTCTCCATGTCGGGAAAGCGGCGGATCGATTCGATCAGATAGCGATAGCTTTCCTCGTCATGCGCGATCGCCTTGCCGAGCTTGGGCACGATCTTGTGCGAGTAGAAATCATAAACGTCAGCGAAGCCCGGCCAGAGTGTGGTCGAGAATTCGAGGCAGAAGAAGCGTCCGCCGCGCTTGAGCACGCGGTGGGCCTCCTTGAGCGCCTGATCGATATGGGTGACGTTCCGGATCCCGAACGCGATCGTATAGGCGTCGAAGCTGGCGTCGTCGAAGCTCAGGACTTCCGCATTCTGCACCGACCAGGAAAGGTCGTTGAGGCCCTTCTTCTTCGCACGCTCCTGCCCGACTTCCAGCATCGCCGGATTGATGTCGGACACGGTCACATCCGCGCCCTTGGCCTTCATGCGAAACGCGATGTCGCCAGTGCCGCCCGCCATGTCGAGGATATGCTCGCCCGCTCGCGGCTTCACCCGCGCGACGAAGCGGTCCTTCCAGACACGGTGCATGCCACCCGACATGGCATCGTTCATGATGTCGTAGCGGCGCGCCACGCGGGCGAACACCTCGCCCACCTTGGCGGTCTTTTCGGAAGGGCTGACTTCGGAATAGCCGAAGGAGACGGTCTCGGTCATGCGCCGCCCATAGCGGGGCCGCCCCCAATGGGCTAGCGCTCCCGCATGCCCGAGCTTCCCGAAGTCGAAACCACCGTGCGCGGCCTGCGCCCCGTGCTGGAAGGCCGCCGCCTGACCAAGGTCGAGCCGCGGCGCGCCGACCTGCGCCATGCGATCCCCGTCGACCTGCGCCAGCGCATGACCGGGGCGACCGTCACCGGGCTCGGCCGCCGCGCCAAATATGGGCTGATCGAGACGGATCGCGGCGACACGATGATCTTCCATCTCGGCATGTCGGGCCGCTGGCGGATCGACCCCGAGGAGATCGGCAAGCATGATCACCTGATATTGGAGACCGACGCGGGCCACCGGCTCGCGCTCAACGATCCGCGCCGTTTCGGCTCGCTCGATCTCGTGCCGACCGAGGATCTGGAGGATTTTCCCCCCTTCAAGGCGCTGGGGCCCGAACCGCTCGGGCCCGAACTTTCGAAAGCCTATCTGGCCGACAAGCTGGAGGGCCGGATCGCCCCGATCAAATTGCTGCTGCTCGACCAGCGCGTGATCGCGGGGCTCGGCAATATATATGTGTGCGAGGCGCTCAACGTCGCGCGCATCGCCCCGCGCAAGCCCGGCGGCCAGGTTTCGGGACCGCAGCTCGAACGGCTGGTCGAAGCGATTCCCGCCGTGCTCGAATCGGCGATCGAGGCCGGTGGTTCGACTTTGCGCGATTATGCCCGGCCCGATGGCGAGCTCGGCTATTTCTCCAAGCAGTTCCGCGTCTATGGGCGCGAGGGGGAGAAATGCCCTTATGACGGCGGTATCATCCAGCGACAGGTGGATGGCGGACGATCGACTTTCTGGTGTCCGAAATGCCAGAAGTGAGGACTGGATTGCTTCGCTCCGCTCGCAATGACGGCCGCTTCAGGGGCCGTCATCGCGCCGAGCGCAGCGACGAAGCAATCCAGGCCCGGACGATACAATAGGAGCAACCTCTTACCGGCGTTGACGAATCGAGGCGCCTTATGTAGAGGCCGCCCCTCACGGCGCAGGCCCGCCTGCCGCCGCCATCCCATTTGATCGAGGTCAGTTTAGAATGGCGAACACGCCGCAAGCCAAGAAGCGCATCCGTCGCAACAATGCCCGCGCCGAAGTCAACGGTGCGCGCGTCAGCCGCATCCGCACCTTCATCAAGAAGGTCGAGACCGCGCTGACCAGCGGCGACAAGGGCGCGGCGGCTGCAGCATTGGCGGCGGCGCAGCCCGAGCTGATGCGTGGCGTGTCGAAGGGCGTGCTTCACAAGAACACCGCTTCGCGCAAGTTCGCGCGCCTGACCAAGCGAGTCGCGGCGCTCGGCTAATCCCCGAATTTCCGCTAGGAAAATTGGCCCGCCGATCACCCGATCGGCGGGCTTTTTGCTGCTTTTGCGAAGTGTCCCGCAATGCGCGGATATTCCATGATTCTCTAAAACGTCACGCGGCCGTCATATGACATTTCTGTGAAAACTTCAGGAATCGCAGACACTTACAGTTTTTTTTCGAAAAATTGGCGCGTTTCCGATGTCAAGCGCATTATTTCAGAATCGTGACGGTTCTGACGCTTGAATAGCGCGCCGCGATGTCCCTAAAGTCCGTCTGTTCAGCCGGTGATTCTCCGGTTGAGCCAACCAAATTGGTATCAGTTCCAGCGCGTGTACGGGGGCTCGTACGCGCGGGGGTCAAGTGTGTTCGAAACGGCCAAGCCGGCGTCAATAGGGGCGCTTCCGGCAAAGGGAGAGGTGTGCGTGGAGCAGGTGATTGACGCGGGCGGTTTCGGTGCGGGCCAGCTTCCCTTCGAAGCTGCCTGGGACGGTATCCGGACGAGCCTGCGCAAGAGCTGCGGCGAGCGCATCTTCGACGGCTGGCTGAAGCCGTTGCGGCTTGGCGCCTGCGATTCCGATTCGGGCGAGGTGCGGCTCGCCGCGCCGTCCGCCTTCATGGCGACCTGGGTCCAGAATCATTTCGCCGAGCAGATCGGTGCCGCGTGGCGTGCGATGCTGCCGCAGGTGCGCCACGTCATCATCGAAGCCGCCGCCGACGCGCCCGCGCGCGCCGCGATCGAGGCAGCCCCCGTTCCGGAACCCGAGGTCAAGGCGGCCGAGGCCACGCCCGGCGCGCCGGCCATTGCGATCAACAAGGGCACCGCGCTGGACGCGCGCTATACGTTCGACAGCTTCGTCGTCGGCAAAGCCAACGAGCTTGCCTACAATGCCGCGAAGACGCTGGCCGAGGGCGGCAAGCTCGCCTTCAATCCGCTCTTCCTCCACGGCGGCACCGGCCTCGGCAAGACGCACCTGATGCACGCGATCGGGCACGAATATCGCCTGCGCCATCCGGAAGCGCACATCCTCTATATGTCGGCCGAGAAGTTCATGTTCGAGTTCGTCTCGGCGCTTCGGGCCAAGGACACGCACAGCTTCAAGCAGCGCCTGCGCGCCGCCGACGTGCTGCTGATCGACGACGTCCAGTTCATCGCGGGCAAGGATTCGACCCAGGAAGAATTCTTCCACACGATGAACGAGCTGATCTCGGCCGGCCGCCGCCTCGTGATCAGTGCCGACCGTTCGCCGCAGAATCTCGACGGGATCGAAAGCCGCATCCTGTCGCGCCTGTCCTGGGGCCTGGTCGCGGATATCAATCCGGCCGATTTCGAGCTTCGCTACAACATCATCGTCAAGAAGCTGGAGTCGCTCCCCGCCGGAACCGTCCCCGACGAGGTCGCGCTCTTCCTGGCCAAGCGGATTTCCGCCTCGGTCCGCGAGCTCGAGGGCGCGCTCAACCGCGTGATCGCCTTCGCGACACTCAACAACCGCGTGATCGACCTCGATTTCGCGCAGGAAGCGCTCGCCGAGCAACTGCGCGCCAGCCAGCGCCGCGTCTCGATCGACGAGATCCAGCGCAAGGTGTGCGAGCATTACCGCATCCGCCAGGCCGAGATGGGCTCGGCGCGCCGCGCGCGCGAGGTCGCCCGTCCACGCCAGATCGCCATGTATCTCGCCAAGCAACTGACCCAGCGTTCGCTGCCCGAGATCGGGCGCCGCTTCGGCGGGCGTGATCATACCACCGTGATCCACGCGGTGCGGACAATCGAAGCCTTGCGGGTCAAGGATGCCGAGATCGACGCCGACGTGCGGCTTCTGCTCCGCCAGCTCGAAGGCTGAGAGGCTCTGACGAATGTCGACCGCGATCCTGTGGCCGACATTCGCCCTGGTGTTGTTGATCTTCATCGTGCTGGTGATGCTTGCGACCCAGCGCTTCCTCTACGTCCGTGCACATCCGCCACGCGCCGAGAATATTGCCACCTTCACCGCGGCCAAGGCCTATTTCGAGCCGGTCGAGCCGCCGGCGAACAATCTCGCCAATTTGTTCGAAATGCCGGTGTTGTATTTCGCGCTAGTGCCCTTGCTGCTGCTGTTCCGGCATGCAGGGCATTTCGAGGTGCTGCTCGCCTGGATCTATGTCGCGCTGCGGCTGGTGCACAGCCTGATCCATATCGGCCGCGGCAAGGTGACTGCGCGATTCCTGGTCTATCTCGCTTCCTGCCTGGTGCTGGCGGTGATGTGGGTAGGCTTTGCGGTCCAGATGGCGAGTGCCTCGATCGCGCCCGCCAACCAGGGCGCGCTGTGATCGGCCGCAGGCCCGGACCGGGCCAGGCTACTTAGCCGGCGATCCAGCAGAGAGTTCCACCATGCGCCGTATATGCGCCAGCCGCTCCTCGGGTGCACCCGACAAACGCAGGAACTGCCGGATGAAGCGGCCACCGCCATAGTTGATCAGCCCATCTTCCTCACGCAAGAGCGCTGCATCGAGTTCGGGGTCGTTGCGAATCTCCATCTGGAGCAGATGCTGATCATCCGGGAAATCGCGGCCGTCCGGCAAAACCTGCCAAGGTTCAATCGAGGCCTGTAAAAGCGCTTCGTCGATCTGCTCATGCGTTGCCCGATGCCAGCGGGCGGCGAGTTCCCGGCCAAGTGCGTTGCCCAGGTTGAGGAAGAATATTCCGGCGTTGATATTCCAATGCTCCGGCCCGCCAGGTGCGGCGATCAGCGCGGCGGCGGAACGCTTGCCGAGATAGCGGCGCAGGTCGAAACCGGGCTGCACCACCACCGCGTCGGCGTCGAAATAGACGAACCAGCCGCGAAAGCCCTTGTTCAGCAGATCGTGCAACATTTCGATCCGGTTGAACGTCGCTTGCCAGGCATGGAAACCACGCCGCACACCAATGAAGGTGCGGAAATCCAGCCGATTGGCCCGCGCATAAGCGCTGTGACAACCGGCCGTCGCCGCAAGCATCTGTTCGTAGACCGTACCCGAAGCGGTTTGGTAGAGCAGGATATCGGACGCGGTTGGCGGCAGGTTGTGATCAACCAGATCGTTCGGGCGGGACCGGATCAACCTACCCGGTTCCCGATCAGATCATCGACCACGCCGGGATCGGCGAGCGTCGAGATATCGCCCAGGTTCGACGTGTCGCCTTCGGCGACCTTGCGCAGGATGCGGCGCATGATCTTGCCCGAACGGGTCTTGGGCAGGCCCGGCGCGAACTGGATGACGTCGGGCGTGGCGATCGGCCCGATCTCGGTGCGGACCCACTGGGTCAGTTCCTTGCGCAAGGCGTCGGTCGGCTCTTCGCCCGCATTCAGGGTGACGTAGGCGTAGATGCCCTGCCCCTTGATGTCGTGCGGGAAGCCCACCACTGCCGCCTCGGCGACCTTGGCGTGGAGCACGAGCGCGCTTTCGACTTCGGCGGTGCCCATGCGGTGGCCGGAGACGTTGATCACGTCGTCGACGCGGCCGGTGATCCACCAATAGCCGTCCTCGTCGCGGCGCGCGCCGTCGCCGGTCGTGTAGACGCCCGGAAAATGCGAGAAATAGGTCTGGAAGAAGCGTTCCGCGTCACCCCACACGCCGCGCATCTGGCCCGGCCAGGACCGCGCGATGACGAGATTGCCCGAGGCCGCGCCCTCGATCAGCTTACCGTCATTGTCGAGCAATAAAGGCTCGACCCCGAAGAAGGGCTTGGTCGCCGACCCCGGCTTTTGCGCGATCGCACCCGGCAAGGGTGTGATCATGTGACCGCCGGTCTCGGTCTGCCACCACGTATCCATGATCGGGCAGCGGCCGTCGCCCACCACGTCATGATACCAGCGCCAGGCCTCGGGATTGATCGGCTCGCCGACCGAGCCCAGCACCTTGAGCGACGCGCGGCTGGTTTTCTTCACATAATCGTCGCCCTCGCGCATCAGCGCGCGGAGCGCGGTCGGGGCGGTATAGAGGATCTCGACCTTGTGCCGGTCGACCACCTGCCAGATGCGGCTGGCATCGGGCCAGTTGGGAACGCCTTCGAACATGAGCGTGGTCGCGCCGTTCGCGAGCGGACCGTAGACGATGTAGGAGTGGCCGGTGACCCAACCGATATCGGCCGCGCACCAATAGATCTGGCCGGGGCGGTAATCGAAGACGATTTCGTGCGTCAGGCTGGCCCACAAAAGGTAGCCGCCGGTCGTGTGCATCACGCCCTTGGGCTTGCCGGTCGAGCCTGAGGTATAGAGGATGAAGAGCGGGTCTTCCGCATTCATCGGCTCGGCCGGGCAATCCGGCGAGGCCTTGGCCATAGCATTGTCGTACCAGACGTCGCGGCCGTCCTGCATCGCGATATCCGCGCCGGTCGCACGGACCACGATCACGGTTTCGATTTTGCAGCGCTCGGCGGCGGCATCGACATTCTTCTTGAGCGGAACCGGCTTGCCGCCGCGGCGGCCTTCGTCGGCGGTGATGACGATGGTGGAGTTGCAATCCTCCATCCGCCCCGCGAGCGCGTCGGGCGAGAAGCCGCCGAACACGACCGAATGGATTGCGCCGATCCGCGCGCAGGCAAGCAGCGACACGGCCGCCTCGGGGATCATCGGCATGTAGATGGTGACGCGGTCGCCCTTCTTGACGCCCTGCGCCTTCAGCACGTTGGCGAAGCGGCAGACCTGCTCGTGTAGCTCGCGATAGCTGATGTGGCGGGGCGCCTCGTTGGGCTGGTCGGGTTCCCAGATGATCGCGGTCGTATCGCCGCGCTCGGCGAGATGGCGGTCGAGGCAATTGGCAGCGACATTCAAGGCACCGTCGGCGAACCAGCGGACCTGGAAACCGTCTTTGGCGTAAACGCTCTCGTCGGCCGTGGTCGGGAAGGTCGTCCAGTCGAGACGATTGGCCTGTTCCAGCCAGAAGCCGGTCGGGTCGGCGAGCGAGCGCGCATACATTTGCTCATATTGGGCCCGGTCGACTTTGGCGTTGGCGGCCCAGGCGGCCGGCACCGGATAGATTGCGTCTTCGCTCATCCAACCCTCTCATTAGCGGTTTCGTCCGCGATGTCCTGATCCCCATAGCGCCGCGCGATGAAGGCGCACGCCATGAGCTGCATCTGATGGAATAGCATGATCGGCAGCAGGATCACGCCCGTTTGCGGCCCTGGGAACAGGACTTTCGCCATCGGTACGCCCTGCACGATCGATTTCTTGGTGCCGCAGAACTGGATCGCGATCCGGTCGGCGCGATCGAAGCCGAGCAGGCGTCCGATTCCCCAGGTGAAACCGAGCCCGATCGCGAGCAGCACCGCGTTGACGACGAACAAAAGGCCGAGTGCTGTGGGCGGCAATTTGTGCCACAGGCCTTCGATCACGGCGGCGGAAAAGGCGCCATAGACCGCGATCAGAATGGTCGAGCGGTCGGTGATGCCCACCAATTGCTTATGGCGGCCGACCCAGCCGCCGATCCAGGGGCGCATCAAATGGCCGATCACGAAGGGCAGCAATATCTGCGCGCCGATCTTGCCCATGCCGCCGAGCCCCGCGCTGGCGCCGTGGGCGCCGACCATCAGCCCCATCAGGATCGGGGTCAGCACCACGCCGAGCATCTGGCTGGCCGACGCGCTGGCAACCGCGGCGGGGACATTGCCGCGCGCCATCGAGACGAAGGCGATGGCGGATTGCACGGTCGAGGGAAGCGCGCAGACGAAAAGGATGCCGATCCAGAGATCGCGCGGCATCAGGTTCGGCAGCGTCCAGAAGCCGATCAGGCCGATGATGGGAAAGAACACGAAGGTACAGGCGAGGATGGTGAGGTGCAGCCGCCAGTGGGTAAGGCCCGCCACCACCTGCTCGCGCGCGAGCTTCGCGCCGTGGAAGAAGAAGAGCAGGATGATCGTGATCAGCGAGAGCCAGCCGACCGCGACCGCGAACGTGCCGCGCGCGGGTGCGAAGGTCGCAAGCAGCACCGTGCCGACCAGGAAGAGCAGGAACGGGTCGGGAATCAGGCGACGAAGCACGCATCGCCTGTGGCAGGCGATGCGTGCTTCGCCAACATTAGCTTTCCTTCGTCATGCTGAACCTGTTTCAGCATCCATCGCGAGGCAGGTACCTCGCCGCGAAATGGACCCTGAAACAAGTTCAGGGTGACGGCTCTTCGGAAATCAGACCTTGTCGCCGAACAGACCCTTGACCGAGCCCTTGAGGTTCTGGCCCTGGCCCTTCACATCCTGCGCGGCGCCTTCGGCTTCCACGTCGGGACGGTCGGACGCGCGGCCCACGGCTTGCTTGGTCTGGCCGGCCACCTGATTGGCGACGCCCTTGGCCTTGTCGATCAATTCACCCATCGGAACGCTCCTCATACTAAAACAACGGAGTGGAAACGGCCCGCGCCAACCGGCTGTTCCGCGATCCGTCGTAAAGCCGCATGACGCCCGCCCCCTTGCCTGTTAGGCAGCGGTGCCCGATGCCGACGACTGACGATCAGGCACGGCCCAGGGGGAGAGGATCATTGGGATCGTCAGGTCAGAACCGGCCGGGCATCAGCCGGCGATCCGTGCTCGCGATGGGCGCCGGCCTGCTGACCGCATCGTGCGGCGGGGGAGATGGGGGCGGCAGCGCGGGCGGCGGGCCGGCTCCGACCCCGCCGACCCCCGTGCCTCCGACCCCGACACCGGCCGCGACCAAGCTCAACGCGCTCGCCGTCGCGAAGGGGATGCGCTTCGGCAGCGCCATCGGCGGGCGGCGCAATCCGCCGATCAGCACGCTCGGCGACGCCACCTACCGCGCGCTGGTCGTACAGCAATGCAGCCTGATCGTGCCGGAGAACGAGCTGAAGTGGCAGTCGATCAGCCCCAATGCGCAAACCACCGATTTCAGCGCGGCCGACGATATGCTGGCCTTCGCGACCGAGAATGGGCTGGCGATGCGCGGGCATAATCTGATCTGGCATCAGGACCGGTGGCTGCCGTCATGGCTCGCGACCTACGATTTCGGGCCCGATGTCGCCGCGGGCACGCACAAGCTGATCGTGGATCATGTCACAGAGGTGGTCGGACATTATGGCAGCAAGATCGCATCGTGGGATGTGATCAACGAGGCGGTCGATCCCGGCACGGGCAATCTTTACGAGACCCAGCTCAGCCGCAACCTGGGCAGCCCGGAGGCCGTGATCGATCTCGCCTTCACCACCGCCCGCGCGGTCGCGCCGGCGGGGACGCAACTGGTCTATAACGATTATGCCGGTTGGGAGGCGGGCAACGACGCGCATCGCGCGGGCGTGCTGCGGCTGCTGACGGGGATGAAGGCGCGCGGCGTGCCGATCGACGCTTATGGCGTGCAGAGCCACCTGGGCATCTATGCGGTCGATCCGGCGACCGGCACTGGCCGCTATGAGGACGGGCCCTGGCGCGCCTTCCTCGATGCGATTGTCGCGTTGGGGCTGGACCTGATCATCACCGAACTGGACGTGCGCGACGATGCGCTGCCCGGAGAGGTGACGGTGCGCGACGACGCGGTCGCCAAATATGTGCGCGCCTATCTCGACCTGATGTTCGGCTATCCGCAGCTACGTGACGTGCTGGTGTGGGGCATGGTCGATCCTTATTCCTGGCTGCAGTCGATCCCGCGCAGCGACGGGCTCGCGCGGCGGCCTTGTCCCTATGACGGCGCTTACCAGCCCAAGCCGATGCAGACGGCGATCGGCGATGCGTTCACGGCGACAACCAAGCGCGGCTAGCGGAGCGGCCGCGTGGAGGTGACGCCCTGACATCCACCTGCTAGGCGCTGCCGATCATGGCATCCACCGACCAAAACGAACGCCGTACCTTCGCGATCATCTCGCACCCCGACGCCGGCAAGACCACGCTGACCGAGAAATTGCTGCTGTTCGGCGGCGCGATCCATGCGGCGGGCGAAGTGCGCGCGCGCGGGGCACAGAGGCGCGCGCGGTCCGACTGGATGAAGATCGAGCAGCAGCGCGGAATCTCGGTCACCTCCTCGGTGATGACCTTCGAGCACGAGGGCGTGACCTTCAATCTGCTCGACACGCCGGGCCACGAGGATTTCAGTGAGGATACGTACCGTACGCTGACCGCGGTCGACAGCGCGGTGATGGTGATCGACGCGGCGCGCGGCATCGAGGCGCAGACGCGCAAATTGTTCGAAGTCTGCCGCATGCGCAACGTGCCGATCATCACCTTCATCAACAAGGTCGATCGCGAGGGCCGTGCGCCGTTCGAATTGCTCGACGAAGTCGCCGACGCGCTCGCGCTCGACGTATCGCCGATGAGCTGGCCGGTCGGGATGGGCGGGCAGTTCGAAGGGATTTACGACCTCGCCAAGAACGTCCTCCACCGCCCGGCCGCCGATGCGACCGGCGCGTTCGAGGGCGACAGCGTGCCGGTCGGGGGGCTGGACGACAGCGATCTCGACCAGTTGCTGTCGGGCGATGCGGTCAACATGCTGCGCGAGGAAGCCGAGCTGGCGATGGCGGGTTATGCGCCGTTCGACGGCAAGGCCTATAAGGCAGGCGACCTGACGCCGGTCTATTTCGGCTCGGCGCTCAAGGATTTCGGGGTCGAGCAGCTTATCGCCGCGCTCGCCGACTTCGCCCCCTCCCCGCGCCCGCAGCCGACCGACGCGCGCGAGGTCCAGCCCGACGAGCCGCAGGTCGCTGGCTTCGTGTTCAAGGTGCAGGCCAACATGAACCCGCAGCATCGCGACCGGATCGCGTTCATGCGGCTGTGCGCGGGCAGGTTCAAACGCGGCATGAAGCTGGCGCAGGTCGGCACCGGCAAGACGATCGCGGTCCATTCGCCCTTGCTGTTCATGGCGCGTGACCGCGAGCTGGCCGAAGAGGCCTTCCCGGGCGACATCATCGGCATCCCCAATCACGGCACGTTGCGCGTCGGCGACACGCTGACCGAGGGCGAGCAGATCCGCTTCACCGGCATTCCCAATTTCGCACCCGAAATATTGCGGCGCGTGAAGCTGGCCGATCCGACCAAGACCAAGCAGTTGCGCAACGCGCTCAACGACATGGCCGAGGAAGGGATCATGCAGGTCTTTTTCCCGCAAATCGGTTCCAACTGGATCGTGGGCGTGGTCGGGCAGCTCCAGCTGGAAGTGCTGATCAGCCGGTTACAGGCCGAATATAAGGTGGACGCGGGCTTCGAGCCCTCTCCCTGGGATACCGCGCGCTGGATCTCCGCCGAAGACCCCAAGGCGCTCGACCAATTCATAAGCGAGCATCGCGCCGCCATGGCCGAGGATCGCGACGGCCAGCCGGTGTTCATGGCCAAGGATGCGTGGGAGCTGAACTATGTTTCGGGCCGCTTCCCGAACATCAAGTTCGCCAGCACCAAGGAGCGGCACTAAGGCGCACCGTCATTCCCGCAAAAGCGGGAATGACGGAAGAGGATTATCGAGCGTGTAATGCGCTTCGGAACGGCGCATCCGTGCCGTCCACATCCGGCTTGGGCGGCATGCGGAGCAGGTCGCGGACAAGCGCGTAGACGTCGACATTGTCGAAGGTCGGAAGCTTGCCCTTGGGCGCGATGTCGGGGCCGGCGGCGATGAAGAGGGCCTGCATTTCGGGCGCCTGATTGTCATAGCCGTGGCTGCCCTTGTCGACGCCCTTGTCCGGCATCTTGTCGAGCAGCAGCCAGCCGATGTCGGCCTGGCAGACGAAAGCCGCGACGCGCGGATTGTGACCGTAATGGAGGCGCTCGGGCAGGTCCTGCTTGCGCAGGCACTGGACGTGCGGGATCGGCTTGAGCAGGCTCGCGGCAAGCGCGGCCTCGTGCCCCGGGACCGGATCGATCAGCGCGACCGGGCCTTCGTCGATAAGGTGATAATCGGCCGGGCTGGCGATATCGTGGACCATCACCACGCGGTCGGCCGAAGTCGAGGCCATGCCGTGATCGGCGACGATCACCAGGTCGGCGGGTTCCTTGAGTTCGGCGAGGCCACCGCGCAACCGCCCGATCTGCGCATCCACATCCTTGAGCGCCTGATCGACTTCAGGGCTGTCGGGACCATGATGGTGGCCGGCGGTATCGACCACATCGAAATAGAGCGTGATGAAGCGTGGGCGGATCGCGGGCGGCCGGCGCACCCAATCGAGCACGCCATCGACCCGCTGGGCCATGGTGACATTCTCGTTCCAGGGAAACCAGTCTTCCGGGCGGACGCCATCATAAGCGACGATCGAGCCGGGCCAGAACATCGACGCGGAGCGGATGCCGATTTTCTCCGCGCCCGCCCAAAGCGGCTCCGCCTCGCTCCACCAGAAGGAATCGTCGCTATTCTTCATGGTGAAGGTGTCGCCGGGGCGGCGCGGATCCTCCATCTTGTTGCCGACGATGCCGTTGCGATCGGGGCGCAGGCCGGTGACGATCGCATAATGGTTGGGGAAGGTCTTGGTCGGGAAGCTCGGCCGCATCGAGGCGCTGATCCCCTGGGCGGCGAGCGCGCTGAGATTGGGGGTAAGGCCGCGCTGGAGATAGTCGGCGCGGAAGGCGTCGATCGAGACGAGGATGGTGATCGGCTCGCGCTTTTCCGCTGCGGTGGCGGGCTGGACGACCAGGGCGAGGAGCGCGAGCAGCGCGAGTCGAAGGGACGGGGTCATTACGCCCTTGGATGCCCCAGGCGTGTGACGGGGGGAAGACTTGTTTGGGTTCGCAATCCTCCCCTGCAAGGGGAGGTGGCATGCCGCAGGCATGACGGAGGGGTATTCACAGCGCGGGCGCGCGCCACGCACGAACTACCCCTCCACCGCCTTCGGCGGTCCCCAGCATCGGGTCGATCATGCCCCCGGCATGATCTTGGATTGCCGGAGGCAATCCAACCCGATGCTCCCTCCGGGGGAGGATTTGCTTAGACGTTGAAACGGAAGAGCATGACGTCGCCGTCGTGGACGACATAGTCCTTGCCTTCGGAGCGGAGCTTGCCCGCGTCGCGCGCGCCGGCTTCGCCCCGACAAGCCACATAATCGTCGAACGCGATCGTCTCGGCGCGGATGAAGCCGCGTTCGAAATCGCTGTGGATCGCGCCGGCTGCCTGCGGGGCCTTGGAGCCCGCCGGGATCGTCCAGGCGCGCGCTTCCTTGGGACCGCAGGTGAAAAAGGTGAGCAGGTGGAGAAGGTCGTAGCCGGCGCGGATCACGCGGGCGAGGCCGGTTTCCTTGAGACCCAATTCGCCGAGGAACTCGCCACGGTCGGCAGGATCGAGCGTGACGATCTCGGCCTCGATCGCGGCGGAGACGACGACGGCCCTGGCGCCCTCGGCCTTGGCCTTCTCGAACACCTTGGCGGAAAGGGCATTGCCCTCGGCCGCGGCGCCCTCATCGACGTTGCAGACGTAGAGGACGGGCTTGGCGGTCAGAAGCTGGGCCTGCTTGAACAGGCTCTTCTCATCTTCATCCCTAGGCTCGGTCAGGCGCGCAGGCTTGCCGTCACGCAGCAGATCGAGCGCCTGGCCGAGCACGCTTGCGGCCGCCTTGGATTCCTTGTCGCCCTGCTGGGCCTTCTTGACGAGATTGGGGACGCGCTTCTCGAGGCTTTCGAGGTCGGCGAGCATCAATTCGGTCTCGACCGTCTCGGCATCCGCGATCGGATCGACCTTGCCCTCGACGTGGGTGACTTCGCCCTCGAAGCAGCGCAGCACATGGATGATCGCATCGCATTCGCGGATATTGCCGAGGAACTGGTTGCCGAGCCCCTCGCCCTTCGAGGCGCCGCGCACCAGGCCGGCGATGTCGACGAAGGCGAGCTGGGTTTCGATCTTCTTGGCCGAGCCCGCAATCTCGGCCAATTTGTCGAGGCGCGGATCGGGCACGGCGACCTGGCCGACATTGGGCTCGATCGTGCAGAAGGGATAGTTCGCCGCCTGCGCCGCCGCGGTTTCGGTCAACGCGTTGAAGAGGGTCGACTTGCCGACGTTCGGCAGGCCGACGATGCCGCACTTGAAGCCCATGTGTCGCCTGATGATGAGAGGAAGCGGGCCACATAGAGACTAGGCGGGCTCAACGCCAGAGGTGGTGATTCTGGAGCTGGTGGCGCGGCAGAGCAGGCGGTTCGGGGATTATGGATTCCGGCCTGCGCGGGAATGACGAGATAAGCAAAACCGTCATGCCGGACTCGTTCCGGCATCCACAGCGAGGCAGGTACCAAGCCGCTGGATGGATCCCGGATCAAGTCCGGGATGACGGTGTGGGAATTGGGGCCGGTGGGGTTCCCTCAAAACGATCGTCATCGCGAGGACCCCGGCGACAGCCGGGGGACGTGGCGATCCAGGCCTGCGGGTGTGGGTAGTGCCGGACGTGCGGGCCTGGATTGCTTCGCCCGGCTTTCGCCGGGGTCGCAATGACGATGGAGGGATGTGAGCGCGGTCTTTCCTTTCCTGAGATCCCAGCTTTCGCTGGGATGACGGAATTTGGACGCACGTTTCCCTTGGCTTTCCAACAGAAGCGTATGAGACCGGCGCGGTTCCGCCACCTCGTCGGCTGCGGGGATGGTGCATGCCGACCTTGGGGCTTGCGACCCCGGGATGCCTGCCTGCAGCCATCCTGTGCGCAGGCATCCGGTCCGGTGGTGGCCG
>Ga0157370_10001065_pt1 | contig 34335 bp, 40 predicted proteins | sample C35metaG_FD_113463 | JGI IMG/M metagenome (GOLD analysis project Ga0157370, IMG submission 113463) | Corn rhizosphere microbial communities from Kellogg Biological Station, Michigan, USA - C3-5 metaG | ecosystem: Host-associated > Plants > Roots > Rhizosphere > Soil | place: USA: Michigan... | reverse complement strand
GGAATATAACCAGCGACGACCTCATTCATCATTAAACAACCTGACACCGGAGGAATTTATCCGAAGTCTGCAAAAAGGCCCGGATCTCTGATTTAACCTGGCACCGATATTGGGAAGGGATCAAAAAACCGGAAATCTCAAAAAGTGCGTGGAACTAAAACGGGTGTGCTTACACTTACCCTGGCACGAACCGGACCGCCTAAAGCCTCAGGAGGTCGGCTTTAAGCTGTGAGTTCAATCGATGGATGCAACACATTTATTGAACTGTTCTGCGGGTGATTCATAGTCTAGCGTTTTTCTCGGTCTTTCGTTGAGCTGTCTGGCAACGTTGTTTAGTCTTTGCTGGCTGTGAACCGATAAATAAGTTCCTTTAAGGAAATATTGTCAGAGCAACCTGTTCGTATTTTCATTGGAGCTGTGTTGCCACGGAGATTGAGGATCACAGAAATAAATCTGAATGTCTGTCGCTGGGTCTTCCCTGATCATGGTGGGTAGAGCATTTTTTGTATTCCAAATGCATCGGGTGGAATAGGGTTATGGCCTGATAGGCAGTCCTTGGTTTAAAAATGACACTCTATAGTGAGCCTGTTTTAATTGAAAAAGGAAGGTACTATGCCAGCATACTTTTGGATTTCTTCTTGTCTTTCAAGTACCCAGAAAATAACAGGAAATACAAACACATATAAGAGTTATAATCAGGAAAGCCTCAGTGATTATAGTATTCATTGTTCCAGACGAGATGATATACGTCCTGTTAACAGAGGCGAGACAAAGAGGAAAATGACAGCAAAAGAACTTGTCGATGTGCGTGCTCTTTGTAAAGATCTGAGGGTAACAAAAAATCCTTACCAGGATCCCAAAATAAAATCAAACATTTAATGGATGAATATTGATCGCTTTCAGCCAAAACTAACCGGGGCGGGATGAGTCCATTTCAGTCTAATACCCCATTCTATAGATAGGTTTTCATACGATTAGCTTCAGACCATTTTGAAAGCAGAAGTCAGGCTTCACTACAAAATTCTCGAGCAATAAATTGAAAGTATACTGATAATTGCTGCAAGCATCACTAACGGAATCAGTCCATTTATAACTGGAACTTGCTGTTGTACCAGAACTGTCGCAGCCAAAGGAACTAAAGACGCCATCAGGTTCGCTGCATTATATGCTAAAGAGATCCCACTACAACGCAACGCTACAGGAAAACAATCGTAAAGTAAGCGCGGGACAACCGCATAAGCGCAGGCTGTAGATACTGCGAAAAGCCCTTGTAGAAGCCAGAAGGTCGTGGGTCGTAACAGATTGATATTTCCAAGCAATACCCAAGTGATCAGAACGGATAGCAGAGCACCGATAGTTAGCCAGTTTTTTGCCGCCCCTCGATCGGCTAGATACCCAATAAAAGGGATAATACATAACACCATTAATAGATTTAAACTATTAATTATAAATACAAGCTTTGTGGACTGGTTTGAATGTTGCTCGATGTAGAATGGCAACCAAACAAACCATAACGTAAAACTGATAGCTCCAAATAGAACCAGTCCTGTGGCAACCAACAGACGTGACCGATAATTTCGCAAAAGCTGACAGGCAGGTAAATTAATGTCAGTATTCTTGCGTTGAAGAAACTCTGGTGTTTCAGGTAAATGATAGCGTAACAACAGTCCGACCATCCCAAGAGGGAATCCGAGTATAAAGGGGATACGCCACCCCCAATGTTCAACAGCTGAGGTATCAAGCAACGTATTAGTAAGCGCGACAACCACTGAGCCAAGCAATAGCCCTCCGAAAGTACCCATCATAGTAAAGCTACTATAAAAACATCGCCGCGCCAGCGACACATGCTCAGTGACATATGCAACGGATACGGTAAACTCGCCGCCGATGGCAACCCCCTGAGCTAAACGGCATCCTAGCAAGAGCAGAGTTGAAAGAGAGCCAATGCTTGTATAGTCAGGCAACAGACCAATCGATGTTGTAGCTCCAGCCATTAGAAATACTGACAGACTCAATGAAGCAGTGCGCCCGTAGCGATCCCCGATATGACCAAAGAAAAAGGCACCGACAGGGCGACTCAGATAACCAGTGGAAAAAATAAAAAATGTGTTAATACTTGCAAAATAGGGGGATTCAGCGGGAGAGAAAAAAAGTCTGGAGACCACTGAAGCCCAAAAACCATAAAGTGAAAAATCATACCATTCCAAGAGGTTACCAACTATAATTGGTATTATTATTTTTCGTTTCATAACTAAAGTCATCCCAATGGTTTTTTCAGACAATAGAACACTATTGAAAAATTTGTGATGAGTAGCCTTTCGTGTAATCAAAGGTTCTACATTTTAAATACTCTACTCACCGATAATATCTCACTCTGAACTTGATATGGATACAAGCGTAGCTGACGGGTCACTCTCCCGATTTACTCAACTCTGTTATTTTCTTGCTCAGAAAACTATTCTCACGGACTGGCATCCTGAAACTATATCTGGAAATAAATCCCATCGAAACTTCGCTGTTATCATGGCGTGGTGATTCAACAGTGATATTCATTAAATCATTATGTTCATCGAGAAGGTTGGAGTAATATTCAATATCTTCGAGGTTATTACTCCTCTGCGCAGCATGAAGCTTGACTTCGTAGCTGATGCGAATCTGTTGTTCCAGCGTCTCAGTGACCACTGAAACCCGACGTTCTCGGTGTTTTTCCTGCGACAGGACGATTTGGTCTCCATCGACAAAGAAAAGCTCATCATTTTTAATCAGGATGTTGCCATGCACATTCAAACCATGCATATACACCCCTCGCTCATACAACAGGTTGTCGGCGCGCACATAATTGGCATCAGTTCCTAACCCGCGTCTTGAAATGCGTCAGATCTTCCACATACTGATAATATACCGAAAAAGCGCTCTTTCCCGTAAATATATACCTGAAGTAATCGATGAATTTTACAAAACGAGTGAACTGATAAACGTCTTTACCCTGTAAAAGGTCTGATACCCGATCTCTGGAAATATGGCAAACATCGTTAACAAATGGAATAGCAATCGACATAGCTCCATCCAGTACATGATTGCAAATTAGCCTGTAATAAAGTCATTAACGGGTCAGGTATCTCTGGGCTATATCTAATTCGCTCGCAGCACAACGATGCCGGGTTTTGAACGCATATAATTAAGGAAGGGGGTATCAACAACCTTGCGGTTTGCAGGCAGCGAGGAAGCATTACGGAACCAGACGGCATCGCCCGCACGAATCACAATCCCCGTATGAGAGACATCCAGTCCCTGCATGGGCGAATAAACACCGACATAGTCGCCATTGTGCAGGCGTTCGAGTACCGAGCGGTCGATAGCGTATCCCGGTATATAGTTTATCTTTCTGGTAATAATACCCAGTCCCGGGATGTATTCCCCTCCCCCTGGTTTAAGATTGAGGTGCTTTTCTGCTGAAAGATAATGGGGACTAATCTCCGGTGTAACATCCCGCGCATTATGTGGCGACGTGGCGAACCAGTCAGACAGAAAATGACGGCGGGTCAGGTAGCTCACTTTGCCATCAACATAGCGCGTTTTTACCAGTTGCCGAAGAAACGCTTTACGCGTATCGCTTTTCGTCAGGGCCTGAACATAGTCCACCAAGGTAAAACAGTCGACACCCCTGAGATTGACAACCAACTGTTCCGGCGTACTTTGAGAACCGATCAACGTTTCACCCTGGTAGGGAGTCTGCAGGAACGCCGATGAAATAAGGCTTATCAAATCTCCCTGCTTTGCTTTGGCGTTCGGCAGCACTTTTCCCTGGATAACTTCATCCACTTTTCGCGCGCTATACCCGTCAATGACGGTTTTGTATATAGGCACATCGGCCATTGCGTATGACGTAAAACAGAGTGATGCCAATAAAAATCCGTATTGCAACATAACTTTCTCCTGATAAAAAATGCGCATTATCGTCACCGATTCATCTATTCAACACTTGAAAGTGTAAACACGTCATTGAGTCGCAGATATCAGGGGATAACCTGATAAAGATGGCTGAAGGCCACAGTGATATTCCGTTACACATGAGCGTCGTAATCAAGCTCCAGTACCATACGCAGCAAAGCAGCAACGGGTTCAAACAGGGATTCAGGGATCGCCTCACCCGCTTTGACGCTAAAAAATAGCTGGCGCGCCAACGCAATATTCTCCACCACAGGAACAGACTCCCTGATGGCGAGAGCGACAATATGTGCTGCCCTCGCCTCTACGCCTTTTTCGAGAACTGTGGGGATCGGTGTGTCAACAGGGTCATAGCCCAGGCAAATGGCGATATGCGTAGGGTTGCGAATAACCACCGCAGACTGCTTCACGTTTTGCGCTAAACTGCCGCTTTGCATTTCGCGTTGCACTTCACGCCGCCTTTTTTTAACCTGCGGATCGCCTTCAATATCTTTAGTCTCCTGTTTGACATCCTCCTTACTCATTCGCTGTTGTTTCATCGTGTTGTGCGTCTGGAAGGCATAATCAACAACGCCCAGAACCACGTAAAACGTCAGCAATGCATACCATATCCAGCGGATCATAATCGTGAAAAGTGGGATCGCACAGCTCGCGTCACAGTACGGCAGTGCCTGAAACGTTGTCGAAAAATAGCGGAAAAGAGAGATGAAAATCAGACACAATAAAATGACTTTCAGACAGGACTTAAACAGCTCCACCAGACTGTGCACGGAAAAAATCTGTTTAAGATTATTGACTGGGTTAATTTTGTCGCCTTTGACGCCAACCGCCTTCGTGGCAAGCATAAAACCGACCTGCGCAACCAGACTTACGATGGTTGCCGCCGCCAGCATACCGCCGAACAGGGTAAAAAATTCGCCTCCTGCACGCAGCAATGCCTGCGTCAACAGGCTGAAGGCATAGTCAAAGGGTTGATTGATGAGTCGTGAAGCCAGCAACATCAGCTCAGCAATCTGGTGCACAACTTCATCGGCAAAAAAATGAAAAAAAGCCAGTATTGTTAGCAGCTGGACACCGGAGGTTATCTCCAGACTTTTGATAACCTGTCCTTCCTTGCGGCTATCACGCTTCTTTTTCTCGGTAGGCTGCTCGGTTTTTTCACTCATGGCTGGCTAACCACTGGCTCACATGCCGGTAAAGCGTTTCACTCTCGAGCTGATAGTGGTGGAAGGCGTACGGCAAGGAGAGCAGCAATAGTAAGAGCGCCAGCGCACTTTTCACCGGCATGGATAAGAAGAACACGTTGAGCTGCTGAGCGGACCGGTTAAGCAATCCAAGCGCCAGGTCCGCGAGCATCATGCAGAGCACCGCAGGCAGAGAAAAGCTCAGACACAGCTGGTACAACACCCGCCACTGCGCCAGCAAAAAGTGTAAAAAGGGTACGTTGAAAGCCAGCGCCTTGCCGGGAGGTAAATAGTGGTAAGAACCGTACAACGCCGTCAGGAGTTGACTGAATCCCCCGGTAATAAAGAAAAGCGCACACAGAAACTGGCTAAACAGCAGGCCGAAAATCGACGTCTGTACCGACATCGCCGGGTTGAACACCGTTCCCATTGTGGCACCGCGTAGGGTGTCAATCAGGAATCCCGCCATGTCCACAGCCCAGAAAGGGATCGCGGCGCAAAATCCCAGCATCAAACCAATGACTAGTTCGCCTGGGATCACCCTCAGCCATGACCATCCCTGGTGAATCACCGGTTGAGTATAAAAAACCGGTAGTACCGGCAGCACTATCGCCAGCAGCACTCCGTTGCGGATCAGCGTCGAGCCGAGATTACCGGTCTGCAACAGCGGGAAAAGCAGCGTTAGCCCAAGCGGTCTCATCATCGCCAGCGCCACGGTGACCAGCCCGTCACTGAGTGAGAGCGTCACCCGTGCATACCCGTCTGCAAAAACACCTGACGGGTATAGGCCAGAAGTAGCCCCCCCAGCCAGTGATAGGTCGCCATAATAACCAAGGCCACGGCAAGCAGCTTGATCATAAACTGTAGCGTCTGATCCTGAATCTGGGTCAGCGCCTGAAGGAGACTCACCGCAATCCCGACGACCGATGCGACCAGCACTACCGGCAATGAGGTCATGAGCACCAGCCACAGCAGCTCTGTAACGAAATGGGTTAGGTTGGCATCCGTCATCTAAAGCTCTGCACCAGTTGAGAAAGGATCAGGTCCCAGCCGCCAGCTAACAGGAAAATCAATAATTTGAACGGCAAAGAGATGGTCATCGGTGACACCATCATCATCCCCATCGCCAACAGGACGTTGGATACCAGCAGATCGATGGCCAGAAACGGCAGATAGATAAGCAGACCAATACGAAACGCCTGCGACAGCTGGCTGACGGTAAAAGCGGGCAACAGGATCAACAGTGAATCCGGCTTAACGCGACGCCGGACCTCTTCCGGCCATGTGCTGGCTATCAGATGACGAAAATAATGCGCCTCTTTTTCATCGGAATTTTTTTGCAGAAACTGACGGTAAGGGCCAAGCGCGTGGCTGTCCCAGCCCTGTAACCAGGGTAAAGTCGCCTCTTCTTTCGCCGGATGCCACTCGGCTTTTACCGCCATCACCGTCGGCGCCATGATAAAGAGCGAGAGCACCAGCGCCAGGCCATAGAGCGCCATATTGGGCGGCACCTGCTGAATACCCAGCGCATTACGTAAAATCGAAAACACCACCGCCAGCTTCAGGAACGAGGTCCCCATCACGATGGCAAGCGGTAGCAGAGAGAGTAAAAACAGCAGCGCTATCAGCTGCCAGGGAGAGTCAGGTAAAGGCATGATCTGTCCTGTTTATACGGCGATAAATCAGTTATAGCCGCGCCATGCCGCGCCCTCTATCAGGTATTAACCGTATCCTCCCCAATGCTCTGAGCGTCAGACGGATGCACAAACCATTGGGTGACTCGCACCAGAAAACTCTCCCCGCAGGCGATCAGTTCACCCTCGCCTATCACGCGGCCATTGAGTCTGAGCTTCACGTCGGGTGAGAGCCTGGCTTCGGTCGCAATTAGGTCCCCTTCGCGTAGCGTCCGCAACGTGCCAAGGGCGATATCAATTTGTCCTACCTCTACCAGCAGCTTTTGCGGCAGGGCGTCCAGGTGATACGACAAGGGCGAGGCAGGACCCGCACGATCGCTGTCCTCGGCCAACAGGCTTTCCATATCATTGACCAACGCTTCAATTTTCACGTCTCCCCCCTCTTCGATTCGGATACGCGCTGCACTTCCCGTCGCCAGTAGTACAACCAATTCACCCTCGCGCGGACGGCCGAAAGGACTCATCCGCAACCCTGTTCCCGGGCCAATGCTTGCCATTTCGTGCATCGAGGCCTGACACCAGCCGGCGTAACAGGCGAACGTCACCGGCGGCAATAAACGCACTGGCCGGATGCCGGGGCCTACCTGCCGGGCAATGGCGCGAAACCAGGTGGTGGGCCAGCCAAACAGCACACAGCGGAACGTGTAGCCGTCAATCTGCCAGGCAAATACCAGCGCAACGTACTGGTTGAGCATGCTACAACGGCGCGGTTCTCCCGGCCCGTTGTGTAATGTCGCGCCGCTTGCCTGCAACAGCGGCGATAGACCCCATAGCGCAACGCCCGCCAGCAGTTGGGCGTCAACGTCTTGCTCTGAAGCGGTCCCCAGGGTCCCTTCACACCACCGCTGCCAGTCGCTTTCGGCTAACCAGACGCCGCACGGCGTATCTTCGGCAGTGACTGAAAACAGTCTCCCCTGCGGGCTGTCGGTCCAGCGCTGTGCCGTAACATGAAGGGTTCCAAGATCCCTCCCTTCCGTTTGCAACATCCCGGCAAGAATGCTCTCTTCAGAAGAGATCCGCGTCATACACCACCTCCAGCGCAACGTTGTGCCCGGCGGCCAGCAGCCCGGCGTTCAGCCAGGTGGAAAAGTGCTTCAGCTGGCGACATAAATCGCGCTGAGGCACCAAAACTCTCAGAAAGGTTTGACCTTCCCGCGTTTCAATCTCGCAAATAAGCCCCGCCACGGAGCCGCCCACCAGCCGGTAGCGTTGTTTTTGCTGTCTCAGCGCAGACTTTCCCGTTCTACGGTCGGGCACGGGTGCCACCTGCGCCATCAGTTGAATAAACCGGGTGGTTTCCGTTGGCTGCCGTTTGTCCTGTTCAGGCTGCCTGGCGTGCCAGAGGCAACCTTCCGTTCGGTTAACGTTCATCGCTCAGCAGACTCCTTAGTTTTTCTTTTTTCTTCAGAACGCACACCAGCTCCCGCTGCAGCTCACTAAGCTGCCCCTGTAGCCGTTTTTGCGCGTCCGCAAGCAGGCGCTGCTGCTGCGCCAGGCCGTATTCCTCATGAAATAAATTATTCATAGCCTGTTTCTGCGCCATCAGTTCGCCCGAGGGCAACGTACCGGACCAGAGAAGGAGCTGATTGAGCGCCTGCGCCAGGTCTTTACGACGGCTCTGACACTGAAAACCCAACTGCTCCGTTTGCTGACGCTGCAGCGTTAACTCCGTCATTTGCCGTCGCAGGCGATCCTCGCGACGGTCCTTGATCCTGAGTAAACAATTCAGCATCAGATGTCCGTCAAATAACGCATTTGCGCCAGCAGTTCGTCGAGATTGCATGGTTCATTACTCTGTTGTTGCAGGAAGTGACAAATATCGGAATAGCGGTCTACCGCCCGGTCGGCCTGAGGATCTTCTCCGCGCACGAACTCACCTATCCGCACCAGAAGCTCCACGTCGCGATACACCGACAGCAACTGCCGGATCGCGTTCGCCAACGCCCGGTGTTCACCGCTGGCCACCATCGGCATCAGGCGGCTCAGGCTAGCTAACACGTCAATGGCTGGAAAGTGGGCCGCTTCTGCCAGGCGGCGCGAAAGTACGATGTGACCGTCGAGTAACGACCTCACTTCATCGGCCAACGGTTCATTCATGTCGTCGCTTTCCACCAGTACGGTGTAAAACGCGGTAATGCTGCCGAGGGTGCCCTTACCCGCCCGTTCGAGCAGCCGTGGTAATGCCGCAAAAACGCTGGGAGGATAGCTGCCGGAAACTGCAGCTTCGCCACCGGCGAGCGCTATCTCGCGGGCGGCGCGGGCGTAGCGGGTTAAGGAATCGGCAAACAGCAGAACTCGCTTGCCGCGATCGCGAAACGCTTCGGCGATGGTGGTCGCCACCCATAGCGCCCTCATGCGTTCAAGCGCGGGCCGGTCGGACGTTGAAACCACCATTACGCAGCGCCGTCGGGTCTCTTCACCCAGCGTTTGCTCAATGAACTCACGCACTTCGCGACCACGCTCACCGATAAGCACCAGCACGTTGATGTCGCTATCCGGGCTGCGGCACAGCATCGACATCAGGGTGCTTTTCCCCCCCCCCGCTGCCGCAAAAATCCCCATCCGCTGTCCTTCACCACAGGTCAAAAGCCCGTCGATGGCGCGGATCCCGGTAAGCATCGGCTTCTCAATCAGCTGGCGCAGCAGCGGCGAAGGTGGCGGTGCATCGTAATCTCGCCAGGGCCCCTGCGGGGCGGGGCCGTCATCAAGAGGTAATCCCATACCGTCCAGCACTCGCCCTAAAAGATCTTCCCCCACCGGAACACGATGTCGCCGCCCCAGGGATCGCACCTGCTGTCCACAATACAGGCCTGCGGTACTGGCAAAAGGTGAAAGCTGCGCCGTCGCGCCGTCGATACCAACGACCTCCGCCAGCGCACCTTCTGGCAACAGGCAACACACCTCACCCATAAAAACACCTGGCAGATACGCGTTGAGCAGCGTCGCACCAACGTGCAATAAGCGCCCGGTTTTCAGATAACCTTGTGGTACGTCCCGCAGCGGCGTCAGCGATTTTTCAATGGCGGCCAGCACCTCGGCTTTAATCATCGTCACCGGCAAGCTCCTGTGGTGTAAGATCGATACTGTGCACAACCTGTACCGCACAGTTTTCTCCCAGCTCCTGCCAGGAGAGTACGGGAACATTAAACAGCCCCGTTTCCGTTATTTTGCGCAGAAAGCGGCGAGCATCGACCGAGGTCACAATGTTCAACTCACCGTGCTCTGCCAGTGCCTCCTGAATTAAGCTCAGAATGCGCGAACTTTGCCCAAGGCTCAGGGCCGCATAAGTCCCCATCGAAGTCTGACGGATAGACTCGCGGATCAGGTTTTCGATTCCTTCCCCCACGCGCAGGACGCGCAGCGCCTCACCGTTCGGCTGCAGCCGGTGCAAAATATGCCGACGCAGCGCCATGCGCACATATTCGGTCAGCATCAGCACATCTTTCTCACGCGGCGCCCATTCAATCAGGGTGCCAAAGACCGTGCGTAAATCGCGGATCGAAATACTTTCTGCCACCAGCCTCTGAAGGGTTTCCGTAATCTTGCTTATCGGCAGCTGCCGCTGCAGCTCTTTAACCAGCTCCGAATAGCGCTTCTCCATAGCATCCATCAGATATCGTGCCTCCTGCACGCCGATAAACTCCGCCATGTGACGCAACAGGACCTGGCGGAGCAATGCCGTGATGCGTTGGTTTCCCTCGGCAATCGCGAGCCCCATGCTCTGCGCTTTTTTTCCGGCCTCTGCTGTCAACCAGCCGATACTTCCCATTCCGTCCGGCAGCGGTTGTACTTCGCACCCCGGCTGTTTATCAGGCTCCAGCAGCAGGTATGCGCTCTCGGGGATAGCGAATGAAAAGACCGGCTCCTGGTAGATCAGCACCGACATCCCCTTCACGTAGTCCCGGCTATCTGGCCTGATAGTGATTTCCGGCAGCGGCACACCGTATTCTTCGAAAAGCATCCAACGTAAGGCATCAATATCCCGGGCCAGCGTGCCGGTATTGAGCGATGGCATCACGTGCAGCGTTAACGGCCTGGCACCAGGCTGCATCCGGTCTTCACTCATCTCTCCCGTTTGCGGTATATCGTGTTGTGTGTGCCTGGAGCGACGCCAGAATAAAAAGAACGGCAGCGCGGTGAACGCCGCCAGGACAATAAAGTCCAGGAAGGGAAAACCGGGGATCAGGGCGAATAAAATCAGGACCGCGGCCGTCAGCATCAGCGCCTGCGGCTGTCGACCAAGCTGGGTGGTTAATTCGCTGGCAAGATTCTGTTTCTTCTCCCCTGGCACGCGGGTGACGATAATTCCGGCGCTCAGTGAGATAAGCAGCGAAGGGATCTGTCCGCACAGCCCATCGCCAATCGATAACACGCTGTAGGTTTGTACCGCATCACCCAGCGGCATGTCGTACTGCACCACGGCGATGATGATGCCACCGATAATATTGACCAGAACCACAATAATTCCGGCAATCGCATCGCCTTTTACAAACTTCATGGCCCCATCCATGGCGCCAAGAAAGCGGCTCTCCTGCTGAACCTGCTGGCGAAGGTGCCGCGCCTGAACCGCGTCAATCACCCCAGCCCGCAGATCGCCATCAATGCTCATCTGTTTTCCAGGCATACCGTCGAGCGAGAAGCGGGCGCTGACTTCGGCTACGCGCTCGGTTCCTTTCGTGATGACGATAAACTGGATGATGGTGATTATCGTAAAAATAACCAGCCCCACCGTCAGGTTGCCCCCCACCACAAAATGGCCGAAGGCATCCACGATGTTGCCCGCATCGTGCTGCAGCAAAACCAACCGCGAGGTGCTGATGGTCAATGACAGCCGGTACAGTGTGGTAATCAGCAGCAAAGAAGGGAAAACCGACAGATCCAGCGGGTCATTGATGTAGATGGCAATCAGCAGCAAAATGACCGAAAACGCGATGTTAACAGCGATCAGGATATCCACCATGAACGTCGGTAAAGGCAGGATCATCATCACGATAGCAATCAGCAGCACCACCGCCAGAATAATATCCTGACGCCCGGCGCAGGCGGCGAGCCCCTTCTGCAGACCTTGCATACTCATGCTTTTCATCATTGAGATTTGCATAGCGACTCCAGAAAAGCTTGCTGCCGGCGATGCACCCGCAGCCACAGTTCCGCCGCGCTATCGACTGCCGGACAACAGCTCATCGCAAGGGAACCACGCAGCTGAAAAATACGCTGTGGAATACCGGCAAAGTCAGCGGGCTTCCAGCGCTGAAGCGCCAGTAACAGCAGGTTGTCATCATAGGGAGCCAGCGGCATACACTGGCTCATGTGGAGTCGGCCATCCTGCCAGCTAAGCCAGGTTTGAAACCGCTCGCCCTGCCAGTACATCCCGGCGGCGGCTGGGCGCGCGGGCAGTTCGGCTAGCTGTATAAACAGCAGAATATTAAGCTCTGTCACTCGGTCTAACGCCATACGACCTCCCGCTTGCGTAGGGCTACAGAGTTCCAGATAAGGCGCGCACAGGTAATCAGGTGATAGCCCGTTCTCCCTTCATACTGCGCAGTACGGCGAGAATTTGTTCACGCTGATCTTCATCGTTAAAACAGGCTTCGGGCATCAGCGAGAACAGCGCATCCAGATGCTGTAAAAGTCGGTTGTATAAACGCACAGACGCGGTCCGCTGCGCCAGCCGTGGCGCGAGCCATTCATCAAACAGCCAGCTTTCATTGGTCATCTCGATAAGCAACGGAAGCAGCGTTCCTGAAGCCATCTCGCACGCGGATTCGGTTCGCAAGCACTCCTGCTCAAGCCCCAAAAACAGCAATAAGCGGCGCAGGCGTACCAGCACCCCCGCCAGCCGCTGCTGTTGGGAGCCGACAACGCAGGCGGAAAGCTCAAAGGCCATCATGCGCAGCAGCACCCTCAGCCGCTGGCGACGGTCCGGCCAGTCCATGATGCGCTGAAACCACTCGGCTAATGAGGCAACCTCCTCGTCCATTGCCTGCTGGAATAAACGATTGATTTGCGCCAGCGCGCCTTTGCTCACCTGTCCCAGCTCCAGCATGCCAAACAGCGATATCTCCCAACCCTGCTCGCTCATCAGTTCAGCAAGCTTCTCGCTCAGCGCTTTACGTCTTTTGCTGTTTGGTTTTTCAGCGAGTAGTAGCGCCGCAACGCCCAACAGTTGTTGACCAAGGGGCGAACCGGAATGTGGTTGCGTCAGTTGAGCGGGGATACCGCCCACCTGCTCCTGCATCCGCTGCACCATCCGCAACAAGGCCTGCTGCCGTTGCTCCAGCCGCTCTTTGAGATCGGCCTGCTGTAAATCTTTGAGCCGTCCGCTCAGCGCCATCCCCATGTCTTCGAGCGTTTCTATGAGCGCGCTGCCGGAGGTTTCTTCAAGCTCAATAAGCGCCTGCGCCATCGGTGATGGTGCATCTTCCGCCTGCACCTGCGGTTCCCGCAGGCTGGCGTCATGATTCTGAAGCACGGCCGTCTCAGAGACTCTCATCCTGCTCTCCTGTCTCCGGGCAACCCGGGCGCAGCCATTGCAACAATTGCTGAAAATGGCCTTCGAGCGAGAACGCCACCGACAGCTGTGACGATGCTAAAACCACGCTGTCCCGGGGTAGCTCAGGGGCCGCAAGCAGCACAAAGCGCGAGCCGAACGCCTCCCGCATGCTCTGCTGAAGGTCAGGATGGCACTGCAAGGTCAACACCCCCTCATTCGCCATCTGTTCTGCCTGCAACGCGAGCCGGGCGCACAGCGTTTTGTCCGGGGGTTGCTGTTCAAACCAGGCGCTTAATACCTGCTCAATACAGTGATGGATGCGACCCGATACCGCGCTGACAAGCGCCCGCTCCTGGGCTTCATCACCCAACAGGCGAATGACGTGCTTTCGCAGCCAGCGGACTTCCAGGCGCCTGAGCGTATCGCGTTGCAATGCGCGGGACTCACGCTGCCTGGAGGCCTCCATCTCGCGGCAGTTTTTCTTCGCTTGCTGAATGAGGCCCTCGGCTTTGCGCCGGGCCGCATTGACTATCCCTTTTGCCTCAAGATCCGCACGACGTATGCAGGCGGCCTGTTGCAGCAGCCCCGTTAACTGTTCTGCCGGGATAATGCGCCCGCTCGGCAGTGGCGCGGCAAGTTCAATCAGCGGAAGTCGGCACATAGCGTTCGCTCCAGTAAATTCATAGCCAGCGCCGGTACCGGCAACCATAACGCACGTTCGCAGGGCGCAAGCGTAATCAGCAGTGCATGCAGCACAGGATCGTTTTGTGCGGCGCGGGTCAGTACGGCAGTACCCAACTGCAATGCAATTTCAACCGTTTGTGTCGGCGAAAATAGGGCTCGGTGGTTTCCCTGACAAAGTCCGAACAGTTGCCAGATAAGCCCGTCATCAAGCAGGTGTAATAGCGCCCGCCGGTAGTCCGGCAGCAGAAAATAGTCGTTGCAGCCAAGCACCAGCAACCCCGTGGCCAGCGCAAAGGCCTGAAGACGAGGAGCAAGCTGGACCATGCGCTGCTGCCGGAGGCTAAGTGTGACAGGAAGACGCGGTGTTCCCCTGCGTACCTGCAGTGCCTGATTCAGACACCGGTCGAGCGGTGGGTTAGCCCCGTAGCGCCACTTCACCGCAGGGGCAAAGCCAAGCCGTGTCAGCCAGCGAGGGTGGGCGTAGCGCGCGGGTGTCCACAGATAACGATGCATCCGTAACAGGACTTCATCGGGGATCCGGGTGGCTAGCCTCTTTTTTTGCGCCAGACTATCAACATCAGAGAAATCAGCAGCAACATTGCCAGCAGCAACGGGGGTATCAAAGCCCAACGATGTAGATTTATCCACGCAATTGCCCTCCACGGTGTGACAGTTGGCGCGTTAGTCACGCTCTGCATACGAAACTCGGCTGGCTGCATCAGAATGCCAATATGCTCTTTCTGCAAACCGGGGATAGACTTTTCAACCAGGTTGCTCATCTGCACCCGGAAAGCTTCAAGATTGACCTGCGGTGAATACTTAATAAATACCGCCACGGAAGCCGGTCCAACGGACCCGTCGTCGTTCGCACTGCCATAAGCAATGGTCACATCGGCGTGGATCACCCCGTCCATCTGACTCAGCATCCTCTCAATTCTCTGCTCGTTGAGAAAAACAATTTTTTGCTGCTCCTCGACGGGCGATACCACCAGTTGATTCGGGGGAAACATGGTTTCCGTAGAAACGTAGCTGCGCCGTGGAAAACCGTTCAGGCGTAGCAGTTCAACGGCGTTGATAAACTGCGATTGTTCCACCCGCAGAGTAACGCCCCCGGCCTCGGACTGCTTATCGGCATCAATATGGTGCTGCATTAGGATCGCCAGCATCTGATTGGCATCGTCCTCGGGCTGCGCGCTGTAGAGCTCAACGCGGCAACCCGTTAGTAGTAACGTCAGCCCGAGGATCAGAGCCAGACGCAGATACTTCATGTCATATTGGCCAGTTTATTGATCGACTGGGAAACTGCACCGGCCACCTTAGCGCCCAAGTCCACACCCACGGTCGCCCCAAGCGTCGTGACCTGCTGTACAAGCATCTGAGAGGGTGTTAGACTGCCCACATTCCCCTGCGGCGTACCGGCAAGGAGTAATTTATTGAAGGCGGCAATTTGCTCGCCATCTGGCGCGGGTACGGCGGTTGCCGATGGCGCTACAGCCATGGTGGCAACCTCCATCGTGTTTACACTGTTAATCGCACTCATCAGTCACTCCTGTTAAGCTTATTTAAGCCAAGTTTTCACTGTTTCAGCTTCTGGAAGGGCAACGTCTGCAAGCGCCTGGCGCGCCAGGGCGGGTTCATTCAAACCGGCCAACAGCACCGCACGGCATATCGCCTGCAGGCTGGTGTTCTCAACCAGCAAAGGCAGCGCTGGCAGAATGGCATGGACTTGTCGTTGCAGACCGTGGTTTATCCCGGCAAAGGCCGCCTCGACCACCAGCCGCCTCACCTTCTCCGTCAGCATCATATTTTGGTGATAATGCCACTGAGCATATCTTTGATAGTTTTGATCATCGCACTCTCGTAGTTAATAAAAGTGGAGTACTGCTGTACGGCAAACTGGGCTTTGAGCATGGCTTCCGGATTTGAGATGTCCTGGCCGTTCATTTTGTCCTCAATCTCCTGCCCGGCCTGATGCGCCAGGCGTGATAAGCTGTCAACAAGTTGCTCAACGTTCATTCATTGCCACCTCCGATTACGCGAGCCGTTAAGCATTCGATTATAACCGCAGCGGCACGGTTACCTATCAGGTGATGACCTGAATGTAACGGCAGGTTCTGCCGGGTTGTCCGTTGGCGGAAACAGACGAGCCAGCAGGCGGAAAAAGGGGATGCTTACCTGCTGTCCGGTTACCGGACAGCCTGCTGCCCCGAAGCGCAAAAATGCCAGCGTTCCCCAGGCGGCATTGCTCACCGGGCGAAAGATCGGGAGGCTCAGGCCGACGGAGGTCATCATAAAAGGCTGACCGACGACCGCCGCCGTGAGTAATGCGCGTGACCCTAGGGACACCATTCCGGCAATACTCTGGCTCTTGCTCGCGTCATAAAAACGGTGTGCAATGAGGTACACCGCATTGGCGATGCTGTCGTGCCCCATCGGCAAGCCATGTTTGCGGTGATAAATCAGGCAGGCAATATCGGCAATGGCGATGGCCAGGCCAAACCCGGCGAGCAGCAGCAGCGGTGCCGAGCCACCGCTGAACACCGCCAGCACGATCCCCGCACCACAGCACAAAATCTGCCCTCCCAGCACAACGCTCTGCCAGCTGAAAAGGCCTGCGGGGATCATGTCTGCCGCCCGTTCAGTCAGTCTGGCGAGCATGCTCTTCTGCCCCTGTTTGCAGGCGTTTTCAGCCTCCTTATTCGTGGTATCTTGCTGCGGTGCGGGTAAAACCGGAACCGTCAACCCCTCAACCATCTCCAGTACCATCTGCCGAACTTCTGCACTGACCTCCACTCCATGACCAGTGCGACCAATATCTACCATGCCGGGCTGACCGTGGGTGAGTGCCGCTGCGCCCGATAACGTTCATAGCAGGCAACCACTGAATCAACCATTCTCTTGAGCTCTTCCTGACTGGGAGTAGCGCTCTTTTCGTCGGCCTCGACCACGGCGGGCGCAAGAGTGGCTGATGGGCTAATACTGCCCTGTATGCGCTCAACCCGTGCGGTGTACATGTCAATCCCACCGCCTGCGATGGTAAGCACCGCCGTGATACCCGACGAAATACTTGTGAGCGTATGGGCGGTGCTTCCCGGCAGATGCGCGGAGGGTAAAAAGATAGAGGAGAGCGCAATGCCAATGCGGAATGCGCAGGAAGCGACGTCACCGACGGTTTCGGCATGTGAGTCGCTCATACCGCAGGTCGTCATCAGCGTCTTCGCCGCCAGCACGATAGAATCATTTCCCGTTTTGAGCGGCTCGCGGTCGTTACGCACCTGAATCAGGTTATACAGTGCGCAACAGGCATCCCCTGCCGCAACAATCATGGCGGTACCGGTCACGACGGTAAGAGGGATCCCGGCACCGCCGGACAGTACCGCCGCCGCTAACGACAACCCAAAGGAAACACTGGACATGGTAAAACGCACTAAGTGCTGATTAAAATACCCGGTATAAGCCTGTCGCTTCAGTTGGCTTTCTTCACTCTGCGGGGTCGCGAGAACCGGCCGCGCCGCGCCAGGCGGAAGCAACACCGGGCGGGTAACGTCGGCATCATGGCCCTCGGGATCGTAACTGTAAGCATTTGTCAGTGAAGTGAAGCGGGAATAGTCGTCTACTCTTAGCATGTTGTTCCCCATCGACTCACCCGGCACGCTACGCCAGAAGCTGACTCAGCATTTGCTCTGCATTGGCGCGCACCGTGCTATAAGAAGGATCTTCGTAGCTCATCGTCAACGCGGTCTGCAGCGCGACTCTGGTTTCAGAAAGTTCACCCATCGCTTTCAGACAGACCGCTATCTGATACACCGGCTCGGGATGGCAGGCGTCCAGCATCAGCGCGTAGCCGTAGTAGTTCATCGCCAGCACATATTCCTTTTGCATCATCAGCACACCAGCAAGTGCAATATGCGCGCGCCAGCTCCAGGGCTGAATCATCACCATCCAGGAAAAATCCATCAGGGCACGATCGTAATCCCGCTGCAGCCAGGCGGCATAACCTCTGGCATAAACCTCATCCGGGGAGAGCTCCAGCGCCTTTTTGATAATCGGGTCGTGCCACAGCGTCTGCTCAAGAGATGTCAGTTCCATATTCTTCTCCAGCTCATTCAGTAGTGGGATGAACGTCGCTTTCTATGGTTACGTAGCGTATCGGCGGTTATTTCCAGCCAACTCTCGCTGTTGTGAAACACCATGACCGCCCCCAGCTTGTATAACAGCCGTACCAGTTGATGGCGCTGCATCGCCAGCAGGCGATCCCACACATCGGTTATCACCAGCATTCTGACTGCACGCAGCCACGAGACTTGTTGAAACAAGCTGCGGAGGATCCTCCATAGCGCCACCAGCGATGAAGGCTGGGGCTGACTGTCCGGTACGCGATGAAAACTGCACAGGATCAGATTATCTTCATCGATACGGAAGACGAGACGGTAGGGATTCCGCTCCACCTGCTGCCCAAGCAGCAACCCGCAGCCGGGCAAACAAGCAGAACGCGGAACCAGTCCCTCCTTACGCAGCAGTCGCGCTATTTCGTCCATACGATATCCTCCGGCATTTAGCGCGAAATCGCGCGCAGAACATGACTAAATACCTCTACGAGATTGCGGCCCATCTCCATCATTTGCTGCATGATTTCGCGGGCCTTCATCAACGTGTCGTCCAGCGTTTTAGCATACGACTGCGCACCTTTGTTCTGCAGCTCGGCAATGGCTTTTTCCGCATCCGCGTTGCGGGTTTCACTTCCCGAAGCCCAGCTACCAATGCCGTTGGCCACCTGCCCCATGGCGTTACCTACCGTCATCCCGGCCTCGCCGAAAAAGGCTCCGCCGACCGTCAGCCCCCCGGCAAACATCCCGCCAATCGCCCCGGCTTTAGCGGCACCATAGCTATCGTCGATGGCTTCAACACTTTGCTGCAGGGTGTTGATTTCAAGCCCCCAGCTCAGCTCCTGTTTTTTTTGGTTATAGAACTGCATCGTGTCGCGCAGTTGCTTCGCAAGCATCAGCAGCTTGCTCCAGATCTCATCGAACATAGCGAAAAAATCGTTCGCATCGAGCGTTCCTTTACCACTGCCCTGAACGTTAACGCTGTCGTTAACAGATAACGACCGATTCGCGGGGTCCCCAATCGCCTCAGTGATCGGGCTAACATCCAGAAATACCATTGAATTTTCAGAAATAACTGCTCTGGCCATCTCTCCTCCTCAGGCCCGTTGTCCGGCAATTTTTGCCAACACCGTGCCGCTGTTATCGATAATTTCTGAGGCAATTCTCAGCGCGTTAGCACCATCCTGATACGCTTCATTGAGCCTTTTTTGTTGCGTTTTCTTGCGGTCTTCCGTCCAGTTCTGCATAAAATCGATATAGCCCTGCTGCACAATCAGCCGTTCAATATCTCTTTGCAGTTTTGCGCTGGTGGCGGCCGCGATGGATGCCGAAATACGATTCGCCCCGCCGGCCGTTGCCCGTGTTATAAGCAGGGCTTTGTGGGTACAATCGCTAATAACGATTTTCACAATGCTGCGGCGGAGCATTTGCAAAATGGTGTCACGAAGTTTCTTCGCCACCACCTCTTCGCTTTTTTTCAGCAGATCCTTACCGGCGCCTTCGATAGCTGTTTCCACAAGCTTCGCAACGCCTTCGCGGATAAAACTTTTACTGATGCCGCGTACCATGTTCGATTCGGCCTCCAGCTCATGAGCCGCGGCTTCTAGCGCCATATCGCCAACCTCAACCATCTCGCGCTCAAGCGCCATGCCAAAGTCTTTGCCCATCACCCGGCTGACTTCCTGCCCCGCTTTCTCCGCCAGTGTCTTCAGTTCACCCTCTGCGCCTTTGGCAACGGCATCGATGAGCACTTTACCCACGCCCGAGTCCAGCACCTTTTCTGTGGCTTTGGTGATAGCGCGAGCGGCGCTAATACCGCGGCCGATCTGCATAATATCCAGCGCCAGCGCCACGCCTTCACAGGCAGTTTGTACCGTCCCAGCCGCATTGATAATGTCGTTGCAAACCGACTTATTGGCCCCCAGCAGCAGCGCGGTCTCTGCGCCCGCTTTAACCATCCCGGCCTCCCCAGCCGAGAAATACGCCGCACCATCGGCAATCGCCAGCGGATCGGCCGTTAAAACGCCTTCAACCATCTTCAGTACGCCGACCACGGCCTCAACGCCGCTGATTATCCAGTCAAAAACCGCGCTGAAGATCCCGGCTTTCCGCGCCTGGTCGGCCCGCTCAATCGCTTTATTGATTTGCTCCTGATATTCCGCAACCTGCTTATTACGCAGTGCTGCCTGAACCTCAGTTGCACGTTCCAGCTGCTGGCACAGAGCATTGGCGCTGTTACCCGAAACTTTCAACACTAGCTGCGTCATCATCATGGATAACATCATGGGCTCCATTTCTAGTACATCGCGCACCGTGGGGCATTTCGCACCTCCAGACTGAGCGCCCATAAGCTTGCGTATCGCGCTATCCGCCTCCTGCAAACTCACGAGCCCTCGGCGTTTCACGCCCTTATCCTCGTCAGTAAACAGCGCCAGCGCATGAAGGTGTTCGCCTAATGCCCCGCAGGTGATGTGCGGTGTCTGTACCCGAGCGGTGAAAAGTCGACGGAAAGCCTCATCGCTGGCGGCTGGAGCACCGTTAATTTGCATCCGACTCATGATCTTCTCCTGTTTTGCTCATGCCTGCACGCGCACGTCGGCGTATATCCGCCACATCCTTGTTCTCATGGTTATCTTCCTGATGCTCCACACCGCATACCAGCAACGCTGCCCGAAAGGCCTTGGCCGCCAACGGTAAATTACCGCAGGCGAGATAACATTCCCCGGCGGCGCAGGGTACCTGCGCCTCCGATACTCTTATTTTCGCGGCACGCCCATAGGCGTAGATGGCATCACTCCAGGCAGCGTCAGCCTGGCAACAGGCGCCCAGTTCAAACCAGTACTCAAAAGACCACGCGTCATAGATGGTCAGTACCTTAAAGATCCGGGCTGCTGCACCGTATTCCCCTGCGCTTGCCAATTGCCGCGCATAACGCTGCAAAACATTCAAATCAGCACTGATATCCGTAGCAAAAAGCATCCGCAACGCGCCGCCCTGCTGAAAAAACCGCAGCACAATTTCTGAATCCCGACCGTCCGTTTTCATCATCAGTACATCTTCTGTGCAATAATGCTGAGTAAGTCACCCCATTTGCTGAGTAATCCGGTCATCTGCGTGACAACGGCATTGATCTCCTGGGTCAATTTCTGAATGCTGAGTTGTCCCTGGGTCATCAGGTCGGTATCGCGGTTCGCGCTGTTATCAAGAGCCGCTTTGACCGCCTGCAGCGACCCCTTATCCAAGCCATCTGTACCACCATGCTTACTGATGTAATCGTCAATCGACATACCATCGACAAGAATGCCGTTGTCGCGCATATATTTCACCACCTCATCAGGTACCGGTTTACGGGTTTTATCATCACCTTTTGCGGCGTCGGCAATAACCTCATCCATTCGATTAGACATATCCTGTGTATTGCGCGCACGATCGGTGCTGGTATTTATTTTGCCAAAAAGCGCGTTGGCAATTTTTTGCAAAACCAATTGCAAATTATCAAGAACCGAAAAACCGTAGGCGAATGGATTATTAATATCCTGGTCATCCGCAAAGGTATTATCATCGCCTGCGCCCAACTTGATATTCGACGTTGTTAAACCTGGGGTGTTAAAATCAAGACGATGACCGAATGATAGATATCCACTCATATTTTCACCTCAGTAGCACTATTGGTTATTAACCATATTTTTAAGTCGCGATTGCAGTTGCTTTAGGGCAACGTTCAACGCTTGCATATCCTTCCCGGCCTGACGTTCTAGCCCCGCAATACCCTGAGGCATCAAATCCTGCAGGTCGTTAAGCTTTTTCGCGGCGGCATGGTCAGTTGAGGCACGCGCCACGAGTTCAGCCATCGCCAGCTTCAGCCTAGTGAAGTTTGAATAGCACTGACACAGTCGGGAATATTCACGCTCCATTCTTTTTTGTTCAGCCGCAATATTAGTTTTCATCATCAGGTTTTACAGGTTGATTGTGATAGCGATATGCGATCACCTTGATAATATCTTCGGCCTGAATCACTGCTTCCAGCAATAGGGTGAACTGCTGATATTGCTCCTGGGTGGCCGGACCTTTCATCGACTGCAGCAATCGTATTTTTGCTGCCTGCAATATTTTTAATCTGTCCTGCGCCTGGTTAATCGAATCGCGCACACTATCTTCTAAATAAGTCAGCGTTGGCATCGTGCTATAGGCTCAGAAATTGAAAGAATAGTTAATCAATGCGTCAGGAAATCTGAGCGCCACCGCTGTGTCGGTCAGGGCAACAACTTCGCCTCCCTGCGGGAGCTGGCTCCCCGTCCTCAGGCGCTCGCCATCTTCCAACAGCAGGTAGAGCCCCTGGTGGCCATGGACAATAGCGGCAATCGGGGAGGGGAAGCGCTGGCTCCCCTCCCCGGACGACGCCACATTCTGGTAGCTCAACGCAATCCCGGGGAATTGCTGGCGCAATTGCGCCAGCAGATGGTTTAAAGATTGCTGTTCATTCATATTCAGTACGCCGCTGATGACGAACGCCTGACCGACTGAGGTCACGCTGACTTTTTCCGCCAGCCTCTGCTGCAACAGGCTGGCGATCAACGCGTTGATTTGGGTTTCATGAAGGTTGTCGATATGCAGATGTTTCAGGCCGGGGATCGTCCTCAACTGCTGCTGGATACCCGCCCAGCGCTTGCCCATCATGATATCGGCGTTAATGCTAATCTCACCCGGTGCGTGGCTTGCGAGTTCTACCTCGTCATACCCCGCCTGGGTCAGGACATCTCGCACCTGCCTGATAAGCTGATCGGTGCACACCACATTATCCTGATACAGCACTCCCCATGCGCCCAGCTTCAGGCGCACGCTTTGCAGGCTGTCGCTCTTCTCACAGTAGCCAGAGAGCCGAAGCGTGCCATCCTTTTCCCAGATTACGGCGATCTGCATCAACCCGTTTTGCTGCAGCAGTTCTGCCACCCGGGAGGTCATCGGCGGCGGTAGCGGTGGGTTCTCGCTACAAAGCAGGACCAATCCGGTAGCCCCCATCAGTATCAGGCACGCGAGCGCCATCCCCCAAAACAGGGCTGGACTTGTTCGACGAAGCGGATAACGGGATAAATTGGCATGGTGCTGGCCAAATGCCATCGTCAGCCCCAGAGCGTGCACCACGCCCTCTTCGGGTAATGGCTTGGCGGGCTGATGCCGCCGGCCATTGACTCGTACCGGAGCGCCCTGGGTATTGATCAACAGTCCTTCTGGTGCCGCGGTGAATTCAAGTCTGTCGCCGCCGCACAACGGAATACAGAGATCGCAGCCGCGCTCTCCGACCGAAAGATGCCCATCCGCCAGCCAGACTTCACGGCCGTGCAGTACCCCGCCGAGTAAACGGATTTTCCACTCTCTATCCATAGCTGCTGTCGCTATTGGCTACGGTGGCTTTGATGAGAAACAGACGGATAACGCTATGGGTCTGGTTAAGATCGTTGCGGAACAAATGCCCAATAATTGGAATATCGCCAAGCAGCGGGATCTTGTTCTGCGCCTGCATCTGTTTATCCTGCTTAAAGCCCCCCAGCAGCAGGCTCTGCCCAGGATGGAGGGTGGCCTGAGAGGCTATCTCTGAGTTTTGTACTTCCGGTAAAGGTTCATCCTGACTCAACGGCTGGTTTTGCTGCCCGTCCTGGATATTGAGACTCAGCATGATATTCTGCTTGCCCTGCTCCTCCAGCAGCCGTGGGGTGACCCTGAGAAGCGACCCCGTGGTGATGGATTCAAGTTTTGCGACTTTGTCGCCCTGCAGTTTGGTGTAAAACGTGATGTTTTTATCCAGCACTGCCTGAATGTTATTGAGCGTCACCACCGACGGTTGCGACAAAATATAGGCGTGGGAATTTTTCTCAAGCGCCACCAGCCGAGCCATAAAGCTGGGCGTGTTGCTAATGACGGTGGAGAATCCCCCTCCGGCGTTACTGTCCGGGCCGTTAAAGGAGATGGAACCGCCGCCCAGAGAAAGCGCTGCGCTCCAGTCAATACCGAGCTGGCTGACGTCCCCGGCATCAACATCAATAATCGTGACCGAGATTTCTATCATCTGAGGCCGTCTATCCAGCTCACTGATGAGTTTGCGGTAACCCGCCATATTGACCGAGCGATCCCGCACAATGACGGCATTTTGTCGCGGATCGGCAGAAAACATCGGTAATCCCTGCGTCGCAGCAGAACTGCTGCTCGTGGTCGGCACACTACCACGGCTCATATCGCGCAGTACGCTAACAATCCCCGGGACAACGACGTTTTGATCGCGGTACTGGTAATGGTCATCCACCGCGGTGGCATATTTTAGCGGGTACACCACAAGGCTGACCGCATCATCCCGGCGGCGGGTCATCTCTCCATCCAGCATGGACGCCAGCTGGGTAATGCGCGCGGTGCAGGCGGGAACGCCGCTAATATCGATGGCATTAACACCTGGGATGGTGCGCGCTTCGCAGCTACTTTTTTCTGGCACGTCTCGTTTACGCAGATAACGAATAAAGGTGCTGGCAGGCAGTGTGTTTAGGGTAATGACGTGATGCGCCACGCGTGATGCGGGGTAGACAAACAGCGTATTGCCATCAAGCCAGGTCACAAGGTTATATTGCGTGGTTAATCTATTCAGAATTACAACGGGAGAAGCCGGCGGGATTGCACCGCTAAATGTTTCCACAATGGCCGGGTCGATGACCACTGGTGTGTCATCGTTCTCTGCTAAATTTTGCAAGACCGCTGCCAGCGAGATTTTCCGGGCACGCAGAGAAAAATCAGCACCCTTCCAGGCTAGCGTTTGCGCGTGAGCACACAGACAAAAAAACAGCGCAGGAAATACCACAATTCTTTTTATTCTCATAGCGGCCTCACGTCTTGCTGTTTTTTTTGACCAGCAATGATGTTTGCCAAATATCGTGTCAGCGCCAGATGTTTTTCAATTTCAACGGCCATTCTTTCAGTTGACATGTTTTTGTCATAATAACAACACAACCACCCACCATCAGGTATTAACTGCAAGGCGTGATCGTGAATTTCCGGGCAGGCAGCAAGTAATAGAGTGATATGCCTCACGGTTTCAAGCGGAAAGTTATCGATACTGTCAATAAAAATAGCCAAAACTAAAGACAGCGTACACAAATATCCACGCGCCATTCTGCCATCTAATTTCATCAGCATGATTGCACTATCAGATGAAATACGTAAGTGCTCGACCGTAGGGATTTGTTTAAACTTATCGAACATAGGCAGAGCCTCCTAAATAGCTTTCATAATATATTCGTTCAGGGTCCCCTGAGTGTACATCAGTAAAAGACCTGATACCTTTTCCTCAGTGTCTTGCCATCATATTCACTTACAAATTCACACAATGGTTTTTCTCGGCATTTATTACGCTTTATATTAATTAGACTTTTTATCTGAATCGAGAATAAGGCCGATAATTTCGTATTCTGACATCACTAAGCCTGATGACGTTCCGCGTTGTAAAACCACCTAAGGACAACAATGATGAAAAATCAGCACACCCTGGTGGGGAAATTAACACTACTGATATCTGTTGGCCTGCTAATCATTTGGTTGATTACTATATTCACCACAACCTATATTTCACTAAATCAAAATCGGCGACGGATTATTGAAGATTTATCCCATATGTCGCGGCTGCGGGTGGGGCTAAGCAACCATCGATTTGAAGGTGCTGAGCGAGATGCGCTGGCGCTCGCCCAGAGCTATGGCCTCTACCACTATGTCCCTACGGACACGCATCCTGTGGCAAAAAGCGAGAGTCGCTATTTCCCCGTCGATGCCAGCATCTGTACGCCTCAGGACAAACAGGCCCAGGATCTGAATTTCATTCAGGTTTATGGCACAGCAGGACAGACATACTATCTTGATAGTTTTATTCTTGACCGACGCTATGGTATTTCTCTTTTGCCCCCGCTCGATCATTCGCCCGACTATTTTATTCGCCGGCAAAACGAGCTGTGGCAATTTCCACGCCGCGCGACGCACGACAACCTGTTCTGGGGTAAACCAGAATACATCCCCGGCACCGGCTGGAGCGTCTCTATCGCGGCAGCAGGCTCTCACGACATCCTGTTTGGCTTAGCGGTTAAGCTTAACGACCTGCTTTCCTATGGCCACAACGTCTCGGACAGCGATATCAATCTCTGGCTTGATAAGCACAATCAGATCCTGCCCTTCTCGGACCTTGCGAAAAGTAACAGCGAAACGCTACAAAAATTGTTGCAGAACCTGCCTCTCCACGACGGATGGCAGCAGATCCCGGGCTATCTGGTGCTTCGCAGCGAACTTAAAGGCCCCGGCTGGCAGCAGGTTATCCTGTACCCGACCAGCGGGGTGCTAAAACGTGCGCTTAGCATCGTAGCGAAGCAGCTACCTTTTGCCCTGACTACCCTGCTACTGTTGGCGATGATGCTGTTCTGGCTGCTTCACCGCCATCTGGCTCGCCCGCTGTGGGACTTCGTCAACATCATTGAGAAAACCGGGCCAGACACCCTCTCCGCCCGGTTACCGGAAAACCGCCACGACGAGCTGGGAAGCATTGCCTGTGCCTATAATTTGCTGCTTGATACCCTACACGAGCAGTATGACAACCTCGAAAATACCGTCGCCGAACGCACCCGCGAACTGATGATCGCCAAGCAGCAGGCCGAGCAGGCCAACAAGCGTAAAAGTAGCCATCTGACGACGATAAGCCACGAACTGCGAACGCCTTTAAGCGGGGTGCTGGGGGCTCTCGAACTTCTGCAATTAACTCCCATGAGTGAAAAACAGTCGCAGTTGTCCAATACGGCCAGCCAGTGCACCCTTTCGTTACTCAGCATCATCAATAATTTGCTCGACTTCTCACGCATTGAATCCGAACAGCTCTCGCTCCACGTCGAGGACACCGCAATACTCCCGCTGCTGGATCAGGCGATGCATACCATCCAGGGCCCCGGGCAAAGCAAAGGGTTAACACTGAAAACCTTTGTTGGTCACCGGGTACCGTTGATATTTCAGGTGGATGGGACTCGCCTGCGGCAGATCCTGGTTAACCTGCTGGGCAACGCCCTCAAATTTACCGATAAGGGCGCGATTTGCCTTAGCGTTAAACGTAGCGATGATTTTCTTATTTTCGCCGTGAGCGACAGCGGGCGAGGCATTCCCCTTGCGGATCAAAAAGCCGTATTCGAGCCTTTTTTTCAGAGCCAGGGGCACAGTCAGGGAACGGGTCTCGGCCTGACGATTGCCTCGACCCTCGCAAGAATGATGGGAGGATGGCTTGAGTTACGCAGTACGCCGGGATTTGGCACTTGCCTCTCGCTGTTGCTGCCGCTTGGCAAATATCAGCCTCCCGAACCGCTGTCGGGCGAGATTGCCGCGCCGCTGGTTCTGCATCGCCAGCTCTGCGCCTGGGGGCTAACGTGCGAAATCGCCAGACAAGAGAGCGTATTTAGCGCCGATGACCTGTGCTTTCTGCCAGGAAAGCTGCGTGAAACCGTACTCCACGCGCTTTCTGGCGTGGCGAGTGAGTGCGCCGACCAGCTTCCGGTACAACCCTGGAGGCTACATATTTTGCTGGTTGATGACGCGGCTATCAATCGGGATATTTTTGGCATGATGCTGGCTTCTCTTGGCCAGGAATTTACCCTAGCGGCGAGCGGTGAAGAAGCGCTGGCGCTGGGTCGACAGCAGCGGTTTGATCTGGTGTTGATGGATATTCGTATGCCGGAGATGGACGGCATGACGTGCGTCCGGCTCTGGCGACGGGACGCACTGAATCACGACGCCCAGTGCATGATTATGGCGCTCTCGGCGAATACGGCACCGGAGGAAATAAGCCGCTGCAAAGAGGCTGGTATGCAGCATTATCTGACTAAACCCGTCTCTCTCAATCAGTTGGCCAATGGGATCTCCATTGCCGCGGAGTACCAGCTGGAACGCGGTATCGCCCTCCAGGAGCAGGATCACATTGTCGAGCACGCACTGCTTCCCCTGGACGATGCGGCCATGCGCCGCAAAATACTCCACTCGCTGCATTTGTTGCTTTGTGAACTCGAACATAACCTTGGCTCCCTGCCAAAAACCAGCACCCTGCTGCATACCCTAAAAGGGTGCCTCGGCCAGGCGGGGTTGAGCCTCCTGGTTTGCAGCGTCATCGATATGGAGAATCGTGTGCAGCATGGCCTGGCGCTGGCTGCTGAAGAAATTACCGAACTTCGCCACACCCTGAACGTAGCACTGGACGCTTAAATCAGCGCCGGCCAACAAGCCCGTCTATCAAGAGGTAATACAATGCACGATCATAGAATCCTGCTGGTCGACGACCACGAACTGATTGTTAATGGAATCATTAACCTGCTCTCCCCCTACCCACGCTTTCACGTGGTCGCGCACATTGATGATGGGCTGGAGGTTTACAACGCCTGCCGCATCCATGAGCCGGATATCGTGGTGCTTGATCTGGGCTTACCCAGCATTAACGGACTGGATCTTATTCCGCAGCTACGTCGCCGCCTGCCGCAAATGGCCATCCTGGCCTATACCGCCCATATGGAAGAAACGATGGCAATACGCACGCTAAGCGCGGGTGCGTTGGGATATGTATTGAAAAGTAGTAGCCGCCAGGTGCTGCTGGCTGCATTACAAAGCGTCGCGGTGAAAAAATGTTATGTCGACCCGGCGCTAAATCGGGAAGCGATTAACACCGCGCTTCGCGTCAAAAATGACAGCATGGAAATACTCACGCCGCGCGAACGGCAAATTATCAAACTCATTGTCGACGGTTTTACTAACCGGCTTATTGGTGAACGACTGTGCATTAGCATTAAAACTGTGGAAACTCATCGGTTAAATATCATGCGAAAGCTGAACGTCCATAAAGTCACTGAATTACTTATCTGCGCAAGGCGATTAGGTTTGACAGAATGATGCTGTTCACCGTTGTACTTATATCCAGTTTTCACCTGATAGCGATCAGCGGGGTTGTTATCATACGCTAATCTTCTCATCAACAAAGAGAAGGAAAAAAGTTCATGAGTATGACTATCGGAACCGCCTCTGGGGTTAATGAATTACAAATACAGGCCATGCTGACCGGGCAGTTAAAGGACGCTACCCGTCTTGAAGGCTGGGAAGCATTCAAAAATTTCTTTATAAAATTACTCAATCACCTGCCAGGGATGAACTTAGAGGATAAAGAAAAAAACCTGCGTGATATTTACAACACTATTTACGGCGAAAAAAAGGCGGCCGCGAGCGCCGAGACCCATTCAATAGAAACGCTCTGGCCGGCAGTTGAAAGACTTATTCATCTGATGGAAGGTGACCATGTTCGCGCGATGGAATTTGAAGTGATAAGCCATAACATTTCCGGTATGACTGGTCAACTTCATACGCCGGGACAGCTGAATCTGGTCATTCGCGTAGATGGGCATACGCTACCCGAGATAACGTTATCGAATTCAGATATGGATCAAGAGATGCTATCGAGTGTACTGACCCACCACATGACCAGTAATAATAGTGTGCCTGGGGTGTACCAGTTGGATCCGGAAAAGCTGATTTCCCAGGGGAGCAGAGTTGAATTAGCCGCCTCTGCCGTGATGGCCACCAACCATGGCTTCAAGGTGGCCAGGGCACTTGAAGCATCGCGCGAACTGGTGAAAACGCCCGTCAGGGAAATAAGAAACCAGGACGACCAGATAGCGCAATTAGACTACTATCAGCAACGGATAGCGGACCTGACGCAGTTGAGATCCGTTCAGGAGGTACGCGCCGAGTTACACAGCGAATGTATCGACGATGCGCTAGCAGCGCTGGATACTCACAGGCAACAGCAGTTGGAAAGTATCCAGCAGCTCAACCAGAAGTTTATTGAGTCTTTCGTTGAGGAATGTGCCAATGACCTGGTTCAGGAAGGCCTTCTGAGCAAAGAGGCCATCAATACAAAAATGTCCCATCTTTCCGCACTCACTCCACATAGGGATACGTTGTTCCACTGGGTGGATAGCGAGAGCCTACGAAGCATCCAGGCTCAACTGGAGTTGGCTTCCCAGGTGGCAGACCTGCAAGAGCAGCTCCAGTCTTCCGAAAGCTTCCCTCTGGAGCCGTTTTCGGATCTGCAAGTTGCGATGAGACAGGCTAAGGCGGGGCCACTGACACCGCAATTGCACACCGCTTTCAATGCTATTCGACAAATTTCCCCGCACAACATTGCCAGGGAAGAGCTCAAGGCTCAGGCACAGCAAGCATCCGGAAAGTTGCTTCAGCCTCTGGAAGCATTAGAAGCATACATGGCAAAAATCCTGAACCATCCAGGTACCCGCCCAGATGCTGACAGCAAAGCGACGGAGAGACTGGTGACACAGGCTAGGCGCCTTCCCCTTTTTACCCCCGACAAAGCGGCACTTATCAGCCGCGCTGAAATCTTACATCAGCAAACTATAATCATCACCAGAATTGAAAAAATTCTAAGTGGAGCGTTGACGCTGGGCGATCGAGATGTTTTAGATTACCCACGAGAAAAGATTATTTCTGAATTGCAAACGCTGAATGCTCAACTACCTGAGAGTCAAAGAAAATCGAATAATCAGCATCAAATTGATGACCTTAATGAACGACTTTTACACCGCAAGGTAGATATCTGGAAAGAATATGTCGGAAGCGAGCCTGAATCAGTAATAAGTGGGGGGGCAGAGAATGCCAGTCAGGCACTTGCGGTATTAAAAGGCGAAGTGCAGCAACTCAACGTATCTGAGAAAAAGAAGAGTGAATTAAAATGGTTAATTTCAGAACTCATAGTTCAACACCAGACAATAGAGTCCATAGGAAAAACATTACATCATTATAAAGAGGCCAATAAGTATGCCAATAAGGTAGTTGTAAACGACCTATCCGAGAAAATGAAAGCAATTATGGATTGCTCTCGTAAGAATGCACTGATGGAGCATATCAATGTGTTACAGAAAAAGAACGAAGAGTTGGATTTGGTTAATAAGGAACTTAGCGATGTTGACCAGAAGGTCACCTCGGTTGCCAGATATCAAGCCCCCTGGTCAGGAGACTTGGCGATAAGACTCATCAACCTGAAAGCTCAGGCGCAGGCCTTTCCCAACGGGAAGCCAAAGGAATTGCTGTTACGTAATATTGAGGCCACTGAAAATAAGCTCACTGGAATTCAAAACTTGGAAGGTGTAGTAACATAAATAGACAGGTTTTAGTTTCATGCGTTTTCTGATATCCCGACCAAATTGACCATGGTCCAAAATCAGTACAATGCCAAATCAGAGATCTTCGTCTTTTACAGACTCCGGATAAATTCAGCCGGAGTCATATCATTTAACGATAAATGCGTTCTCACATGATTATATTCCCTGCGCATCTTCCAACGACAGGAACCAGTAAATGTTTAGGTATTCATAGAGAAGGCTGCCATTAAGTGATTCAATAAACAGGTTGTCAGTCGGTTTTCTAGGGCGGGAGAAGCCCATGATGCTGGGATGTTTCGATGTGTATCTGCAGAATGAAATGATGCAGCCGGACAGCGACGTGGTCTTTGTGGGCGATGCGCGCAACGTGGTGGTCTGCTACTTCATCTGCCAGCAGATGTGCCGCCTGCTGAAAGCCGTGCGTCTGAACTGGATGAGGCTGCGCACCGGTACACACAGCGGCTGGCCGAGGGGATAATGGTATTTTTATCGGTGGCGACGAGCAGAATTTTTACCGGCTGTACCGCTGAGAGGAAAAACATTATGCATGGGCCATGCGCTGAACGGATGCAGACGGTTCCGGATGCCACTTTGTTGTTGTTCCGGTTAAAATGCTCTCCGTATAACCGTTAGCGGGAACCCGCCAGAATTAGGGACGTCAGTTGGGTGTTAATGCAACGTTGGCCAGCAAGCTGAATTACCTCTGGTGCACCTGCACCGGCGAGCTGTCTGAGCAAAACGATCTGTTCCGTTTGACCTATGCCCTGGAAACCGCGAAGGACATGCACTGGAACTACCGTCTGTTTAGAGATCGGTAATGGTCCGGGCGGTATGCCATAGCCCTGAATGCCGGCGTGAACGGCATTTATCTCTCACGGACTAACCTCGATCTCGCCTTTGACGACGATGGACGACAGATAAATCCACTGTTGACGCGCCTGACCGGTAATGTGGCGGGTGTGGTAAAGCTGTTTAACCGCTGTGGCTGGCAGGCTGAGTCAGTAAAGGATACCTCCCTGCCCCACCAGAGTCAGATCGTTGGATAGTTCATTTTGCTGGGATGCTTACAGGGGACGACCAGTATTTCAGCGACGGGCTGTGCGAAGGCCTTATTAAATTCAACAGACATTTTTTACCTACGTCAAAACGTAGAAGGCAATCTTCATTTATGCGATTCATTTCGCATTTACAAAAAATAAAGCAAAAAAACATAACCATTAGGTTTTATACACATCTTTGCATGTATGGATTGTGTGTTTTTAGTTGATGTTTTTGTTTTATCAGTTTTCGCCTTTATTTTATATGGTCGCTATTACACTCTGTTTTACATAGTGTAATAGATTGAAATTTATTTGTTTTTTCCTAAAGGTTAATCTAGGCATTGATCGGCGAGAGCGATCAACAACTAGTGGTTGATAGATTAAAGTGATTGATTTTTGTGAAATCGATCGCTGTTGACGATCGGTTTTGTTTAGGGATAATAGGAGGCAATGCAATCGTCTAAAATTACTCAACATCATTCAGTTGGTTGATCTTGCAGGATTGGTGTTGCTTAACAACAAGTCACCTTACAGCAAAACTCTGCTTTCATTAGTTGGAGGAATAAAAATTTAATGTTTTTTTGTTTAGGGGCGGGAGCTAATATTGATTTTGGCAATAAATGGTCAACGACAGACAGTGAACTAACAGTCAACTTTACTCTTTCTGTAACCCATGAACTGAAATTAACCACTACCGCAGATGACCAGAGCGCATCTCTGCAGCCCTGTACTTCAGTCTGTCAAGCTCGGGGGGGACAGTCTATCTCGAATGTGAGCAGCAGAGTAGCACAGACTGTGCCCTCAGAAGCGATAAGGAGCCCTCACAGATGGTTCCCATCCAGACGCTTCTGACCCTCCCCGATAACATTGTCGATACGTTTACTGGCTCCACCGTGTCAAAAAGAAGACTGGAGATGGGCCGCAATTTGACAAAAACAGATTTTTAACAACGACTTAGGGTGAGGGTAGGGCCGAAAGTGTTGGTTTTCTTGTCAGCCAGAAAGACACTGACACAATGCTGACAACACGTCCGTACACTTACCGTGGAGCAGTTACTGTCATCTTCGATTTTAAAATTTACTGAAGACCCGGTATCAGTTGCAGGTGATGCAGGGCTGCTCCGGCAGAGTGATGGACAGCGCATCAAAAATCAATATGGACTACATCTGTCTAAAATATGCGGGATATATCCTCGTTGCGAAATGGAAGGACCGTTTGGCACTGTTGGTAATACGTTCAGTCCTAGCGTATAGCTGCAGTATTTGAGACCAGCATATTAATGAATAAAGGACGTGCCGTTTATGCCATGGGGCAGTGAAAAGATGCAGTTCGCAATCTATTGCAAGAGTATATTTCAGGAGGATGTATGGCAATACAAGGCAATAACCCTGCGGATGAGAAGACTACAACAAAACACAGGGAGGGCTGGGTGTCAGTTACAGGTAACAGACACCTGCACGGTGTTGGAAAGATAGGTTATGCAGAAGATAGACAGGAACGACAGTATCTGGTGAGCTTACGCCCATGGCTGGCAGAAATACTGACTCCGGGGGAATATATCGTGCTTGGATTTTTGCTGAACGGGAAGAGCCTGACGGCCATCGCGTCGCTCAGGAAGAGAAACGTTAAGACTATATCGACTCAGAAAATCAGTCTGTACAGAAAGCTTAAAATCGTGAATGACCTGCTGCTGTATAAAACTCTGCTGGAGCGGGATGCTATTACTCTTACTCAGGTGCCGTGTTAAGTATGTCTTCAGCTACAGTGCATATGCGAAACGCTTAACCTGCATCTGCTTTCCTGAAAGAAATTATCCAGATAGTTAATTCTGGGTTTAACGATTAAGCTTATAAAAGGACACTGATATTGATGGAAATTTCAACACAAAAACTTTCTTCCGGTATCGCCCTGACACTTCGTTCATTAGCTGGTTGTTCAAAACAACCGGTAATCATCTTATGTCATGGCTTCT
>Ga0157370_10001064_pt1 | contig 34340 bp, 25 predicted proteins | sample C35metaG_FD_113463 | JGI IMG/M metagenome (GOLD analysis project Ga0157370, IMG submission 113463) | Corn rhizosphere microbial communities from Kellogg Biological Station, Michigan, USA - C3-5 metaG | ecosystem: Host-associated > Plants > Roots > Rhizosphere > Soil | place: USA: Michigan... | reverse complement strand
AGACAGGAAATAGAAACCAAACTTCCCGTGATGCTGGAAGCCACAAAAAACTTTCGTGACTACCGGTTTTTTGTTGCTAAAGCGCCCTCTATGGACGATGAATTTTACGAAGCATTTATAAAAGATCATCCAAATGTTGAACTGGTCTCAAATGAAACTTATTCGCTGCTAATGAGGTCTGTAGCGGCTTTGGTTACTTCCGGAACGGCCACTTTAGAAACTGCTTTGTTTGGTGTTCCTGAAATTGTTTGCTATAAAGCCGGAAACATTTCTTATCAGATTGCAAAGAGATTGGTGAAATTAAAATTCATTTCTTTGGTCAATTTAATAATGAATAAAGGAGTTGTAAAAGAATTGATCCAGAATGATCTTACAGCCGAAAAAATTACTTCAGAATTAAAAAATATTTTATTTGATCAGGAAAAAAGAAAACGAATTGAGGCAGATTATTTTCAATTAAAAAAAATACTTTCCGAGGGTGGAAATGCCTCTAAAAATGCGGCTGAAATAATTGTCGGCTTTTTGAATAAATGACGTTTCTCTAGTCCTTCGCTTCATCCTCGTTTGCAAATAGGACCGTTTTCAGATTGTCAATATGCTTATCCAGCTCAGCGATTTTTTCTGAATAATTGGAAGCAGCACGGCTATAACCACGGCTAACATCTCTTTCAGATAATTGCGTTAATAATTTCTTTTTTTCTTCAATAGTCCGCAGCGCAATCCAAAGCGTTGATTCAAGGCTTTTATTTTGTTTTTCCAGCAGGTCATTTATTGAATAAGAATGGCCCGTGTGACATTTATAACGGGGGATTGAACCATTGTTTAATTCAAAAAGAACCCCGCCACAATCCGGGCAGCTTAATGTTGAACTTTTTCCAAGCTCTGCCATCTCCTTAATGCTTCCAATTCCTTCTTCAGAAATTTTTACCTCTTTAACCAGGTATTCCGGAATAATGGTCTTTATCACCTTTTTATTATTGATCACATCAGAAATGATTGCACCCATTTCTGTCAATGGCACACAATAATCAACGTTTATTTCTTTTAACACCGAAAGTGGCATATCCGGATATTCCGCTTCATTAGGATCCTGAACGATGCAAGTTCCGCCACAAACTTTTATTGCTTCCATTCCGGAAGCGCCGTCATCCAGCAGGCCGGTCAAAACAATTCCAATTGCATGTCCATCACAGGAAACAGCCGCAGAACGGAATAAAACATCAATCGAAGGGCGCCAACGATTTTCATGCGGACCGCAACCCGATTTCACTTTGTTGTTTTTGATGATCAAATGTTTGTTGGGCTGGGCGAAATAAATGGTGCCTCTTGTAATGGTAATCGGTTCGTCAACCTCAACACAAAAAAGCGAAGTATATTTCTGCATTTGATTTATTAGGTAGCCACCAATGCTCTGTTTTGACAAATGCATCACTACAAAAAAAGCAGCATCCATCTCATCATTCAGTTGACTGATCAATTCTGCCAAAGCAAAAAAGCCTCCGGCAGAAGTACCGATTGCGACAATAAATTTTGGGCGAGCATTTTCCATATAATTTTTCTAATACAATATTTATGCTTGTTTTCAAATGGGAGACAAATCTGTTTTTAGTAATTAAAATGAATTGAAACGAATTTAAAATCGCAAAAGATTTCTGTAGAATTAATTCAGCAATGCCCAATTAAAAATTTGTGTCTTTGTTTATGATCAAACTTTTATGCCGTTCGTTTCTGAACAAGTGTATTGCGGGATTTCCGCATGTTAATCAATTTGTTTTCAATCCGGTTTTTCAGTTTTTTATGCATGATATTGTGAAAATGAACCGGTGAATACAATAAAGCAAGGATCGATTCTCTTTTAAGGCGGTTTTTAAATTCACTTTTGATACCGGTTCTCATTTCAGCGATCGCCAGGTCTTTTGAAACTTCCCCTTCCTCAGTAATGAACCCGACACTTTTTAAAGCAATAAACGCCATCACTCCACCAATGATAAATAGAAAACTCAAACTGTGTAAATGCAGCAGCGGGATAATCGAAATGCCATGCGGCCCTTGCCATTGAAAATCCCAAATAAAACTTCTGTTGGAAAAATAATCTGCGAGAATACCACCAACGATTGGCCCAAGAGAGGCGAAACATGCAACCACCATATTTTTAACGGTTAAATAAACAATTGCTTCTTCTTTTGAAGCCAGTTTTAAACTGATATTTCCAATGGAAAGATTAATTCCGGATGTGGCAATTCCGCTGAGAATATTAATGATCGCCACTACCAATGCAACAAAAATGAATGACGGCGCCATCGCCGCAAATGGCCAGGAAAGGATGCACAAAATATACAAAGGTGCTGCGATCTTAATGATCGTTTTGTTGCTGTATTTATCCGAATGTTTTCCCCAGAGCCTGATGGCAAAAATTCCGGCAACCTGTCCCATAATTGCAAAAGCGATGATATAGGAAAGTGGCAAATCCAATGTTTTCAACATAAAAACAGTGAAGAACGGAGTGGCAATATTTAAAGAAAATGACCAAAAAGAATTGAAGAATAATAACTTTCGGTAATTTTTATCCAGTAACGGTTTTTTAAATAATTTAAAGATATTCCCCTTTGGAAGATAGCTTGCAGGTTCCGGAGTCCTTGCCAGAAGCCATGCCGCAGTTAAACCGATTAAACCACCCACAATAAACATCAACGAATAAGCGGTGAGTTGAATTTGCGGATTTACTTTTTTTATATAATCCAAAGTAAGCGCTATCACAAGGCTGAGTACAACATTTAACGTCTGTGTCAGCCGGGTACGTTGTGAAAAATAGCTTCCTAATTTTTTCTCAGGAACCAGGTCTTTCATCCATGAATTCCAGTTTGCGCCCGATACAGATCCAAAAAAATAATAAAAAAACAATAGAAAAATCAGCACCTGTATACTGGTACCTTTTGAAAACAGTAACGGCAATAGACCAATTACCAGCAGTGGAATCCTGGCACAGAGGGTACAAACGACTACAATTGCACGCCGGTTGTTATACTTCTGCAAAAGCCGGATAGCCACCAGTTGAAAAATACTGGAGAAACTGGGTAAAGCCGCAAGAATACCAATTTGAACGTTGGTTGCACCCATTAATAGGGCCAGGGCCACCAAAAATGTTCCACCGGTGAGTGCAGTCATTGCTTCTGTCACCATGCCTTCCTTAATTACCAGATTAAGGCCATGGGTAATTTGGCGCCGGGATAAATGCTCGGATGGTTTAAAATTCATAGATGTTGTGGATAGTACATATTTACATTGATGACTGAATTAATTTTTCATGAACGGTTGTTTTATCACAAAAATTTTTCCAAATCATCAACCATGTTGAACAAAATTAAAATAGTTATCCAGATAAATGACTTCTTCTCTTCTCTAAAACCAGCGTTTTTATAGCTAATTAACAAATAAAAAGAAAAGGTTGAGAATAAAAATTTGAAAATCAGGACCATTTTTGTCGCACCTTTTTCCACAATCAAGAGGCTGGTCTCAGTTTAGATTTCTCAACGGCATTCTCCCGGAGGTCATTGAGCTATCTCGGAGGTCATTGCTTGATCTTCAGACTGAATGTCATTACCGCGCATTTAATAAACTCCTAAAAGTACTTCTCTGCATTAAAAGTTACATTGGTAGTTTTTTTGTAGTTGAAAAGGAAACATTTTTCTGATGAAGAAAAAAATCACCGTGAAAAGAATCTGGAATATTTTAAAAAAGGCATTTGAAGGTTTCTCAGCAGATAAAGTAACCACAAAAAGCAGCTCCCTGGCCTATTACACAGTTTTTTCCATGGCTCCATTACTGATCATCATCATTTCCTTAAGCGGGATTTTTTTAGGAAGAGATGCAGCAGAAGGGAAAGTTTATTCTACACTTTCCGGCTTTGTTGGTTCTGATACCGCCGCTCAATTGCAGCAAATGATTAAAAATGCCTCTATTACCGGCAAAAGCCAATTAGCCGCAATAATTGGTGTCATTACTTTACTTGTGGGGGCTACAACAGTTTTTGCTCAAATCCAGGATTCTATTAATTCCATTTGGGGATTAAAACCAAAGCCAAAAAGGGGCTGGCTTAAATTGATTAAAAACCGGTTTTTATCTTTTTCAGTTATTTTGGGCCTCGGATTTTTGTTGTTGGTTTCATTATCGATTTCCACGCTGATAGATGGTTTCAGTAATTCATTGAAAGACCGTTTCCCGGATGTTGCCGTGATCGTTTTTTACATTATCAATCTTATCATCACTTTGATCGTCACAACCTTGATCTTTGGCGCCATTTTTAAAGTGCTTCCGGATGCAAGAATAAAATGGAAAGATGTTATGGCCGGAGCCATTACCACCGCGGTTTTTTTTATGCTCGCTAAATTTGCTATTTCATTTTATATCAGCAAAAGCAATGTGGGCAGCACTTATGGCGCCGCTGGCTCTTTAGTTATTTTATTATTGTGGGTCTATTTCTCAGCGATGATCCTTTATTTTGGTGCAGAATTTACCAAAGCTTATGCGGTTGAATTTGGCTCGGATATTTATCCGGATAATTATGCAGTAACCACAAAAACGGTGGAAGTGGAAACGGGAAATAAAACCGTACAGCAAAAGGAAGATACTGTGGTAAAAACAAAGCAGGTAAAAAAATGAGCGATTTTATTTATTCAATTGAAAATTTTCTGATCTTTCTTTTTGGTCTTGATTCTGGTTTTCGGGCTCCAAAGGTATGTCAATCAATAATTCACAACCTGAGCCGGGGGAGGAAAAAATTTCAAACTTGCCATAAAATAATTCAACCCGCCTTCTCATATTTGATATCCCAATTCCCGTCTTAACCTCATTTACGTTGAAGCCAACTCCATCATCAGCAATACGCATTTTCAGTTTATTATTTTTGAGGATCACATCCACATCAATGTTATTGCAGTGGGCATATTTAAAAATATTACGCAGTTGTTCCTGTAGGATACGGTAAAGATTGAGTTGAAGATCACGATTGATATTTGCCCTGGCAACCACTTCATCAAAATACAAATTAATCTTAACTTGATTTTCAACGTTGAAATTATTCAGCAAGATTCCAAACGCTTCTTCAAGGGTGGAATCATTGAAAAAAGCCGGAGCCAGGCGATGAGAAAGATTGCGGATCTCCTGGGTTGCAAGGGTAATATATTCCCGGCATTGATGAAATAACTTCATTCCGGAAGCATTAATTGATTTGCTCAAAACGCCTAAACTGATATGAGTGCTGGCCAGGATCTGGCAAACATTATCGTGCAATTCAGCGCCGACTTCATAACGCTCATTTTCCTGCGTTTTGATAATCGCCCTGGTAATCTCATGTTCCATTCGGTTTTTCTCCGTAACATCTGTTATGATCGCCAGACGATATTGCTTGTCATTGATCAAAACAAAATTACTTTGCACTTCAACATCCAGTAATTTTTTCGTTTTTGTGTAATGCCGGAATTTTCCTTTAAAACTTCCTTCTCCACGGTTTTCAACGGATTTTTTTACTAATTTAACGTCCTCAGGTGGCCTGATATCAAGAATTGTAAGCTTCAAAAATTCTTCCTCAGTATATCCATAAAGCTCAATTGCAGCTTTATTTACCTGCACAAACCGGAAATTGTCTACATTGAAGATCCAAATAGGTTGCGGATTTAATCTAAATAATTCACTGTATCTTTTTTCAGATTCCTGCAATTCATGAGTTCTTTTCTTCCTTTCCAGGCAATAAATAATGCTTTTGTAAAGTGAAGATGCATTCAGATCACTTTTCAACAAATAATCTGAAATGCCAAGTGAAATAGACTGGATACTGAATTCCATATCAGAAAAACCGGTAAGAACGATCACCGGAATATCAGAAGCGATTTTAATAATATTCGTGATCAGTTCGCGACCACTTTTGTCAGGCAAAGTGAGATCTAATAAAATGATATCAAAATCAGTTTCTGCGGATGATAAAACGGCAGACGCTTCAGCAAAACTTTTCGCATTTTCAATTAGAGGATCAACAATTTGCTCCAGCAGATAATCTTCGATCAAAACAAAATCACCGGGATTGTCTTCTACAATTAATATTTTATAGCTCTTTGTATCTTTAATCATTATTTATCCTTTAGCAGCTTATTTTTGAAGGCAGCTTTGCGATAGAAATCCAGAAATATTGTACCTGCTCTATAACATTTACCAATCTATCGGCATCCACCGGCTTTGTAATATAACAATTTGCATGATGGCAATAAGATTTCAAAATATCCGCTTGGGAAGATGAAGTGGAAAGCATGATCACCGGAATGTGTTTTAATCTCACATCGGATTTAATGTACTCCAGCACTTCATGACCGTTCTTTTTTGGAAGATTTACATCCAGCAATAAAATGTCAGGCTCACAAACGTCAGAATAATTGCCTTCTTTATTTAGAAAAGCAATAGCTTCTTTCCCGTCTCTTACCACGTTTAGCTGGTTCATCACTTTTGTGTTTTCAAATGCTTCTGTCGTCAGAAGGATATCTCCTTCATTGTCTTCGACTAATAAAATGTTGATTGTTTTCATAGGGTTGGGAATGGGTTTAAACAAAAATAGTTGATTTTAATCAACTATTTTCTATGAAATACTTTAGTATTTATTTTTTTATGGTAAAGAAGAAAGTACTTCCTTCGCCTTCTTTCGATTCGATCCAGATTTCTCCACCCATTGCCTCAATGATCTTTTTTACAATTGCTAACCCAATTCCATTGCCGGAATATTCATCTTTATTGTGCAATCTTTGAAAGATCACAAAGATTCTTTGGAAATAATCTGAGGCGATCCCGATTCCATTATCCTGAATGGAAAATTGCCAATGCTCATCAAACTCTTTACTGCTAATATTGATCACGGGATTTTTGCCAGGTTGCTGATATTTCATCGCATTACTTACCAGGTTTTGAATCACCTGCCTTAAAGGACTTCTATAATATTGAACGACAGGCAAGTTTTGAAAATGAATTTCCGTGCCGGTTTCTTCAATCTGTTTTTTATAAAGCAACACGATTTCTTGAATCACTTCATTTACATCCACTTTTTCTGATTCTCCATTGAATCTTCCGACTCTTGAAAACTCTAATAAATCTAAAATGATCTGACGCATTCTTTTGGCGCCGTCAACGGCAAAATAAATATACTGTTTGCCCTTCTGGTCAAGCAGATCCGAATACTTCTTTTCCAGCTGTGTCAAAAAACTGGAAATCATTCGCAGCGGTTCCTGCAAATCATGAGAGGCGATGTAAGCAAATTGTTCCAATTCATGATTGGAGACCGAAAGATCATGAGCAGTTTTTTCCAAATTGAGATGCAATTCATTGAGTTGCATTTGAGAGATTTTTCTTTCGGTTATATCTTTAAAATAAACCGATAACCCATTTTCAGAAGGATAAGCGCTTATTTCAAACCATTTCTCCAAAGGAGGAAAATAATCCTCAAAAACTACCCGTTCATTTGACAATATCGCTTCGTGATAATTTTTATAGGAAGCAGAACCGATGCTTTCAGAAAAAATATCCCATAAAAAATTACCCACAATTTTATCTTTTGGAGTTTTCAGCATTTTTTCAGCATGATTATTCCAGTAGGTTACGATCCAATTTTTATCTACTGCAAAAAACGCATCGCCAATACTTTCAAGAATGGTATTTTTTTCTTCATAAAGTTTCAGGATCTCTATTTCAGCCTTTTTCTGTTTATCAATATCCTGGAAGCTACCATATACTTTTATGCACTTTCCATTTACTATTTCAGCCTTTCCGGTAGTACGCATCCATTTTAAATTTCCTTTGTGGGTATATATCTGAAGATCTTCCTGCCATGGAATGCCATGTCTTACAGCGTCTTTTACTCTTTTAATAATTGTTTCCCTGCTAAAGCCCTCTTTGAAATGAATGATACCATCTTGTAATGTTGGTTGATAATCCCGCGGAGTTTCTCTTATCTCTTTGGTAATATCCGACCAGTAAACTGTAGCGCTTGCCACATCTATTTCCCAACTTCCAATTCGAGCCAGCCTGTTCGCTTTGTCCAGAAGTTGCAACAAAGTTTTCTTCTCTGAAACATCCTGCATGGCGCCGACCATTCTTATTGCCTTACCATTTTTATCACGAATAATTATGCAACGGTCAAGAACATCTAAATATGAATTATCGGCTTTTTGGAAACGGTATTCATTCAGCCAGTTTAATTTTTTACCATTAATTGCTTTTGCAATTTCTTCAGAAACCCTTTCACGGTCGGCGGGATGAGTATGATTTGTCCAGAAACTTGTATCAGAGCGTAGCGTTTTTACATCATAACCAAAAGTTGTTTGGAAGCCCTCACCCCAATAACATTCATCGGTAATAAGATCCCAATCCCAAATAGCATCGAAAGTGGCCTGCGTAACATATTGGTATCGCTGGTTGCTTTCCTCAAGAGATAGCTTAAGCAATTTGGATTCCGTCACATCCTGCACAGTTCCTTCAAAGGAGATCAGATCGGCCGTTTCGCCTTTAACAGTTTTACCTCTTTCATGAACCCATTTTATGCTTCCATCCGGTTGAATTACCCTGAATTCAAGATTCATATCTGTTCCGGTTTCTATAGCTTTTGATCTTACTTTTTCAAATTGTTTTAGATCATCAGGATGAATGGTTTTAGAGATATTTTCATAAGTGACTTTAAAATTTTCTTTATTTACGCCCCATATCTCAAATAGTTTATCCGACCAAAAGAACTTCTGATTAAGAAGATCAACTTTAAAATATCCTATTCTGCCGATGTTTTGAGCTGCAATCAATTTTTCCTGGTTGTCTCTCAGTTCTTTGAGTGCATTTTCTTTTTCAGTAACATCAATGGCAACAATCAGCATACAATCTTTTCCCTGAAAAGAAAACCTATGGCCGGAGACTTCTGCTTTAATTTCCGTTCCATCTTTTTTGCAATGAGTAAACAAACCAAAATGAATAATTTCTTCTCTTTCCACAATACTTTCTTTAGCTACCAGTAACTGATTTATTTCTCTTTTAGGCCTGATATCAATTACCGTCATGCTCAGAAATTCTTCTTTTGTATAGCCGTATTTTTTCAGGGCGGTTTCGTTTACATCAAGAATTTCAAAATTATCAAGAGAATAAACCCATTTAGGAATTGGGCTTGATTGAAACAGAATTTTATGTTTCTCTTCCGAGATTCGCACTTCCTCTTCAGCGTTTACCCATTCAGTTATATCGCGGGAAACTGCGACAACTCCATTGATTTTTGGATCATTCGTCAGATTGATCGCGACAGTTTCTATCCAGCGCCAGCTCCCGTTTTTGTGTTGAATCCGGCATGGCGAAATCAGCACTCTTTTTTCCGTATTCAATTTTGAAAACTCAGCAATTACTAAATCCTTATCATCCGGATGAATCAGATCAAAACCATTTCTATTAATCAATTCTTGCGCAGTTAAACCAAGAGCCGTTTTAACAGATGGGCTCACATAGATACAATTCGCATTTTTATCAAGAATCCCAATCAGGTCAGAACCTTCCTGGACAAGGGTTTTAAACGCCTCATCCGACATTTCGATGGTCGTTTTTATTTGTTCATGTTTCTTCTTTTCCAATAAAACAGTGTCTGTAATATCACACGTTGTGTGAAGAATGTATTGAAGTTCATTATCATCAGACAGAACAGGAATATTTTCCACTTCCCAGTAACATTCCTGGTATTGCCCGTTCTCAACGAGCATATCATAACGCTGCACGGGCATCTTATCAGCCATGCGGGTGCTGATCACTTTTTTTAATGATTTTGATAAATTAGCACTACCGGAGCCATTATTAACAAGGTTTTCAGGGAAAGCTTCAAAAATGCCCTTACCAATCAGGTCTTCTTCTTTCGCAAAAGCTTTTTTTAATAAAGCGTCATTCACTTCCGCTATAGTAAAATGCGGCGCGTCGGGCAATAAAACTACGATAGGAACCGGCGTGTACTTAAAGATTTTAAGCAAAGAGTTGGTTTGGAGCATGGATGAATTGGAAAAATGATTTACAAATTTAATCTCTAACCTCAAAATAATGTATAAATTTTTTGGAATGGATTTCTTTTTGTGAAAAGGTTTAGAGAAAGCTTAAACAGAGCGAACTTAGACACCTTTAAAAAAATTCCCATTTTCTGATGGCAGGGAAAACCGATGCAATTTTATCCTTTTTATTACCCAGGATGGGAAAATAATTTAAATTTAGTGCTAATTAAGTACCAATTGCTACTCTTAAATACCTTTTCTCTAAAATGCCCTTCGATAATTGCAAAATCAATAGTGAGGTCTGCCGCATCCATGTGAGATTGGACAAACTCATTATTGGAGATGCTGTAAACCACTACCTTTTCAACAGAGCCTGCATTTTGCCGCTCATTTTGGGTAACGTCTTTCTCTCCTCGTTTGTAAGCGCAGTTACATAAGGCTGAATGGCTGCAGCAGTCTGGTTTAATAAATCAGTGATCTGCGCAAGTACCGCTGGCGGTATTGCTAGACTTGTTTTCAGTAGCCATAATGCAACTAATTTAAAGGTTTTAAAAAATAAATAATACTTTAAAATAGTTATGACCTTAATTTAAACAAATTGTTTAGATGATTTCTTTTTTTGCTAAGGCATTAGCTTTTTGGTTGAAAAAAACCTCATTCCCTTTTCATCAACCCATCCATTCTTTTTCTTGATTTATTAAAGATCATCATGCCGTTTTTCAAGCCTTTGCGTTTTTGTTTTCTTTCTTCTTCAGATAAATGATTTACCGACTGACATTCTTCTGAACAACAACCTTCGTATTTTTTTGCGCATGATTCGCACTGAATAAAAAGCAGGTGGCACGCTTCATTGACGCAATTCGTATGTGTGTCGCACGGAGCGCCGCATTGATGGCAATGACTGATTATTTCTTCACCAATCTTCTCTCCGAGTCTTCCATCGAAGACAAAATTTTTACCAAGAAATTTATTGGGAAGCTGTTCTTCTTTTACTTTATTGGCATATTGAATAATTCCTCCTTCCAAATGGTATACATTTTTAAAACCATTAAGAAGCATATATGCGCTGGCTTTTTCGCAACGGATCCCGCCGGTGCAATACATGATAATATTCTTATCTTTTTTTTCTTGCAGCATGTCCACCGCCATTGGAAGTTGCTGCCTGAATGTATCAGAAGGAACTTCGATCGCATTTTCAAAATGACCAACTTCATATTCATAATGATTGCGCATATCCACTACGATCGTTTCAGGATCAGCAGTAAGTTTATTGAAAGAATCCGCATCAACATACTTTCCTTTTTTGCTCATGTCAAAGTTTGGATCATTGATTCCATCAGCAACAATTTTGTTCCTCACCTTTACTTTCAAAACCCAAAAACTTTTTCCGTCATCATCAACTGCAATGTTCAGGCGAACACCTTTTAAGAAAGGAATCGTATTCAAATATTCTTTGAATTTTTCAAAATTGGATTCGGGAATACTGACTTGTGCATTAATCCCTTCCCCGGCCACATAGATGCGGCCAAAGACTTTCAGTTCATTCAAATTTTGATAAAACTCATCCCGGAAAGAGGATGGATCTTTGACGGATGCATAACGATAAAACGAAATGGTAATGCGTGGTTCGGTTTCTTCAAATAATAGTTTCTTCAGTTCTTTTTGAGAAACGCGGTTATGTAATAATGCCATGATCTTTATTTTACCCGGGGTTTTTTGAGACATTTACAGGATGAATCAAACCTTTTGAAAAGGCGGATAAATAACTGGTTGCAAAGATAGAAACAGCCGCTGAAAATAAAAACAGGTATGGGTTTTGTTTAACGGTAATGTAATTAAGTAATTGTTAATCTAAAAATTACATTATGAAAAAAACAATGATTCTTGTAGCAACATTTTTTTTAATGGTGAACGCAACAGCACAAAACGTTCATTTTGGAATTAAAGCGGGACTGAATGCTTCTTCATTAAATTACGAAGGAAATAGTGACATGCAAAGTAAAATCGGATTTAATGCTGGTTTACTTGCACATATTCATACAGGAAATGAATTTTGGGGCTTCCAGCCAGAAGTTTATTATTCTTCAGAAGGTGCAAAAAGCAAATCCAACAGCAATGAAAGTACTGATCTGGGTTATATTAACGTGCCTGTTTTAATTCAATACATGTTCAACAACGGTTTTAGGCTTGAAGCCGGCCCACAAGTTGGATTTTTGATGAGCGGTAAAAGGAAAGTAAATAGCTCTTCAACAGACTTTAAAGACAATTTAAAAGGTGCCGTTTTTTCCATTCCTGCAGGTCTAAGTTATCTTACAACAACGGGACTTGGATTTGATGCCAGGTATAACTTTGGCGTCAGCAATATCAATAAATCTACCTCTGGCTCAAAAATCAGAAGCAACGTTTTTCAATTTGATATTTTTTATCAGTTTAGCGGTCCGAAGGTTAGGAAATAATTAAATAAAGAAATCAATTCTTTAGAAACAGTCAAAAGTTTTAGAAATAACTTTCGGCTGTTTATTTTTTAGAATTTATAAAAGTGAACAGTTTTAAGTAAATTGAACGATTGTTCAGAAATCTAATCATTTTTATTCATGTCAGGTAAAGGTTCAAATGACAGCTCAAAAATTAATGCGTTTGAGAAAATAGATCCCTTTTATAAACTATTAACTTGCATCGGTATCTCAATAGGAGTTTATTTCATTGTTGAAATTAGGGAGATTGATGTTTTAACCCACATCATGATCGGATGGGATACTTTTAGTTTGTTAATGATTGTTTCCAGTTGGATCACTTTTTTTATTACCCAGTCAAAAGGTATCCGTGAGCAGGCAAGAGTTCAGGATCCAAAAAGATCTGTAATTTTTATCATTATACTTATTTCTACATTGGCCAGCTTTCTTGCAGTATTAATTTTACTGCTTACACAAAAAGACGGCAAGGGTGGCGCCTCATGGCGCTTACCAATTTCAGTAGCTGGAATGCTTTTTTCATGGGCACTGATCCATACTATTTTTGCCCTGAGATATGCCCACATTTATTATGGCGATCATGAAACAAAACCGGACACCCATGCAGGTGGTTTAAAATTCCCCTCCGATGAAGAGCCGGGCTACCTGGATTTTGCATATTTTTCTTTCGTTTTGGGAATGACCTTCCAGGTTTCCGATGTACAGATCACCTCAAAAAGGTTCCGGCATTTAGCATTGCTGCATGGACTTATTTCTTTTGGTTTTACCACAACAATGATCGCCCTTACCATAAATATAATTGCAGGATTCGGCAGTTGAAAAGTTTAGAAATAAAAATTAAGATCATTTCTAAAAAATAGCTCTCACTGAAACTCTTCCTGTATGCACTACCGGATTTTTACCCGGCTTTCTTCCTTCATATTGTAAATTCAATTCAATATTTCCGGCAAGTCTTTTTGTAAGATCCAGGTTCCATAAATAATTTTTCCCCGGCAACAAACCATTTAATAGTATATAACCAACGGTACTGTTTGGATCACCATTATAACTGATATTATTCAAAGAAAATCTTGCATTGATAGTTGAATTGGAAAGTACATTGTATTTCATTTCTGCCGCCATTTGATTGTTCACTGCTTTTTCCATAGCTCCGGTTTTATTTTGCTTCTTAGCGTAAGTATAGATAAGGCTTAAACGAAAATCACTTTTATAAATATAACTCACTGAAGGCTCCGCAGAAACTTCATCCAGCCGGTAATTTCTGTTGGCAAAAGATGGTGTAATCAATTGATTGCGATCATATTTATTGGTGAAAGATGTTGCAATGGAACGGTTTAGATTCCATCTTCCTTTTAATGTGAGATCGCGCAAAGAATTACTTTCAAAGCCATAATTTAAAAGTGCTTTTGAATTATTCAAACGATGCGTAACATCAATTCCCCAGACAGAACTTTTTCGATTGAAATAAATGGTGTTGCTCAGAAAGGAAGTCAAGGTGATCAAGGAAGTGTCTACAAGATTTTTATTAAAAGGATTGAATTCAAATCCACCATTTGAAATATCTTTTTTATTGATCTGCAATGAAGAGGTTGTACTCAATTTTTTAATAAATTTCAACAATCCATTGTCGGTATTTCGTGCAATGAGCAAATCAGGATTCAAACTAAAATTATAATTAAACTGGATGTAATTTGCTTTTACATATTGGTTTGTCGGAGTAAAAACCCTGATCCATTTTTTTTGGTCATCGTAAATTGCCACTTCAAATTCATTCAGCTGTGGAATTCCATCTTTATTGTAATCGTTCCAGGTGTAATATCCTTGTCCGGCCGGCACTTCAATATAAGTGTATTGGCGCTTCTGCTCCTGACCTGATCCAATCTCATACAACACATTTCCCTGGACAAATCCTTTCCATTCATTGATTGCGTATTCGGCACGTCCCAACAGGCTTTCATCGCTTTTCTCGTTCGAATATCCTTTGTTAATCACATTCAATTTTCTGTAAGTCAGATTCAATCTGAACTGCTGATGTTCATTGTTCATCAGCTCTGTCATCAAATTCAGATTCTGGCTTTTATCCTGCCCAAGAAGTAATTTTTGGAAAGGAATTTTATTTTCTCTTTCAGAATAGGTTATTCCCCACCTGTTCATTTTTTTTTCAGAAGATTTTACATAAACCTCCCACGTGCTGAAAGCAAAACTGATTGGCATTAATGTGTCTGCTTTTCTCTGCAACTGTTGATTATTTTCAGAGGAATATCCACCTCCGATTTTAATATCTTTCAAGCTGGAAAAACTTTTATATAAATCAATAGAAGGGCGCACATAAGATCCAGACTGAATCAGGCTGTTCACATTTGTGATATAAAATTTACCGTTAAAATGCCATCCTTTTATTTCCGTTACATTTTCAAAAGAATTTCTTACGCCGTTATAATTGTCACTCCTTTTGTAATTGGTGAATTGATATTTCAAAAAATTATTTTGCTGATCGCCGATCTGTAAAGAAGCATCCATTAGATTTTCTGTTGCAGCAGGCGCGTCAAAAGGCAAACTCCAGTCACGGTTGAATTCTACATTGCGCAATGTTTCTATCGGTTTAAATTTATCCTGAACATATTGATAACCGATGTTTGCTTGCAAAGTGATTCCGGGTTTTACATTTCGAAAAACTTTTTGTTGCATTGCATAATTCACTTTTGCCGCCACACCTTTATTACCTTCTTTTCCTTTCGATGAAAAAGTATTCACATCATAATTGCTTAAAGCCATCTCTGCTTTTAAAGAAGAATTTTTAGTAAAAAAATATTGTGCGGCAGCAGTGATGATGTCATGTTTTTTCGGTGGAATCAATAAGATCACAGGCTCCCAATCGCCGTTTTTGATACCGTTTGAAGGAGCAACGTATTGAAAAACACGTCCGTTGGCATTGCCATTATTTACAGCAGTATAATTTCCTTTCCCTGTTCCAACATTAGTAAAAGAAAGATTGTATAAACTATCTTTTTGATTGACAGAATAAACAAAGATGGTATCCTGAATTCCGTTGATCGTGGTATCAATTTTTTTGTACAAAATTTTATTTACAGCAAAAGTATCGGGGATAGCATTGGGATAAGTCGCGCCATCAACATTCGATCCAATCTGTGATAAAAACTGTTTTTGATCGGTAGTAAGCGTTTGATTGATGGAAGAATTTTTTGCATCCGCATTCGAATACGCGCCAATGCTTACTTTCAGTTTATTATTGAAATTGATCTCATCATTGGCATAGATCATCGAGTTCAGGTAATTCTGATTGGAGTATTCAAACTCAACTTGTATGCGGCTATCTTTCGTAATTAAACGTTTCACTGTAAACGTTAATTCTGCAGTGTTATAATCAATAATATAATCACGATCTTCTCCTCTTGTCAATAATTGTCCGTCCAAAAAAACTTTTTCTGTTCCTGCAAGGACAGCAAAATACAATTCATTGTTAGCACCGTAAAGCTTATACGGTCCTTGGTTTCCTTCGATCGGCGTGATGATATCTTTCATGTAACTTCCTTTGGCGATCGCTCCGCTTGCCAAAAAAGAATTGCTGATGTTTTTGCTGATCTGGTTATCTGTTTGAAAAGAAGCGCCCTGTAGTCTTTTAGAAAAATTGAGAAAGTAACTCTGACTTTGGCGAATATCGATATCTCCGAAATTTGCCTGCCAGCCATGCTTTTTTATTTGCATAAAAATGCGGTCGAAGTCACGGATGTTTTGTGTATTTCCTTCCGGCTGAATGGGAATATTATTATCGCTGATCGCTGCAGTAAGTTCAAGGCTGTCGCCTATGAAACCATTGAGTTGAAGATTCAAAGTGGAATTTACCACCGCGTCCTGGTTGTTTCCAATGGTGATTCCCCGGCCAAAACTTCCGTTGTAGTTGATGTTTCCAAAATCAATTATTTTATTTGAAACCTGGTTGTTCTTTAAAGTGAATGGCCTTTCCATTGCAAAATTAAAGCGGATGCTGTCATAATTAAAATGTCTTGTCACTGCATTGAATTTGTAAGGAAAAACACGGTAGGAAACTAAAACGCTGTCCGGCAAATTGTTGTCATTCCATAAAACAGTTGCATTGACAAAATCCAAATGATAAGCGCCGGAAGGAATTCCTGTTATCATGAACGTATTTGGAACAATGCTGTTACTATCCAGGATCAGTGGATTTATTTTAGTAGAAACCTTCTTACTTCTCAGGTTAGAAAGAGCCGCCGGATTTTGTTGTGAAAAACCATGAACAGAAATCAATAAAAACAGAATAAAGGATAGGTGTTTTCCTGGTTTCAAGCAGCTTTATTTTAAAAAAATAAAATTAACTGATTTTGGGGAATGAAGGCCAGAATCTAAATCAAATAAACTACTGAAGCGCTTTGCTGATCTTAATTAATTTAATGAGCAGATCTTCCAAAAGATCAAGTCGAAGCATGTTTGCGCCGTCGCTTTTTGCCACAGCGGGATTTGGATGTGTTTCAATGAATAAACCATCCGCTCCAACGGCAATCGCTGCTTTAGAAATTGTTTCAATCATTTTCGGATTGCCACCGGTAACGCCGCCACTCTGATTTGGCTGTTGTAAACTATGAGTACAGTCCATAATCACCGGAACTGAATGTTGTTTCATAATAGGAATATTCCGGTAATCGACGATCAGATCATTATAACCATAAGTGTTTCCACGATCTGTCAGCATTACTTTTTGGTTACCTGCCTTTTGAATTTTCTGTACAGCAAATTTCATTGATTCGCCATTCACAAATTGTCCTTTCTTCACATTCACAATTTTTCCTGTTTGTGCCGCGGCAATCAAAAGATCGGTTTGCCTGCACAAAAAAGCAGGTATTTGCAAAACATCCACATATTTTGCAGCCATAGCAGCCTCTTCATGTGCATGAATATCTGAGATAGTTGGAATGGAAAAATGATCGCCAGCTCTTTTGATCATTTCCAACGCAGCTTCATCCCCCAAACCGGTGAAAGACGCGGCGCTTGTACGATTCGCTTTTCTGTAAGAGGATTTGAAAATATAAGGGATCTGTAATTTTTTACAGATCGTTGAAACCTTTTCAGCCACTTCAAAAATTAATTCTTCACTTTCAACCACGCAGGGGCCGGCTATCAGAAAAAAATTATTCTCATCATATTGTTGATTGGCAAAAAGCTCTTTTAAGAAATCGGTCATAATTTAATTTTAAAAGCTCAAAGGTATTTTTAAAGAAATCAATTTTTTGAAAAAAGTATTCCCCTCAATACTTATCAACCGAACTATTGATCCGATACATTTTTTGAGGATACTTTCCGGTTCTTTTGAAAGAGAGTTTATTTCCTGAATAAGAAATCTCCAGCCAGTTATAATTACCTTTTTCAAACTCAAAATTAAAACTATTGTCTTCAAACAATTTTATGGATGAATCCGGATCTCCATAAACGTTGCAATGAATTTTAAAAACTGTTGATGGAGTTACAAATTCAACGGGCATCGCCAAAGGCAGAATACTATTGGCTTTGACGAACATTGGAATTTCATCCAATGTCATTTTAATAGTATAACTTTTTCCGCCTTCATACTTTTTATGGGTGTTAAAATCATACCAGTTTCCTTCCGGAAAATATACCTGCCGGCTAAAAGCACTGTCAATAAAAGGAGCGCATAAAATACTCCCACCCATCATATATTCATCGTCAATCCGCCAGACATTTGGATCGCTTGGATAATCCAAAACCAGTGCACGGAAAGGCGGCGTACCGGAAAAATGATATTGTGCAAAAGCAGAATAGAGGTATGGCAACAAACTCATCCGCAGGTCAATTAATTTTTTTGCGGCTGCTTGCAACTCTTTTGCATTCGGCAATAATTCATGCTGCACATTTTTGGCAGTGTTGTATTGCAACCAGGGCGGAAGGTCAAGGTACCAGCAATTGGCAACCATGTGTGCGGACATCAAGGTTATTTGCATTCTCCGGATCAATTCTACATCTGAGGAAGTTTCTCTCAATTCCGGCGACCAGTTAACACCTGCAAAACCCGAGTTGGCGATCATTCTTACAAAATCATGCAGATCATACATGTCAGAATAAAGCGCACTTGTGTAAGGTGACGCGAAAAGATAGGAAGCGCGAACATCAAACATCGTTCTTTTGTTATTTTTTCTGTACAGATCCAGCGTCGTTTGCTGGTACAGCAATCCAAACATCTGGCGCATTTGAATTCCATCAATCCCGGAAGGGAATTGGGCAATATCAGGAAAACTCCATTCCCGATCCGCTTTGCTATAATCGGCAGCATCACATTCGTCGAGTTTAAAGGCCGCAATTCCTTTCTTCACAAATTCAGAATCATGATAATTACCAAATATTTTTCTTGCCTGCGGCAAAATAAAATCCGGAACAGCGCCTGCCCAAACCGTATAATTTCCGGAGTAAGGAACGATCTGATTAAAGATCGGTGATGTCGGATGTGTATAAGCATGTTCCCATAAATTTAATTTGAACCCTTCTGAATTCATTGTCTGGATGAAAGAATCAGGATGAGGGAAATTGGCCAAATTCCATTTAAAAGAGCAGGAATAAGAAGCAGTCTGCCAGCCGGGTTCCAATCCGAACATATCGCAGGGAATATCATTTTCACGAAAATATTTTGCTGTCGCCACAACCTGCGAATCCTTGAAATTCGCTTTGTTCCTGTATTCAAAGCCAAGTCCCCACATCGGTGGTAATGCGCCACCACCGGAAAAAAGATTGTAACGTTGCATTACCTGTTTGATGGAAGGACCTTCAAAAATATAAAGCTCCACACCTCTTGTTCCCTTTGTAAGAATGCTGACTTCGTCGGAACGGGAATATTTTTTTCCATACAAATCAATGGTGTTCAGAACAATCTTGTTGCTGCTGTCTGCCTGTTGTTTTATCAGGTTCTTATCCAGCTTGCCTTTTGAAGCCATATAAAAAATCGTATATCGTGAAGAATTTACCAAAATGCCATAACCTTTAGAAGAAATATAAAATGGCATGGCGGCATGACTGAAGCCAACATTCCCTACAGGCCAGCTATTCGTACGGATCTCCCTTCTCATTCCTCTTTGTTCAAAAGAATTTATTTGTAATCCAAAGCCATAAAAACGTTCCGAGCTATCCACTTTCATTTCTGCTAAAACTCCTGAAGGCATTTGAGAAAAATGAATCGATCTTAAATCAAAAGGAGCCGTATCATCGGGCATTTTTTTTAAAGCTTCCGTTAAAGGCTTTTCTTTAAATTCTGTTGGAAGATGTTTTTCAGGAATTCCATAGGTCACTTTCCAGATGCCCCGGTCCACTTTTTGAATCGTTTGTGAAAATGCGATCTGAAAGAAAAAGGCGAACGAAAAAAAAGGGAGAATTTTTCCCATGACTAAAAATTTAAGCTTCTGAATTACCGTCCCCGATAATAAACTATCACATAGTTCATTCTTGCTAAGTTAATTAATGTGGCTCTCTTATCAGCACTAAAAAAAAAGCGACCCGTATTACAGGAGTCGCCTAACACAGAACAATACCAACGTTATTAAAATGGCAGATCATCTGCAGGTTCTTCAACCGCTGTTGCTGCCTGTTGATTTATATTTGTATTTGTAGAGTTTTGATAAGAAGAACTTTGTTGAGTGCTTCCACCCTGGTTTTCGTTCTTGCTACCCAATAATTGAACTTGAAAAACTCTCATTTTTAGAGAAGCTGCATTCTGATTATCTTTATTCAGATAACCTTCCGCTTCAGGTGTTCCTTCTGCATAAACCAACTGTCCCTTTTTTAAATATTGGGCAATAGCCGTTTTGTCTGTCCAATATGCGCATTTTACCCAAGTTGTTCTTTCTACCAAATTCCCCTGTGCATCTTTAAATCTTTCCGAATGGGCAACAGGAAAATTGATTACGTGTTTTCCGTTTACTTCATTGGTGGTACAATCTGTTCCCAGATTCCCAATAATCTGTAATTTAATCATGATCGTGTTTTTTGATGGTGATGAAATGTATATCTGAAAAATAATCTCATTTTACCATAACTGACAAACTTAATCCATTCTAATTCATTAACTCCATTTAATTCATTTTCTTTTTCAAACTACTCACCTGGTCCTGTAAATTACTTACCAGATTTACCAAAGAATCTACATCCCATCTTTGATGTTCGGTTACCTTATTGATGATTGCCTGAGCCTGCCACATTTCCAACACGTCAGCCGTTTGAACCTGGTACGGCTGAAATGAAGGATTGTCGCTTACAAGGGTCAATTTATTCTTGTTCTTATTATTTTTTACCACGCGTTTATAAACAATCCCTTCGTTTTTACTCACAACAATATAGGCAGCATTATTTTTTACATTGTCGATGCTTTCAATTTTTTCACCAACGATCACACTTCCGCTTGGCGTTGGCATCATACTATCCCCGATGATTTCAAAAGCGCGGTAACTTCCTCCTGAGAGCATCGGTAAGGTAAATGTATTAAGCTCATCTATAAATTCACTATCAGCATAACCAGCAAGATAACCGGCAGCTGCTTTTACCGGTACAAAATGAATTACGTTTCTGTCAGCGCTCATCATTTTCATCTGCCTTCTTTTAGCAAGATAACTTACGCCTTTCACCTCACCGAGATTTTGTAGTAAAAGTTCATCAAGGGTAACTTTAAAAATATCGCTTACTGTTTCAAGAACTTCTAATCTCGGATCAGCCCTTTGTTCTTCATAGGCTCCGATAAGTGAACGTTTGATTCCTAATTTGGTGGCAAATTCTTCTTGTGTCCATCCACGAAGCTTACGCAAATATTTTAGGTTTTGACCTGCTAAAGACATATGGAACTAATTTATTTAGGACAAAAATACTAATTAATTTAGTGTCACAAAATATTTTTTTATAAAGCGAAAATTTATGGAGTGAAGGATTGGACCCATCTAAATCCATTTTGCAACCACATTCAGCAATTCTTTCATCTGGAATGGCTTTTCGATAAAATCATCGGCACCGGCCTCCTTTGCAAGTTTGCCGATACCGGGGGTTGCAGAAACAATGATTATCGGAATATTTTTTGTGAGTGACTGGCTCTTTAAAAACTTGCAAACTTTCAACCCATCCTGGCCACTTAATTGCCGGTCGAGCAGAAACAGATCAGGACAATTGTAATTATTTTCGAGAATCGACATTGCCTCGCCATGAATATCGACATCATAGCCTGCCCGCTCAAAAATCAATTTAAAAATATCCTGTACACCTTCATCATCATCAGTAATAAGTATCCGTTTCTTCATAAATCAAAAACATTTGTAAAAAAATAAATACAAAGAATATACCGGGGTATTTTATTCAATAAAAGTTTCTGATTTTGACTCAGTGTTTTGATGGTTCCATAAATTCTCTCAGAAAACCCGCTGTAATATTAAAGATAATAAATCAATTGAAAGGGATTGATTTTAATGAAAAAATGCGATAAAACAGAGTAAGGATCAGTGTTTTTTGAATTGAAATATTTTTAAAGAGAAAAGAGGCAGTCTTTAATAACGGAACACCCTTTTTAAAAATCAAAGGGCAATGTAAAACTGAATATAGAACCCACGTTTGGGGTAGATTCTACCCAAATGCGACCTTGTTGCTTATTTACAATCTCTGTTGCAATAAATAATCCAAGGCCAAGACCAGGAAATGTACTCATGGTTTCGTCTGCTACCCTGAAGAAACGTTTAAATAATTTTTTCTGCATTTCTTTTGAAATACCAATTCCAAAATCCTGGATGCTGATAGTTACATGATCGTCTGAAACAACCGTTCTGATGATAACCTTATCAGCAACAGGAGAATATTTGATGGCATTGGATAGCAGGTTTACTCACCAGAGTGCAGAATTATGATCAGATGGTGTAGCTTCTCCCTTCTTTTTTTCTTCAACATCAGAAAAATCTTCCCATTCCGGGAATCCAGCTTTTTCTTTTGAAGCATTATTAAATTCTTTGGATAAGTTTAATAAAGGAAGGTAAGATATTTAAATAGTTAGGAAAAAAATATTATTTCAGAAGAAATTTTTATTGATTTATTGTTTAATTGTTGATACACAAGTACCAATAAAACAATTAGTCACTACTCATTCATTGGGTTTACCATTCTTACCGGGCGTTTCTGTATTTTAGAAGAAAGAGAAGCCCCCAGATATTCGCGGTTCAGTCGCGCAATATTTTCAACAGAAATTCCTTTAGGACACTCTGCTTCGCAATTATAAATGTTACCACAATTACCAAATCCTTCCTTGTCCATCTGATCAACCATGTTCAACGCTCTGGAAATTCTTTCCGGATCGCCTTGGGGCAAAAGCGCCAGTTGAGAAACTTTAGCGCCTACAAATAACATGGCAGAACCATTCGGGCAGGCAGCCACACAAGCGCCACAGCCAATGCAGGCAGCCGCATCAAATGCTTCATCTGAATCAGCGCGGTCAACAGGTATCGTGTTGGCATCCGGCGCATTGCCTGCATTTACAGAAACATAACCACCAGCTTCAATAATCCTGTCAAAAGCTTTTCTATCTACCATCAAATCTTTGATAACAGGGAAAGCGACAGAACGCCAAGGCTCTACAACAATGGTGTCACCATCTTTATAAGCCCGCATGTGCAACTGGCAAACGGTATTCCTTTGCCATGGGCCATGAGCACGCCCATCAACGTACATGCTGCATGCCCCACAAATCCCTTCGCGGCAATCATGGTCAAAGGCAATCGGATCTTTTCCTTCATTTACCAGTTTTTCATTCAGCACATCAAACATTTCCAGGAAAGACATTTCTGATGAAATATCTTTTACTTCAAAAGTTTCAAATTTCCCTTTGCTATCTGCGTTTTTTTGACGCCATACTTTAAGGGTTAAATTCATATTATAATGGTCCATTATTCTTGTTTTATTATTGTATTATAATTTTCAGATTTTCGCATTTTCTAATTTTCTAATTTTCAAATTAGAATCATTTATAACTCCTCTGACTCGGCAACACCACTTCAAAATGCAATGGCTCTTTATGCATCACCTCTCCATTCGGGGTATATTCCCACGCGGCTACATAACTAAATTCTTCATCTTTTCTTAAAGCTTCACCTTCAGCTGTCTGGCTTTCTTCACGGAAATGGCCACCACAACTTTCTGTGCGGTTGAGCGCATCAATACAAATCAGTTCCCCTAATTCTAAAAAGTCAGCAACACGGCCTGCCTTGTCTAATTCAGGGTTCATTTCATAAATCTCTCCAGGTACTTTTACATTTTCCCAAAATTCTTTTCTTAAAGCCCGTATTTCTTCAATACCTTCTCTCAAACCTTTGTCATTACGCGCCATGCCACATTTTTCCCACATGATCTTTCCCAATCTTTTATGGAAGCTTTCTACAGATTCTGTGCCTTTGATACTCATTAATTTTTCAATTCTTTGGTTCACTTCTTTTTCTGCTTCATCAAATGCCGGGTGAGTAACGGGAATTGCAGGAGTCCTGATTTGGGTAGCCATAAATGAACTGATGGTATAAGGAATCACAAAATACCCATCGGCCAAACCTTGCATCAGAGCGGAAGCACCAAGCCTGTTGGCTCCATGATCGCTGTAATTCGCTTCGCCCAAAGAATACAATCCTTTCACGGTTGTAGAAAGTTCATAATCGACCCAAAGGCCACCCATTGTATAATGCACCGCTGGATAAATGCGCATGGGAACAACATAAGGATTTTCGCCGGTGATCTTTTCATACATGGCAAAAAGGTTTCCATACTTTTCTTTGATCACGCCACGGCCCAATTCAACGATCGTCTCTTCTGTAACATCATGAAGTCCTTTTTTATGCACTTCAGTTTTCCCATAACGACGGATCGCATCAGCAAAATCCAGATAAACTGCTTTTTTGGTCGTTCCGACGCCATAACCCACATCGCATCTTTCTTTTGCGGCGCGGGAGGCAACGTCTCTTGGAACCAAATTTCCAAATGCCGGGTAACGCCGTTCCAGGTAATAATCACGTTCTTCTTCCGGAATATCATTTGCCTTACGTTTATCATCTTTATTTTTGGGCACCCAGATGCGGCCATCATTCCTCAAACTTTCACTCATCAAAGTAAGCTTGCTCTGATGTTCGCCTGTAACAGGAATGCACGTCGGATGAATTTGCGTAAAACAAGGGTTGGCAAAATAGGCGCCTTTCTTATGTGATTTCCAGGCGGCCGTCACATTGCTGCCCATGGCATTGGTGCTCAGGTAAAAAACATTTCCATAACCTCCGGAGCAAATGAGCACAGCATGGCCAAAATATCTTTCCAATTTTCCGGTAACTAAATTTCTGGCAATGATACCTCTTGCCACACCATCTATTTTTACAATATCATGCATTTCATGGCGGGAATAAATCGTCACATTTCCCAGTGCTGCCTGTCTTTCCAAAGCCCCGTAAGCGCCCAGCAATAATTGCTGTCCTGTTTGACCTGCGGCATAAAAAGTACGTTGTACCTGGGTTCCGCCGAAAGAACGATTACTTAGTAATCCACCATATTCTCTTGCAAAAGGGACACCTTGAGCCACACATTGGTCAATAATATTATTACTGACTTGTGCCAGGCGATACACATTTGCTTCGCGGGAACGGTAATCGCCACCTTTTACTGTTTCATAAAAAAGACGGTAAACTGAGTCGCCATCACTTTGGTAATTTTTTGCGGCATTGATGCCGCCCTGGGCCGCAATGGAGTGAGCACGACGGGCGCTATCCTGGAAACAGAATGATTTTACTTTATAACCCAGTTCACCCAAAGTTGCCGCTGCTGAAGCGCCGGCGAGTCCGGTTCCAATAACGATGATCTCTAATTTTCTTTTATTAGCCGGACTAACTAATGCTAAATGGTCTTTATAATTAGTCCATTTTTGTGAAAGCTCGCCTTCCGGAATTTTTGCGTCTAATGCCATACGTCAGAATTAAATATTTTTAGAGAAAGAACCATTTGAATTAATTGATTCTGTCTCCTTATTTGTTGATCTTGAAATTTACTTTTTTGGTTCTCAAATTCATCATTCCCATTAACTACTGAAGCCACCCGAGCATAAATGCCAGAGGCATTGATGCGAAAAGGAGGCAGATTACAATTGAATAAAAAACACCGATTCCTTTTATTATATAAACCCATCTTCTGTGATTGATTCCAAATGTTTGAAAGGCACTTTGGAATCCCTGTAACAAATGAAATAAAAGAGATGCAAGGCCGATCATATATAATACAAACCAAATGGGATTTGTAAACACGGCTTTCATTTCCTGGTAAAGATCTATGACAGGGCCATGAAAATATAATTCATGTTTTGTGCTGGCCCAGAAATGATATAAATGCATCACCAAAAACAACAACACAAATGTTCCGAGCCAACCCATGTAGCGGCTGTACCATTTTATTTCTTTAGGATACTTCTTTTTCTGATAGCCAATTTTTCTTGCCGCTTTATTTTGTTGCCATAATAAAAGGCCCTGGATAATATGCAAAACAAATACAGCAAACAGGCCCACTTCAAGAAATCGGACAAAATAATTATGTAGCATAAAATAAGCAGCCCTGTTAAATGTTTCCCCGGAATCATTGATGAAAATCAATGAGTTGAGCGAGGCATGAATTATAAGATAAATGATAAGAAAAAAGCCGGTTAGGGCCATCAGGATTTTTTTACCTATTGAAGAAGTGAATAACTGTTTCCAGGTCATAGATGAGAGAGTTAATAAAATTTCAGATAGGCAAATGTACTACAGGAACTTTAAATTTTTTATTCGTAAATTTTTGCGAAGGAGAATAACGGAGGAGCAAAAGAAGTTAATCTGATATTAATTATTGTTCTTAAAAAGAAGTGTGGATAAGCATTTAAAGAAAGACGTTTCTTCGATTTTTCCTTCTTATAATGCCCTTTTACTAAAATTTTCAATTAACCTATTCTGCAAATATGAACGACGAATAATGCTCTTTTACCCAATCGACCCGAAATGACCCGGGAATCTTTATTGATTTTTTTCTTAGTAAGAAAAAGGAAAGAAATTTCGGATAAACAAAAAACCAAATTGGTAGTTATTAAGGCAGGAGGCGGTTTCGAGTTTCCCTGAGCCGCCGTCCTCTCCACCGTATGTACTTACTTTTACGGCGGTTTCGTTAAAGTTTAAAACGTTTCACTTATTCATAATAGATCTTTAGGCTCTGATACACCATTCTCGAAAACCATTCCTCATCCATCTAATTTCCCTGGCCTTTCTACCATTCAGTCCTTCGTCCTTCCGTGAGGCCCTCTCCGATCTGTCGGAACTCGTTTCCGGCTTACTATGACCTCTGCTGACTTCTGATGATACCAGCTGTTATTCTTTGTTCTAACAGTCGTTTGGCGCTTTGGTACCCGCCCGTACCTCCGCCGGAATATCACCAGATCTCTCAGGGTAAGTATAGGTGCTCCCAGCCCATGTCGTCTCTATATTTACGTTTCATTGTTCTGTGCAGTATGCGGGCTTTTGTTTGTTTGGCAGCATCACCCTCAATGATCCGCCTGATATAGTTTCTGTTCGTAAGTGCAGGGCTTTTGCCGCCGGCTTCCTTTAGATTCCGCCTCGCGGCGGACACCCTTTGGCTAACACTTCCTACTACAAAGCGTGTTCGGGACTTACACCCTATAGCATATATACATGCCTGACACACTAAAAAGCCGGGTCTCAAGTTGAGACCCGGTAATGTTTCAATACACCTATTATTTTATTGTGGACACGTTTCATTGAAATGCACTAAAGTAGAAATAAGTCCTGCAGCAGTACTGGCTTTTTTGAAGGCGGTGCTACCATTTGTAGAAGTTGGAAGAAGATTGTTTCCAATATAAGTATTGGCTGCATCTGTATCTGGAGATGTCAAACCATTTAATTCTGCAGTTATCAAATGATGTGCTACTATCAATAGGCCATTACCTGGAGAAGGGTTTTCATTTAAAATATCACAAATATCAGATGGACTATAAGTATTGCTTCCTAAAGTAAGAGATAGAGTTATTTCTTCACAATGATTTCTCCAATAACCATAACCGTGCTTGCCACAATCTGATTGGCATAAAGTAGAGCAGATTGTATTACTACTAAAATCACTTCTATTCATTTTACTGTCCCCATGTGCAAAAACCCTAAAGACGTATTCTGTGCATGGTTGTAATGCTCCTGGACAATTTGTAGAAGCTCCATTATCGTATAATAGATCCCCTATATTTACGTCTGTCCCTTCACCAGCTCCAAGGTTATACCTTGATAAGTTTGCATTACCAGAAAATGATGCCTTGCAAAAAGTTGAATAACTATAAGCAGGGTCGGGAGAGTCAGAATTTAAAGGCCATCCGGGGCCACCTGCCTGAATATTAGCATCATATTCAGCTTTAGTCATCCATTGAACGGTAAAACCGGAAGGAGCACCAGTTGTTGCATCAGCAGTAACTAAAAGATCAATTGAGATGTCTGTAGATCCATTACATGCCAGAGTGGGAACACCATATTGAGTAGAAGATGTTACTTTCCCACCTTTTGCATCACTTGTTAATGCCGGTGATTTCAAATCCTTTTTACACCCAATAAAGGCGATTGTTAAAAGGCCTGCTGTTAGCAGGGCAATTAACGGGAGTCTAAATTTTTTCATTTTTTTTTGTTTTTTTAAATTAATAAAGAAGACCTATATACAGTTATTGTATATAAAATTTAAAATAAAACTCAGGTGGGATTTTATTCAGGGTAAGTCATTCTTAAACTATTGGATTATCAAACCTTTAAACATCACTTTTGCCTGTGCGCAAACCAGTGGTTCCGTCAATTATTGGATTATGCAAATCATGTGTAGAGAGAATTAATACAGCTAATTTCTTTCGTATTATATTGGATTATCCAGGGAGATAATGAAGCTGTATTTTACAGGAGATTAGATCTGAGAACAAATTGACTATTATTTTTTGAATTAACCAAATATTTTTTAATATTTTTTTATTGTTTTTTAATAAACATGAGACGCGCTGTCTCATGTTTAACTCCTGCCTATCTGAAGCATAGATGCTCCTTGCTGTAAACTTCCGAAAAATCTAAGAAAACAGCTCGGTTTCTAAATTACAGAAAGATCCGAGAGAATCGGTTATCCTTCTAAAAGAAAATAAGCTGATTTACCAATCCAATCTTCTCAATAAAATATTATCAACCTGGTTAAAAAGCACATCCGGTTTCATGGTTCGCCATGCCGGAAGCGACAGCAATTCAACATAATTATTGAGTCGCGCCTTTATAAAATCATACTGGGTTTGCGAAGGCATATTTAAAGAAACGATCCAGCCATTTTTGTCTTCCACATCCTCATACCATTCCTCATAATAACAATCATCACTGCTGTGAAAGTTAAGTACATTTTCTGTGATCAAAATAAATTTTCTAATTCCCTGGTGAATGAATTCATCAATCACATCACGCTTTAACCGCATCACATCATTTTCAATGGCATCATTCCATTCTCCGATCAATTCAATGATCATATATTGTTCATCATAATCAGCCATCAAAACTTTGAGGTATAAAGTGCGGCTTCCAAATTCATCCCACAGAGGATGGATGTAATAATTATACACCGTGTTTGAAAATTCAAACTGACTGTATTCACGGCCATAAAACGGCGAACGTTTATCGCTCTCCGAAGAATACAAATATTGCCAGTTATCATATGGTTCTATGTCCTGCATTGCAAAACAAATTTATTATTTTAAAGTCGAAAGGATTAATGAAAATCAGTTAAAGTTTAGACGACAAACCTGGAAATAATGACAATTTTTATTTTGCCTTTTTAGCAAAAGATCCTATCATTCTTGAATAAAAATAAAGAAAATCATTTCCCTCCGTTTGCTTTCAGATCAGCTTCACAATTGGCATCTAAAGTCGGAATAGAAAAAATATTTCCTCCAATTGTTGACTTTTCAACATCAAAATACATCAGGCAATGAGAATTGATGCAATGAGCGCCATTGTCAGGGTCTAAATGGTCTTTTTGCATGGGCGATCCCTGGTTTACGAGACCCATCAAATGACCAAACTCATGCTCAAAAAGGGTAGTTAATATTTGTGTTAAAGAATTCCCCCAGCTTCCGAAATCATCATTTACTGTTTTTCCAAAAACACAAAAGGAGGTATTCCAATAAGAAGTAGCCAGAATATTGGCTTTATCATAATTGCAATCAGCAATGAGAATGTGAACGGAAAGCGTAGTATTTTGTGTAAAAACTGTACGGTTCTTTTTTTCTATATCCACAATTTCATCAATCGATAAAACTGATTTTCCACTTGCAGCAATTTCCTGCTGAGTTACTTGTATTCCGTCCGGCTTATTAATGTATTTTTTTAAAAAATTCACAAGATTATTGATACTGCCGGTATCAGGAGGATAGCCAGGCATGTATTGAATTTCTATATTTAAACTGGAATACGGTGAAGCTGAAAGAATATTATGAGCAGCGGTTCCCAATGTTTTGTAATCACTTTTGCCGCTAACATCTTCTTTCTGACAAGCAGTAAAACCTAATGTAGAAAGCAGTAGCAGGTAAAGAACCAATCTCTTAAACATAAACTTCTAAAAATTGTTGTGTAAATGTAATTATTGGGTGTAAGGTTTACAACTTATTTAAAAATTAATTTATTACCAGGAGCAACTTGTAATGGCCTGTTCAGGACTTTAACCTTAAAAAACAATGGTATGCATGGCGCACATAAAAAGAGGCTATCCTTTTGGAACAGCCTCTTAAAAAAAGTGTCTATTTAAAATTTTAGAAGGTAAAAATTACACGATCAGTATATGGATACTCGCCGCCATCCCATTTAAAAGACCATGGACCAGTAATTGGAATATCAGTTCCAGCAGCTAAAGGAACTGTATAAACTAGAGTGTAATTGCCCGTACCAACATTTGACCAGGTAACAACAGTGTTTTTGTTGCGGGTTACTGCAGCATAGCCTTCAGGACTCGCAGAAACAAGTGTTGCATTGGCAATTAAACCTCCTTGTAATTTACCCAAATAATTATTTTCACAGGTATTTAAATGCATTACAACAGTAAACTGCCAGATTGTTTTGCCTTTGGAATCAGTTCCCATTGATTGGGCAGATGTTCGTTCAGCAGAAAGACCTTCAACACAACCGGCATTAATAGTTGCATTTACAGCAACCTGAGGATTACCATTGTAACCACATTCCCCACCTGCTTTAGGCATATAATGTGCACGGAATCCAACGTTTCCGGCTTTTGCAGGTACATAACTATAAGATAATGGAAGTGTTCCCGGAAGCTCCACTGAAGCTACTCTTACCCAGGAAGCAACAGTACCAACCGAGTCTTTTGGTGCAGGATCTCCCGTGGCATAAGCACCAACAGGAGAATCAGAGTCATACTGCGCCTGTTCCAAAGTAAGTGCACCACAATCTACAACAGGGTCTAAAGAAACAGTAGCGGTAAAAGTTTCTCCTACCTGCCCTGGTGTTGGATTAAAGGATATTGCAGTGTACGGCGCGATAACAGGCTGGCTATTAATAGCAGGAGCCGTGTTTCCACCTTTTGCATCACTGGTCAAAGACGGTGATTGCGCTTCTTTTTTACAGCCCATAAAAGCAAGAGAAAAAATGCCGGTGCATAGCACGGCGATCAGAGGTAATTTAATAACTTTCATTTTTGTAGTTTTTTGTTTTAAAAATAGAAATCGTGATATATACAATTTTGTTGTATAAGAAATTGATTACAGATTCTTAAAGGACGAGGTAAGCTTTAGAGAGGATAATGAAAGTAATTATCGGAGAAATGAATTATTAACAGCAGCAGTTTTTTGTAAGGATAGCAGGAAAGAATGCAAATAGAATACAAATTTTTGGATCTTGCAAGCTTTTTGAAAAAAAATATTTTTTTTAATGACTGGCAAAATTTTTAGGATGCTTTGCCATTAATCTATTCTCGTTTTTTGTCTTCGCGGCCCTTAAAATAAAAATTAGTTTCATGAAGATTGTTCTGTCATTACCTTTATCGCGATTAAAAAATGAATATGCTAAAAGTTGGAGTATTTGGTGTTGGCCATTTGGGAAAATTTCATCTGAATAACTGGAAAGAAATTGAAGGAATAAAATTGATTGGCTTTTATGATCCTTCTGATGAGAATGCAGAAACAGTGATCAAAGAATATGGTTTAAAAAGATTTAAAAATGCGGATAAGTTAATTGAAGCATCTGATGCAGTTGATATTGTTGCTCCTACAACTCATCACTTTGAATTGTGCAAAAAAGCAATTTTAAAAAGCAGGCATGTGTTTGTCGAAAAACCTTTGACAAACACAATGAATGAAGCAAAAGAAATTGTAAAGCTGGCAAAAGAAGCGAATATCAAATTCCAGGTGGGACATGTAGAACGCTTCAACCCTGCACTGCTGGCTGCACGGGAACATGAACTAAACCCGATGTTTATTGAAGTTCATCGCTTATCACAATTTAATCCGAGGGGCACAGATGTAAGTGTGATCCTGGATTTAATGATCCATGATATCGATATTATTCTTTCGCTTGTAAAAAGCAATGTGAAAAATGTTTTTGCAAACGGAGTAAATGTGCTCAGTGATACACCTGACATTGCCAACGTCAGAATTGAATTTGATAATGGTTGTGTGGCCAATCTTACTTCTTCCAGGATCAGCATGAAAAAGATGCGCAAGATGCGTTTGTTTCAAAAAGATTCTTATGTAGGAATAGATTTTTTAGATAAAAAAACTGAGATCATTAAATACAAAACACCGGAAGATAAAAACGTTTTCAGTTTTGATATAGAAACGAATCATGGCAAAAAGACGATTGCAATTACATCGCCGGTAATTAAGGAAAACAATGCGATCAAAACAGAATTGCAAAGTTTTGTAAATGCCATTAATAATAATAAAACTACTGCGGTTACTGAGGTTGATGGTTATCGTGCAATGGAAGTTGCACATTTGATTTTAGATAAGATCAGCCGGAACCAGGTAACTTAATTCAACTAATTTTTCCATTTTGCAAAAACGGTTACACATTGGATTTTATGCATTGGCAGATCTGCTTGCTTCCGCAATTGCATGGGTTGTTTTCTTTTGGATTCATAAAAATCTTGGTGGCGAAGATTTCGGAATTAATAATAAATTTCTAACCGGAATAATATTATATCCTTCTGGTTATTTAATTCTATATCATCTTTTTGGAACTTATAAAGGCTTGTATTATAAATCCAGATTACTTGAATTATTGTCCACTTTTCTCAGTACGTTTTTAGGAAGTATTATTTTGTTTTTTATTTTTCTATTGTATAAAAGACACCAATATCTATCAACGTTTTACACACAATTTTTTATCCTCTTTGGACTGCAGTTTTTCATCACTTATTTTACCAGGTATTTATTTTTGAGCAAAGCTCACAGGCAATTGCAAAGAGAAGAAGTTTGGTTCAATACATTGATCATAGGTAACAGGAAAAAAGCAAAAGAATTATTTAATTCGATCAATACTAATCATGAGAAAACGGGCTATCGCGTTTGTGGTTTTATTTCTTCCCAAATAAATAATGACGAAACAAATGCTGTAGTTCCATTTCTTGGGAATATAAATTCTGCAAAAAAAATAATAGACGAACACTCCATAAGCGAAGTGATCATTGCATTGCCCGAAGAAGAAAGAAATGGCCTGGAAAAAATTTTACAAACGCTTGCAGAGAAAGAAGTAAATGTAAAAATGATGCCAGACAAAGTGGACATATTGAGCGGAAACGTACGTACTACCAACATTATGGGCACTCCACTTATTGAAATACATACAGGATTAATGAATGCCTGGCAGCAAAATGTGAAGCAACTGGTGGATATTTTATTATCAGTTTTTGGATTAATTATTTTATCACCATTAATAATTTATACTGCGATCCGCACGAAATTTTCTTCAAAAGGAAGTATTTTTTATTCACAGGAAAGAGTGGGTTATAAAGGAAAACGTTTTTTCATTCATAAGTTCAGGTCAATGTCCATGAATGCGGAAAGAAACGGTCCGATGCTGAGCAGCGATCATGATGAAAGAATTACCAAATGGGGAAAGGTAATGCGACGTTGGCGACTGGATGAATTACCGCAATTGTGGAATGTGATCAAAGGCGAAATGAGTCTTGTAGGTCCGCGTCCGGAAAGAAAATATTACATCGATCTGATCACAAAAGATCATCCGGAGTATAAAATTTTGCTCAAAGTAAAACCTGGGATCACCAGTTGGGGAATGGTAAAATTCGGCTATGCACAAAATGTGAAGGAAATGATTGAACGAATGAAATATGACATCATTTACATCGAAAATATTTCGCTGGCGTTGGATTTTAAAATAATGATCCACACGATTAGAATTATTTTGTTAGGAAAAGGGAAATGAATCTCATTTTCCTCAATTAAAGCAGGAGGCGGTTTCGAGTTTTCTTGAGCCGCCGTTCTCTCGCACCACCATATGTACTTACTTGTACGCGTTAAACTTTAAAACGTTTCACTTGTTCATAATAGATCTTTGGCTCTGATACCCCATGACTGAAAACCATTCCTTATTCATCACCATGCTACCGGCTGGAATGCTGCTCAATCGCCACCATCCTTTACCCGATAAGGCCGAGCGCCATGCCAATGTTTCCTCTATTCCCGCCTTCCTCAAAAATCTCACCACTCATATTGCCCGTTTGCACTGTTTCAAAAGCATGT
>Ga0157370_10001063_pt1 | contig 34468 bp, 18 predicted proteins | sample C35metaG_FD_113463 | JGI IMG/M metagenome (GOLD analysis project Ga0157370, IMG submission 113463) | Corn rhizosphere microbial communities from Kellogg Biological Station, Michigan, USA - C3-5 metaG | ecosystem: Host-associated > Plants > Roots > Rhizosphere > Soil | place: USA: Michigan... | reverse complement strand
GCAACTGCTGGACGTGCTCTTTCTCGGCTCGCAACGCCGAACGCAGTTCGCGGTTTTCCATCTCCCAGATCCGCACCCAGCGCGCATTTTTTTTGCAGTCCATAGCCATCTGCCAGAGCTCACGCAATCTCAGGCACTGATGCAGTAACACCAGCAGGATTGCCACCATCATCACAAACGCCCCTGTCGAAACCATTTCCGACATACTCATGTCCACTTCCTTCCGTGACTTCAATTTATTTCGAAGACAGGCACACGATATGTAGTGTTAAGCGACAGGTCTAGAATGTAGACTTATACAGGTAAAGTATTCGCGCACATGGAGAGGGAATGAAACGCAAGCAGTCCATTGAACAGGTACGCTGGGACCTGGCACTTCGCTATCGTTTGATTGAGACCGTTGCCTGGTGGGAGGGCCGGTTGACCACGGGGCACTTGATGCAGAGCTTCGGCATCAGCCGTCAGCAGGCGTCCAAGGACATCAACACCTACATCACAGAACATGCGCCTAAAAATCTTACATATGACAAAAAAATAAAAGGCTACGTGCCCAGTAAGACGTTCACGCCACAGTTCATCGACGACAGCGCCAGCGCCTATTTGCATTTGCTTTACCAGAACAACGAACGCGCTCCGCACATTGATGGGCTCGCTCTGGCCTACGCCCACACCAAGGTACTGGAAGTCCCGGATCGCCCGATTCGACCGGAGGTCCTGCGCCCATTGCTCAAGGCCTGTCGCGATGGCCTGCGCCTGGAAACCGAGTACGTATCGCTTAATACCCCTAACGTAGAAATTCGCCTCATAGCCCCTCACACACTGGTCTACACCGGTATGCGCTGGCATGTGCGGGCTTACTGTGAGAAGAACGGCCAGTACCGCGACTTTGTACTCAGCCGCCTGCGGGGTCAGCCGGATTTGCTCGACGAATCGCAAAACACACGAGAGCTGGATGAAGACTGGAATACCGAGATACCAGTCATCTTTACAGCCGATGGGCGATTGAACGCGGCGCAGAAGTCGATCATCGAAACCGACTTCGGCATGATTGACGGCCAGCTAGTGGTGCCCAGTCGCAGGGCTCTGGTGAAGTATGTATTGCAACGCTATCAGATCGACCCGAGAAACCAGGCAACCAACCCCGAAGCGCAGCAAATCGTGGTAACCAACCTCAAGGAGCTGCGACCCTGGCTCATGCATGACTAATCCTCAAGCCTCTGATCGAAGGCGTGTTGCCCCCGAGTCAATCGCTGTCCGTCAGTCATTTCGACTCGGCAACATCCATGTCTACCCGGCCGACATCTCGTGCCAGATACGCGCAGCACTTATGTAGTTGTTGATCTCCCGGATCAGCAGCTGCTGCGCTATGTCGTGATGGCCATTGAGGATCGCTAGATTTCGAGCGGTATTGCCCTCGTTGTTCTTCGCGTTCATATCAAGTGGAGCAGGTGGCCGGATGTTGGTGGAATGAGTGGCCGAATGGCGTGGAATCCGCAATCATGATTTATCCTTGAGCGAAAGCGTCAACACACCGGCAAACGGGATAGTCATCCTTCTAGGCATTGACGATTTGTTTGAGCAAGTCCTCACTTTGTTCGAAAATGATATCGCAAAAGCGGTGGGACGAATGATCGCTAATGGTGGCTCGGTCATTAACCCGAGACACCAAAATTACTTATCCATGTAGTTATCCCGCCACGTATCCGAAATCAAGGATCGCGGTCGCTGATGCGGGACGGCCTTCACCACCTTGCCAACGTCCAAAAAGCTCAAGCCGTATGCTACGGACAATCTGTCGAACTCCTCGCGCCTGAGACCGGGCGCATCAAGATTTGAGGGTTTGTTGAGTATGCGGAAATCGACCTTCATCCAAGAGTAGAAACTGTGGTGACCGTTGGCTCCTTTCAATGTTTGGTAGAGGGTGTGCCGGCTGCCGCCGCCGCACAGGTAGATAGGGATATTGTTCAGCTCGTCTCGAGTCAAATGCCCAGTGGAGGCCTTCCAATAACCATCATGGAAAACCTGACTAAACACTTTCTTGAAAAAAGTGGTATCCACATGATGATCAGGATTCATGAAGGTGACCTGCGAATCAGTGAAGTAATCTTCCAGGCGTGGAGGCAAGCCTGTCTGAATGTCGCTCACCTTTTTGCCATCCTCAATCGCAGTTATCAAGCCGCCCAGCTCCGAGTAGCTCCTTTGAATAGCCCCTTCCCACCACTCGAGTCGGTGCCGGTGCAGATTAATCACTCCGTAAGGTTTAACCACGGTTGTATAGAATTCGAAGTCCCATTTACCACCACGTCCCGGCTTTACATGGAAAAGGGATACGTCGACCGTGCCGGCGCCAACATCGACCATCATGAAGTCGTTGGGCGCATCCCGGTCGAAATGCTCCGACGCGACGTAGCCATAGATTTGTGCGGCAATCTCAGGGACTACCGAAACCTCTACATCCTCGTGGCTATCTGGAGTTGCTCCACCTTGCAACTGGCGCGCTCGGCCCAACGCTGTGGCCACATTCGGAGTGTCAATAGTTGTGGACTGGCTACCCGCCAGAATCCACGCAGCACTTCCTAACAGCTCAAACAGCGGCGCTTCCCAACTGGAAAAGTGGCTTTCAGAGGGCAGACCAACAGATAGCCTCCAGATGATCTTGCTGGACTGGTAGACCGAGGCATGTTGCGTGAATAGCCAGGCGCGCGCCTGCCTAATGACCAATGCAAAAAACGCAACCACTCTCTGCTGGCACTCAATTAAGGCACTGTTCGTTAAAAGCTCGAGTTTCAAGTCCGAGTAGACTTGGCTGCCTCGCTTTAGCGAGAAAAGGTCACCTTCCTGGTACAACCGACATGGTAACAGGTAGCTCACCAAGCCTTGATCCTTGCAAAAGGGCACTGCGAACGACAGCCCGTCGTTACCTAGGGAGCTGTCGCCAAATACCGCCTTGACGGTCGAGGTGCCGAAGTCGAGCCCAAGCACCAGATCTCGTTCGGCTGTTGGAAGGGGCCTTCCTTGCGGCCAGCACTGCACATCCTGACCGGTCAGTTCGAAGGTCAATAGTGGCGACGCCTCGGTGTCCAATCCATTATCCCAGACCGGTGATGAGAATGGCTGTAGGGACATGGAGTAGCTTCCGAGCGAGCTGGTTGCTGGCATTAAGGGTGTGGGGGGGCCCTTAGATCCACAGACTCCACGCCGATACACATCATAATCGAGGGGCTGGAAAGCGGTGGGGGTCGCTTTCCGTCGCGGAATCACCTCCTTGGACTTAGGGGGGCGCGGCTTCTTCTTGGTCTTGCCCTGGACACTTGCTTTGCTAGTGGGAGGTGCCTTTGCCGGAGTCTTTGTCGGAGCCGGTGAAGCGGTAGAAGACGCGGACGGGCTCTTGGTCTGCCGTTTTTCACTTTTCGAATTGTTACGCCTGGATTTCGGGTGAGACTTCGGTGCCGACTCGGGCCGGCTGACGGTGGGAATTTCCTTGCCTACTTTGGCAAACGCTTCTTTGAACTGCTCAGCCAGTGTGACACGCATAATTCTAGTCCTTGAATGCTAAAGCAGACGGATAACCCCACCACTTACAAAATCTTCGTTGGCAACTCCACCACTCTTCATTTCCAGCTCGGCAATCCGTTCATCAATCCGGTTGCGCAGCTTTTTCAGTTTCCCTTCGACAGCGGGAATCAGCCGGATACGACCCTCAGTGCCCGATTCACGGTAGCTCTGAATCGTCCGAATAAGGCGGTCGGCCTGCTTGTCGAGGTGGGTGCGCAGGGCGTTTTTCATCATTGCCAGCCGGTCGCGGTCTTCCCGGCCCTGTGCATCACGGAACGCAACAAAGCGACTGTTCGATTCATCGAGGCAGTCGGAGAAAATTTGGCCTGCCCCGACGGTGTCCAGATCGTTTGGTGCACCCAGCCACTGGCGGCCCTCAATCGCGGCGCTGTTTACTAGGTGCTCAGACTTCTCGCTGTCGATAAACTTGCCGCCAGCGAGCCGACTGACAACGTATTCCAGCCGCTCAGTGTCGCGGGTTCCCGTCACCTGCCAGCGATGGACAGAGAAAATGTAAACACCTGGCTTGAACCCCTGAATCTTGAAAGCCGGAAGCTCGATGGCTGAAACCGGGAATCGGGCTGCTGTACGACCTGACTTGGAAAGCTGCTCGGTGACGAACCGTATCAAAGGGTGATCCTGGGTGACGCGCTCGAAGGTGTGTGAGGAGTGGCCTTGGCGGTTCTCAAACAACAGGGGCTTGGGACTGGCGCTAGTGAGCAGCGTGCGGCCTTGCAGGCGGTTGGTTTCAATGTAGTAGTTAAATTCGAGCTTGGCATTCACCGAAAGCTCAACCACAAACTCCATGGCATCACGCTCGGTCGCCGCAAAGCGAGTCCCTGGATAGGCTTCCTTGAAGAAGTCCCGTACGTAGCTCAACAGATCTTCGCCCCGGATATACCGACCCAGCTCGCGAGCGGCCCGAACCTTGTTCTGGATAAAGTCGCCGTGGGCGATCAGTTGGGTAGCCTCGGCTTCCAGCTCCGCCTGCTGCCGGTTCATGTTCTCGATGGCGAGCGAAGCCTGGTTGATTCGGCGTATTTCCTCTTCCGGCGACAGCTTATGCGTGAGCAGGTACTGGGTCAGGTCTTTGATGGGCTCACCCAGGACACCCTCCATGCTGCCAAGGGCGCGGATGAAAATGTCCAAACGCTCCAATAGCCGGTCGTGCACGCGCTCGTCAATGGTGTCCGCATACATGAAGTTCCAGATGAAAATGCGCTCGGCCTCCTGCCCTATACGGTCAATACGACCAATCCGCTGCTCGATCCGCATCGGATTCCAAGGCAAGTCATAGTTGATGACCAGGCTGGAGAACTGCAAGTCCACGCCTTCCGACGCTACTTCGGAGGATAAGAGGATGCTCGGGCCGTTGGGGTCGCGGAACCGTGCCAGCGCCTCGGACTTGTCGATGCCACCGTAAACCAGCACCGACTCAACGCCTTCCTCACGCAACCGCTCGGTCAGATAGCTGAGGGTCTGCCGGTAGAAAGCGAACAGGACGATCTTCTTGCTGGGATTTTCAGCCCAGTAGTGGCGTAAGGCTTTCCACAGTTCAGCGTATTTAGTGTCGTTGCGTTTCAGGGTCTCGTAGTTGCCGACTTCATGGGCTATGCCGACCAAGGCAGTGAGCAGCGAGCCCATCGCCGGCGCCTGCTCCGGTTCATCCTCAACAGCATCGCCCAATAGTTCGTAGACCATCTCGTCGAGCTCCTCCTGATGCATACCAGCGCATTTCTTTTGCCAAGCCCGGCACGCGGCGGCCATGCAGCTCGACATCTGCCGTTGGGGGATAGTCAGCATGAAACCAGGGGGGGAGTCGCGGTAGGAACAATACTCTCGAACTGCAGCGGTCACCTGCTCATAGAACACGGCCTCGCTATCACTCATCGTCGCTCGGATCGCATGAGGCACGCGGATCACACGGCCCTCCTGCACGTCACGTTTTAGTGTGCGGGTAACGACTTTGCTTAATGGGTTGATCCGGTCTAGGCGATCAGCCAATTCGGATCGGCCTTTGGGATCATTCAACTGCTGCTCGCTCGGGGTGTGCTGGGCGAGGAATCGAAGCTGTTCGCTGTCTTCTAAAAATCGCGCTCCCAGTGCTTTATCAATGCCTTCCCTAAATTCGGTCGGAGTGACGGATCTGGCAAGAATTTGGTCGCGTAGGTAGACAAGCGGTGCGTTGGCTTCGAGGCTATAACGGAAACTGCCTTCGTAGGGAAACGCATCCTCGTCGATTAACTGCAGTAGATTGAACAGATCGGTACTGCCAAGTTGGATCGGAGTGGCCGAGAGCATGACCAGACTCGATGCCACTGGCCGCAGCAATCGACCCAGGAGGTTGGTCTGAGTGCTACGGTTTCGGAGATAGTGAGCTTCATCGACGACAACCATGTCGATTAGCGGATCGTCTACCTCGGCCTCGGTTAGGAACCGCGCGAGCTTGGCGGCCGAACTTTGGCCAGGATTCAAATCATCGTCGAAGCTGCGCGGTGGGCGAAGCCCCTGCATGCTGGAGATTAGAGCAAAGCTTTCTTGTGGCCGCTCCTTAGCCGTTTTGAGCCGTTTCAGTAGTTCGCCGGCGTCGACCAAGTCAGCCTGCACCCCAAAGCGGTTGGCCAGTTCGTCGCGCCACTTTTCTCGAAGCATTGCAGGGCAAACGATCAGCAGCCGTTTGGCGTCAAGCCGAGCACGCAACTCCGTCCAGATCAGACCTGCCTCGATGGTTTTACCGAGACCAACTTCATCCGCAATTAGAATGCCATTACAAGGGGAATCTAAAAACTGCAAGACTGGCTTGAACTGGTAGGCCAGAAACTGAGTATTGGTAGTGTTGAGGCTATAGATAAGGTTTGCCAGCTTGCCGCTCAGTCGGTGGAATGTGATCGCTCCTCGCAGGTCGTCAGCACCACTGAATTTCCCATTGACGATACAGTCGTAAGGACTTGCCTTCCTAGCCTCTACTTTCTCCAGCGTCAAAGGCAGGACGAAGTCTTCTTTTCCATCTAGATAAGTGACGAGAACGCGGCGTCGATTCGGAGGGCCATCGAATTCATTTCCTAAGATACCTACCCGCGTAGGGTTAGCTATCAATCTGACCTTATCGCCTGGCTGCATCTCATCCTCCTTCTATGATGGCAACATAGTACGAAAAGCCATTTAAGTGCCACTGTATTAAGAGCTCTAGAAGCCCTTGAGGTATATTCTGGGCATTCGGCGAACACTGAAGCGAGAGTCGTGTGCCCCGGAGCTTCCGAGGTAGTGTATTGAGGAGGCACCGCTCCTGCGCCTTGGAGATGCACGGATGCCTGACTTCACTCTGGACATAAAGCTGGGGATTCCACGCGCACTTGACACCCATCCCGCGAACACTTGGACAGTGATCTCTCACTGATCCAACCCGAGTTCAGGCAGGCAGCGACGCAGGATTATTTACTACTATCGACCTCTTTTCTCGAAGCAAAGAGGTCATCGTGGAGCGTATAACCATGTATAAAATCCGAGAGGTACTACGCCTAAAGTTCGACGCCGGCCCGTTCGTGCGAAAATTGCCACCAGCCTGCGCAGCGGCAGCGCCTGCAATTACCTGCACCGTTTCAACGCTTGCGGGCTGACTTGGCCGACGTCGTTGTCGGACGTCGAACAGGAGCGATATCTGTTCCCGCCAGTACTGACGGTTCCAAGCGACCAACGACTGATGCCCGACTGGGCATGGTTGCATGCTGAGCTACGCCGCCCCGGTATAACCCTGGCCCTGATCTGGCAAGAGTACCGACTCGCGCCCCCGCAAGGCTTCGAGTACAGCTGGTTCTGCGAGCGCTACGGCCTCTGCGCTGCCAAGGTCGGGTGGTCATGCGCCAAGAGTACCGTACGGGCGAAAAGCTGATTGTGGATTGCGCTGGCCAGACTATGCCGGTGATTGATCGGCACACCGGCGAGATCCGCCAGACGCAGATCTTCGTCGCCGTCCTCGGCGCGTCCAGCTACACCTTCGCCGACGACCTGGTCGCAGAAACTGCCCGACTGGCTGGGCTCGCACGTACGCTTCTTCGCCTTGCTCGGCGGTACATCGCTGCTCCTGGTGCCGGATAATCTGCGCAGCGGCGTTACCAAAGCGCATCGCTCCGAGCCGAATATCAACCCCAGTTACAGCGATCTCGCCGAGCATTACGGCGTAGCCATGCTGCCCGCGCGCTCGCGTAAACCATGGACAAAGCAAAGGTTGAAGTGGGCGTACAGGTGGTCGAGCGGTGGATCCTGGCAATGATGCGCAACCGCCAGTCTTCCTCCTTGGGCGAACTCAACACAGCCATCGAGCTGCTGCTGGATCGCCTCACTTCAAGAAGCTTCCTGGCTCACGCCGCTCGGCTTTCGAGACCATCGACCAACCTGCACTGCAACCGCTACCAGAACATTCCTGTGTCTACGCCGAATGGAAAAAGGTGAGGGTGCACATCGACTACCGTCTGGGGATCAATGGCCGCTACTACGTGGTGCCGTACTAGTTGGTGAAGCACCAAGTCCAAGTGCGGCTGACTGCGAAGACCGTCGAGTGCTTCCACGCCAGCCAGCGCGTGGCCAGCCATCTGTGCTCGCCGCACAAAGGCCGCCACACCACCCAAACCGAGGACATGCCCAAAAGTCACCGCGAAAATGCCAAAAGGAATCGGCAACCAGAGGACTGAAAGTTGTTTCGATGCGATAGCGAGTCACGCCGAGACTAGCCATCACTGACAGCTCCTGGTCGCTCGAAATAATGCCATAAGCGCCCTCGGAATAATTGGGAGCTCGGGCCGTATTAACCTCTTTCTAGTGCCGCATTCGGCGACACGAGCGATTGCCGCATACAACAGATGAAACCAGCAATTCATGCTGCTATTCCCTGCCCGCCATTTGACAATGTCATATTTTTAATACTAAATAGTGACATTGTCAAAATCGTTAGTCATTGAGGCTAGGCAGATGAGCGATGGGCCACACAGAAGCTTGAAGTTGCGGAAGGCATGGAGAGAGCTGGCGAAGCGTGCAGACCAGAACACCTATGATGCTGCCCAGGTAGCAGAGGCGACGGCACATGCCGTTGCCAGCGACTTCAAACTGGAGGTCTCAGGCCCGCTAATGGAGACCTTGAAAGCGGTATTCACTGGCAGTGATAACTCTCTTGGAATTCGAGAGCTTGCGTTGGAACAAATTGAAAACACGAGAGCTCTAGCGGCTGCATCCGTTTTTGGATTCAATCTTCTACAGTGGAGCACTGCCCTTATCCATGAAGGGAAATTTGGAATCGAAGCTTTTTATGAAGCGGTAGGCCTTGCGGCCAAAGATCGTGTCCACGCAAACATACGCTCGATCCAAGAACACTATCTCCGCGACTCGAATCAGCAAAGAGCAGATCGCGTCGGTGAGCGACTCAATAGCGCTATTTCTACTTTTTCCGACGTCCAATTTGGCCTAAATCTAGTAGGCCCAGAACCAATTCGAATTTCTCCTCCAAGGAAAATGCCAGGTCTTGATGAAGGAGTACCATTCAGATGAGTATCTTACCCCTTAAAGAATTAGCAGTAGATATACTCGAACCGGGCGCCCGCAAACGGCATGGCGTTATCCCTTGTTATATAGGGAGGAACATCAATTTCGACCTCGAAGCACTAGCGACCTTCTCCTCTCATGACAAATGGGAGCCGGTTACCTACGACGCGCTACTCGTAGCCGCAGCCGTTGAGTTTTGCGATCGCATCCTTGTGCGCAGCTCGATGGGATGGGGTAGGCGGTTCACTGTGAATGTTCCAGTACACGACGTTGAAAGGTGGTCGAATAACAAAGTTGATCGCGCGCTAGTTAACGCTTTGAACCTACTGACTGGCGATGACTGGCATTTCAACTTTCAACCTCGAAAACAAGCCGCAGAAATACCGCGCCAAGGTCTTATTACTTTCCCTTCCGACGTAGAGGCTGTGATTGCGTTCAGTGACGGGATGGATTCACGTGCGGTTGCGGAGATTGAAAGCAAGCGTCGGGGAAGACGCCTAATTCGTCTTCGGATAGGTAGCAAACAATACGACATATCTAAAAAGGAACGCCTACGAATTCCATTCACGGCCATTCCTTACTCGGTCAAGCTTGATGATGGAAGAACTGCCGAAAGGAGTGCGCGTAGTCGCGGATTCAAGTTCAGCATTGTATCGGCAGTTGCGGGATATCTGATCGGTGCTCCCATGGCCATCATCCCCGAAAGCGGGCAAGGCGCACTCGCACCGGTGCTCCTTCCTGTTGCACATGGGTATGAGGATTATCGGAACCACCCTGTCTTCACCAAGCTAATGGGGCACTTTATAGAGGCACTGCTTGACTATCAATTCCAGTACACCTTTCCCCGGCTCTGGATGACGAAGGGGGAGACCCTTCGTGAGTTCGTCGAAACCTGTGGGAGCAGTGCGGATTGGGTAACGACTAGGTCGTGCTGGCAACAATCAAGGCATGCAGCCGTTTTAGGCGTAAGACGACAGTGCGGAATCTGCGCGGCCTGCATTCTTCGTCGCCTTAGCGTTCACGCTGCGGGATTAAAGGAACCGCCAGAAAATTATGTGTGGGAGTCCCTAGATACCACAACCTGGGAGGCGGGGGCAGCAAAAGACTTTAGTGGCGCTACCAAAGCTTTGCGACAATATGCCATCGCAGGGGTACTTCACTTCGAACATCTTGCATCGATTCGGGAATCTTCGCAGTACGAACTGATCAAACGTCGCAGGTCGAGCGAATTGGCTCGATCTTTGGACGAGGCGCCACAGGCTGTGGCGCAGAAACTGGACAGGCTCTTGCAGCAACACACCATGGAGTGGTCAGCTTTCACGAACGACATGGAACCAGGCTCGTTCGTGAGGAAATGGATAGATGGCATATCATGACCAAACTAAACTTTGAACTGAGTCCAGTTGTACTGGGCGAACGGCTGAAAATCGCGCGCGAAACCTCGGCAGTGACCCAAGAGGCAGCCGCTAAGGCAGTAGGCTTTGCAAGAACCACTCTAGTGGCAATTGAAAAAGGAAAGCGATCTGCGAGGCTCGACGAAATTCAAATGCTCAGCCGCTGCTATGGCGTGTCTGTAAACTCATTGCTACGTCGAGAAGCTATTCATGTAGACCTTGTTCCCCGTTTCCGCTCACTGCCAGATACCGGTGATGCAGGTATCAGTCACGCAGCGCAAATGTTGAACGATCTCGTTAGGGCTGAAGTAGAACTTGAAAACATTCTCGGTGCTCGGAAATCTTCAAACTACCCGGTCGAAAAAACCATATTGCCTGGCGATGTGCGCAAACAGGCAGAGCATGATGCCCATAGCCTCCGGAGTTGGCTCGGGCTCGGCGAAAGTCCCATACATGACCTATTTGCTCTCCTAGAGATGCAGCTTGGAATTCGTGTCTACACCCGCAGACTTGAATCCAAAGTATCGGGGCTGTTTGCCTATGATGATGCGGTGGGCGCCTGTATGTTGATCAATGCGCGACATCGGAAGGATCGTAGGACTCAGACTGGCGCCCATGAGCTCGGGCACTTTATAGCTACGCGGCGCCAACCTGAAATTTACCAATCCGAAAAGTATGAGAATTCGCGTGAAGAGCGGTACGCGAATGCCTTCGGCAGCGCTTTCCTAACGCCAGCCCGTACTGTCATGGAGAAATTCAAGGAAGTGACCATTGGATCAACCCACTTAACTCGCCGGCACATCATCCTACTCGCAAGCTTCTTTGGCGTTTCACGCCAGGCAATAGTGATGCGGCTTGAGGAGTTGGACCTGACGAAAAAGGGAACCTGGGAATGGTTCGTGGATAACGGCGGCATTACCGACGAACAAGCTCAGCAGGTGCTAGGCTTAAGGGCCGACGATTCGATACCTACGGATGCAGAGCAATCATCAAGACTCTATTTGTTAGCTATTGATGCTTGGAAAAAAGATCTGATCAGTGAAGGGCAATTGTCCGACATGCTTAAGCTCGACCGGGCGAAGGTACGCGAGTTACTTGATGAGGCAGAAGAGGATGAGGTTGATGACCTTTTCAAGCTGCCTTACTGACCAAGATAACACTCTGGTTCTCGACGCCAGCGTCATAATAAATCTGCTCGCGACTGGTCATGCACGCGCAATACTGCGGGCAGTCCCGGCGGCTATCGTAGTGACTGACAATGTCGTACGCGAAATTGGGCAAGGGGCAATTAACGGCCGAGCTGAGCCCAAACAGCTTTTGGAGTTGATTCAAGATCAAATTTTGAAGAGTGAAGAACTTTCAGGTGTTGCATTGCAGCATTTTTTTGACTTGGTTTCCGGCAACACTGCGACCTCGCTCGGAGACGGCGAATCCGCCACGCTCGCGCTAGCGCATAGCGCTGATTTCACTGCGGCCATTGATGAAAAAAAAGCGACTCAAATTTCCTCCCAACGTTTTGAAACACTGCGACTCATTACAACAGTCGATATTCTTGCTTACGAGCCCGTGCGTATTTCAATCGGAGATAAAGCCTTAGCCGTTGCAACGCTTCAAGCGCTGAAACACGCCAGAATGCAAGTCCGAGACAGCCAATTCGACTGGATTGAAAAGGTGATCGGACGCGAAAACGTAGGTTTATGCCCAAGCCTTAGGAGGCTTGCAAAGCTTAAGCTGGCAGGGCGTCGCAGTGTTAGCCAGTAATGCTGGGCCGACCTATACAGCTAATTTTTAGCTGTATAGGTCTGAGACTTCAGCCAACAGAGGGCCGCACCAGAAGAAACAAATTTCTCTTTGCTCGAGTAGCAGCAACGTGCAGCAGACATCTTTCAGAAGTTTCAGTGTCTTCGGTTACCCCGGCATCTTCATCACGGCTAAATTGCCCTGCATAAGTAGTGGCTCCCTTGTAGGCGGCAACAATCACTACGCTAAATTCAAGCCCCTTGATGCGGTGCATAGTGGCTAGACGGACGCCCAATAGTGCCGAATCGTCCGAGGTTGCGTTATCCAGTTTCAAGTGAACAATATTGGCTTGCTGCAGAGCTCTAGCAATGTTGTCCAGATCCTCGTTAGTACGTGCGGTGATGCAAATCTGTCGAGGCTCCATGCCATCGTCCTGCAGTTGTTTAAGGATCGCTTGTATATGCGGCATATCCTCATTAACGGAAGACGACTCAATGATATCCGGCACATCACCATGGGTAAGCGAACGGTAACCGCGCAGAGAATCCGCATTCCCGTCCAGGTCGTCGACAGCACATCCTTCAAGCTGAGCACAGGCCCATTGACGGATTTCGTCTGTGGTGCGGTAGTTCACCTTAAGGTTACGGCTGCGGCCACGAACCTCAATGCCCACCCGGCTTAGTACGACTTTGTGCCGGTAGATACGCTGGTGAGCATCGCCAACGATAAACAGGTCGTTTTCAGCTTCTTCTACGGCTGTACGAATAAGCTCAAAACCTGCGTTGCTGATGTCCTGGGCTTCATCTACCACCATGGACCGAATTCCGAGTGCGGGCTGCTCTGTCCTTAACAACTGACAGGCTTCACGGAAGGCCTCTTCAGGCTCGCGCAAATTGGCGGCTTGCAGCTGGGCACGGTATTCGGCAAACACCGGCCAAATAGACTTACGCATCGCACGGCCGAGCTGACCGCCACGGCCGACTCGACTGGCACGCATATAGTCCTCAGCAGTTTCACAAGCTTGAGGCAGCACCACTCGCTCATACTCCGCACGCATGAACGCTAGGCTGAGATCAACCGATGTCGGCATCGCAGACAGAGCTGCTTGCCAGAAACGGCGACGATCGCCTTCGTTGTACAGCAGGTTATGTGGGTAGCCAAAACGACGCAGAAGGCTGGAAGCCCACTGATCCAGGTTCACTACTTGAATTTTCTCCAATTCCTGTGGGGTGCACAGCAGCGCCAAATGCTGGCGGATGTCCTCGGCAAGTGTTTTGGTGAACGTGGTAAACAACACCGGACGACCAGGCAAGTCCGAATATTGTCGAGCAAGTCTTGCAGCGCGATGCATGGCGACAACAGTTTTACCAGTACCTGCACCACCGGTCACCTTCACTGGACCATTCCAGTCACGCTCCACCAACTTGCGCTGAGTTGGGTGCAGGAAGACCCTCCAGCGTTCTAGAGGTGCAGCCAGTAAGGCCTCCAGATCGCTGTCATCAGTCAGTACCACGAAATGACGACGCGAGCTATCGCGCTCCAGCGCAGCCCCGAAGTCTGCAGGGTCGACAGACTCTGGCGCGGCCTGATCACTGATGATCTTGTCGAAAAGCTCGCCGGCAGCAAATAGATACAACGCCTCGAATGCCTCATCGGGCAATTGCGCTTCCAGCGCCTCAAGTTCGCCTTCATTAGTTACGCCACGCACCGCTTCCAGCCGATCATCGGGTATCCCCAGCCGGCGAATCTCACGATCCTTGAGGGCATCGAACAGCCCCACTGCACGCACCTCGGCCGAGGCGTCAGATGCTTTCGTGTTAGCCACCTCCTGCACTGCATAAACCTGGATGCTGCCAACATCCGGATGGATCGCAACTCGATGGCGACGTGCCCACTGATAGGCATCGTCATGTTGGTCAACCCACAACAGGCAGTAGACGTTGCCCACATCAGGTTTAAGCACGATTCCGCGCATATTGTCGTTGATCCGAACCGAGCGCATGTTCGCATCGGCGGCATCGTGAATGCGCTCATAATTGATACCGGTTGCCATTGGGTTCTGACGAAACTTTGCAACGAAGGTCAGCACCGCCTGCTGGTGAGAACGGGGAACTGCAGAAAACGACTTTAGGAAGTCATCGGACATTGCAATCTTCAGTGCCAGCGTCATGCCAGTGTCTCCATCAAAAGGGTTCTCAGCTCATCAGGCAAATCACTGCCGTCTGCGGTAAAAGAATGCCAACCTTGGCCAGCAAGAAACGCAGCCACTGCTTCAGAATCTGGCAGTAGTACGGCGGTACGAACATCTGGCCAAGCCAATTCAGCCTCGGCTACTACTCGGCCTTTTTCATCCATTAACTCATAGCCCACTTCCGGGGCGGTCACGTCCAAACCAGCCAGAGCCAAACACCAATTCTGTACTTCATGAGCCGCCAGACTTAGCGCTTCTTGCCAGGCTTCAGACAGCCCACCGGATTTCGCTTTGAGCGCAGAGCAATCTTGCAGTGCGGGTAACCCTGGCATTTCAGCGTTGCCAACCCAAACTTGACTCAGCGGCAACAATAAGTTCAGTGCCTGCCAAAGTTGCTGCCAGCGTAACTGAAGCTCGCTTTCGGGCAGGCCAATCTCTTTCCACTCGCCAACCAGAACAGGTTCAGAGCCTACTGAGCCATTACCCATCATCACCTGCTTCAGATGCTCCGGTCGCATGGCAATAGCCAGCATCCAGGCTGTACCGAGCTGACGCAGGCTCAACCTATGCAGTTGTAGGTCAGGTAGCAAACCCAGTTCATCTAAGCGCTGCCAGAAAGCCCCTTCGCGCAGGACCTGAAGCGCGGTGGCATCCCCCGGTGGCATCAACATTCCCGCTGCCAGCGAGACGGCCAATTTGCCGAGCGCGTGGTGTTGCCCATGGGCTAAACGCTGATGCAGCTGGGTAAAAGACGGAAGCGATTTGAAATTGGAGAGTGTGGCGATGCCCTGTGCCGCGCAGAGTTTCTGCACTACATGCTGCGAATCATCATTAAGCAACATTGGCCAAGGCGATGGCGTAGGTAATACCTGGTTTTGCAAGGCGCATTCGACATCATCCCAAGTCAGCGTCCAAACTGAGAACTTCCCGCTATTGGCGACTGCCATACGTTTGGCCAGATCGGTAGTAATGATGTCTTTGTGGTACTGCCAGCCATCAACAAAGACCGCCACGGGCAGGTCATCGGCGGCATCGTCTGGCCAGAACACGAAGTCAGGTTTGCACGGAATCAACACACCATCGCTGGCTCCCAGATTGACCTGCAACTCCATCCGCCAGCGACGCGAACCAGCCTGTATCTGATAGCCCGCCTTGCCTTTGAACAACAGCTCGGTCAGCTTGAACTTCTCACCTTCATGCTCACGGCGCAGCGCTTCGACAAACCGCTTTTCCAGCATACTGTCCAGTAACTGGTTAGCTGGCTGCGCGTCGGCCAGATGGGTAACAGGATTCAGTGCTCCCTTGTACTGCATCACTTCGCCCAACAGTTTCTGCGCAATGCGCCGCGAGATAGACTTGCGATCGTGGCTATTGTGATAGCGATACACACAGCGATAACAGCCATCAGTGTCCGCATTCTGGTTGCAAGCGCAGCTGTTAAGGGCCTCTAGAGCTTTCTCGAACACGTCCAGCAACGGCTCGGGAGCACGCATCAGCTCTTTGAGGTAGCCGGTACCTCCTGGAACACTGTCGTAGATCACCAGATAGCATCGCGGCGTATCACAGCCCGCAGCCATACGCATATCTAGGGCAATACGCAGGTGGTCCACTGCTCCCCTAAAACGCCGCGCCAACCCCAACTCCAGAGCCGACACAAAGCTCAGCAAGGCCTCGTTGGTATCGGCAAAACCCACCTCGGGTAAAAATAGACGAATGCCCTCACTAGTGAACTCGCGGTAGAGGAACACGCACTGCTGCGTGCTCGCTTCGGGGTTCTTGCGCTTCGCGCACCAGGACGAATGGTTGCGATACAGCTCCTCGGCCTTGCGCTTGCGCTGCAAGGTTCCACACTCGGGGCAGATGCTAAAACCAGGGCGACTGAGTTCCTTCCCGCCGATCTCCATCGGCATGCCTTCCGCTGACTGCTCGCCAAAGTTCACCTCGCGAAAAGTCACTCGATCAAGAAACTCGAAGCCGAAAGGAAATGTCTGCTCGTCAATCACAAAAGCCTGACGCACCGCATCAGGCGGGCTATCCACCAAAGCCTGGCGCACATAAAAGCCGCGCTGACGCTCGTCTGAGTCGTCAGCAATACGGCTATCGCGATCCAGCGTACGGGCAAAGACCGTGGTCAAGCGGAGCATCTCGTGTACGCGCCCACTGTCGCGCCACAGCGTATCGCCACATCGTGGGCAGTTAGGGTGTTGATCACCCGAGGACAGCGGCTCGCTATAGGAGCACTGCCTACAGAAACGCCAGTGCTCCGGCTTGATCTTCGATACGTCGATCTGGTTGATCACCACCCGCCGGCCTTCGGCATAAAAGGTGTTGTTCGGTGCCAACTCAGTGATGGCCGTTGATCCAGGACGCTCATATTCGAAGGTCAGAGGATCAGGAGCGGATGTTCCAGGCTTTGAATCGCGCACAATGATCGAGCGCAACAGCACACCTTGCTCCGGGAACGCATAGTTGGGTAGCAAGCCCTCATCAGTCAGCACATTGAGCGTAGCCTTACCCTCAATGCTGCCAATCAAACGCGAAAGCGCAGTTCGATCCTGAAGCAGTCGTGCCAACTCCAGATCCTGATCCTCACCACGCACCGTCAATGCCTGCAGCTTATCGATCTCCTTCACTGCAGCCTCACGCTTGCGCTTGATGCTTTCAACATCACTTGCAATGCCCTGCAAACGGTTGACGATCTTGTACGCCAACGGGCTGCTATTGCCGTTCCCGCCCTGAATGAAATTAGCCAGCCACTGGCATGTACCGTCGCTCAAAGGGCACATCTCCCCCTGATTGAACAAGCGCAAGAACCGTTCAAGAAGCGACGCCTGATGCTGTTCCACATAACTCAACCAAGGGTAAGGAAACTTGCTGTTGGTCTGATTATTGATCGCAGTGAACACCCCACGAATTTCTTGAGGGATCTGCGCCGCCCGTCCGTTCTCATGCACCCAGCAATCCAAGGTGAACGCTGTAAGTTGACGTTCAAGTACTGCAGAGGCGTTAAGGAAAACCCCAGGTGCCTGCACGGAACCTGCAATCATGGTTTTCGGGTCATCCCAGAAATACAGGTCATGCGACTTGCTGGTCGCCATGCTCATCAGCAACGCATTACCCGTGCTACGCCCTGCCCGTCCTGCTCGCTGAATGTAGTTTGCCTGCTGTGGAGGAATCGAACATTGCAGCACACTGGATAAATCGCCGATGTCGATGCCCATTTCTAGCGTGGGTGTTGCGGAGAGCACATTGATGCCGCCGGGGCGATCACTGTTGGACTTGAAGTTACGCTCTACCGCCTCGCGTGTCTCGCGTGGCAGCAAGCCGGTATGCTCATGCGCTACCACCCGCTGAATGTCCGCATTCAGATAAAGCTTGCGATAAAAATCACCGGGCGACTCAAGTGCCTGCAACTCGCCCTGGCAATCAACGCGGCGACACGCTTGCTCAGAAAAAACATCCTCTGGGCCTGAGAGTGTGGTGCTGTGGCAGCTGGAACACCGCCACACCTTGCCCCCCAAGATAACGTGAAAAGCAGAGGGCTCCAGCCCCCATACACGGATATCCGGCTTCTCGGTTGCCTCCTCAAAGCCTGCTAACCCAACGCTTTCCAATGCCTCAAGAGCAAGCCGATAAAGCGGTGCAATTAAGGCATCCGTGCCCAGCGCCAGTTCATGCAAAGCAGGCAATGCCTTGAACGCCCAGTCGCTAAACAAACGGGCATGGCTCTTAGTTACACTGACGCAGCGACCAAACTCTGCCAGTGTCAAAAACCTCGGAGGCCGAGGGCTGGTTAGAAGCTTAAACTGGCTTGGATTCTTCTTATACCCCCAAGGGCTGCTACCCATTCGCGCATAAAACCCTAGCTCCCGATCACGCCAAGCCCCGATGCGCTGCATGTTTTCCAGTAGTCCGCGCAGTAAAATAACAACTTCGTCCAGCTGCGCGGCGGCTAACGGTTCAAGCGTGTCACGTAGACGTGGCAACAGCCATTGAGCGGCTTCGTCTAACTTGCCTGCAAGTGGCACTACGCAAGCAGTTCCCGTCGCAACCAGAGTACGACCAATATGAGCATCCTGGCCAAATTCTGCATTGAGCACCCAAGGCAACACCTTCGCCAGCTCGGCAGGTAGGTTGCTGCTTTCAGGTAGCGCCCCCTCTTCCATCAGGGTCTCGTAGTCACGTAGCCAGTGCATTTGCGGTGGCAGAAAGTTAGCAATGTAATGACCGTCACCTAGCGCCGTTCGCCAGCGGTGCGCGAATGCTGTTGGCAAATTTTCCAATGTCACAGGTCGCCCAGCTGCATAGGCATCAGCAATTACCTGCGCCAACGCCGGGCGTAAGTTCATTCGCCAGGTTCGTGCGGCAAGGAACCCTGCACGATGCGCCGCATCCTGTACCGAGTCAGAGAAAGCAATCAGCTTTTTGTCCGGATTGAAGCGCGTTGCAAACAACTGTCCCACCATCACCGCCGCCAGACTGGCCGCTTGCGAACCTACAATCGTCAGCGTTTTATAACCAGCACAGAAAGGACAATCATGGTGCGACTTGGTGTACTTCGCGCCATTGCGCGTACCTTCATGCAGGTTGCTGGCAATATCTACAGCCAGCAAATGCTGATCCTCACAGTGTGAGCATTCGGTTTGCGATGCCTGATGCAAGGAACCGCAGGCAGGGCATACCTGCTTGCGCTCGAACACCGCAGGGTTCGTCCCCGCACTAGAAAGAAAGATAAAACGGGTACTCACATCCTCGGCGAAGAACGCACTGTAAAACGCCTGCAAATCATGGGTGAGTTGATTGGGGCTGATCTTTTGCTGCGTAGAACCCCAGCCGGTGGCATGGCACTCGCGGCAATGGATCACCGGCAGATACAGCCGCTCCATATCGGCTTTGCGTAAGTCATCGTGATGCCGAAGCTGCGGCTCAGCATCCAGCACAGCCACCATGCGACGCAGCTCACGTAGCCAGATTTCCACCTTCACCTGCAAGAAAAAATTCTGATGTGCATCCTGGCGTGCATGCGCCACCAACGACAGCAAGCTAGACAACCAAAGCAGCGCAAAGCGCTCATCATCGCAGTTCGGCAAACGGCGCTTGAGCAGTACCAACAGGTCAGCCAGCAACACAGACTTTGGCCCAAGACGCTCCAGATCACGCAAAAGATTCTGGAAGGCGAAATGGCTCTTCAGGTGCTTACCTAAGCCACAGCGCCAAGCAAAATCCTCTGCCTGCATGACGGAGCAAGGCTCACCGAACCACAACGGTGCTTGGGCCGCCAGATAGGCATGCAGGTCGTTGTAGTTCTCGGGTGCCAAGACATCCACGTCACTGGGATGCGGGCTTTGGGTGAACTCAACCAGTGCTTCAGCGAGGTAATCCCCGACCGACTCGCGGTCCTCGGCGATAATCGCACTGTCATCCAACACTTCACCAAACACATCACCAGCAAACGCCAGCAAATCGCTAACGCCATCATCGCCCAGCGTTGCCGAAGTACCGACGCACACTAACTGGCCCGGCGGCGCATTCAGCCGCCCCTTTAGGCGGCGAATCAGACAAGCCAGATCAGTACCCTGCGCGCCATCAAATGTATGCAGCTCATCCACCACCAAATAACGTAGCGTGTCCGGCTGCTGATGCGCCCACAAAGGGGCATCAGCTGCACGCAGCAGAAGAAAGTCCAACATTTTGTAGTTGGTCAGCAGAATATCCGGCGGATTTTCACGCAGAGCATTGCGATCGGTAATCACCGAATAACTGCCGTCACTCAATTGGGCGACCGTTGGCGACTCGATAGCCGGTGCATCGCCCACATACAAGCCTGCACGAATTCCACTAAGGCCAGCGGCCTTAACGATTTCCTTGGCCACGCGCCCAGATTGGTCGCTGGCCAGGGCGTTCATGGGATAGAGGACGATCGCCTTGATGCCACGCCGTCCCTCGGCACGCGCCACGCGACAATGCTCAAGGATCGGATATAGAAAGCACTCGGTCTTGCCCGACCCCGTACCCGTTGCCACCAACGTGGATTGAGCCTCTGACCCCGCCAGCCGCGCAAAAGCCTTGGCCTGATGTGCATGGGGCACAAAGCTGGTAGGTAACCAAGGGAAAGCAGGTAGACCGCCACTCAGCTGCTTTCGAAATGGCAGTGGCAGCGTCAGATAAGGCCCTTTGAAGATGTTGCTACGCTCAGCCAGAAAGCGCTCCAGCAAGCCCTCAAAACCAGAAGTAGTGGACGGGAATGCCGTACGCAGAAAGTCTGCGACGCCCTGAGTGACCTGCTGGGAAACAATAAGAGGCTGCATGGGCTAAACGTTCCCTACTTGATCAGCTCAACCAGATTGATGCCTTGCGGCATGACTTGAACACCCTGTGGACTCTTGCCAGTCTCGAAGACGGTTTGCCAGAAGCTGTTGTTCTGCTTGCCGCCGAACACCGTTGCAGACAAATCCTTGTTAACCCAGAGGGGAAGATCCGCCAGGTTTCGAACGAAGTTGCGGATGTTGATCCACAGTTGCTCCGGGAAGGGGTACTGGAACAGCTTGGCTTCCTGGATAGGCTTTCCGGTAGTAATGAAATAGTTGGTGGCGATCTGCCTGACAAAACGCAGCCAGTTGTAGATGACTTCTTCCTTGCTCATACGGAAAGCACGCAGATGGCCGTGCGAAAAAATTTCGCCCTTTTGTAGACGGCTCTCGATCTTGTCGGTACCGACATCGCTATCGAATTTGCCGATATAGATTTCTTCTGCCAGCAGGTTCATCAGCTGAATCAGCTGCTCGGTCTCCAGCTCCCGCGGGTTCTCCCCGCTTTCCGAACCATGATCCAGACGAGTCTCAAGTACCTCTTGGTAAACAAAGAACGAGAAGAAAGTCTTGTCGATAGAGCTGTACGAAAGCGGCCGCTCCTTGCCCCGACCACCATTGTCGATGAAGTCACGCAGCTTGTTATCCGGTGATGAGGTCACGGCATCCCTTACTGCATCGAGAATGTAGCGTTTCATCTCACGCGACTGGCCCTTGAAATAGCTCACCAGGTCACGTTCGCTGAATGCGAGGTGTTCATCCTTGCGGCCAGTTTCACGGCGGTATCGCTCTATACGATCCTGATACAGCGTGCTTCCCAGATGCCGCTGAACCGACTTGTCGAAGGCGACCTGCTTGAGCGTTGTACCCGCATTGAAGTTGGTGGTGATCAGAGTATCCAAGTCAGGATCAATAAATACCCGCACTGGCAACGCCTTGGCGCCAAGCATGATCTGGGCCGCTGCCTTGTGCTGGCCATCGAACACATGCACAGCCCCCTTGCCATCCTCGCTACTCATCCAGGCCAATGGCACATGCAACTGCGGACGTTTCTGGTAGAACTCCTCGACCAGCTTGCTGATATTGCTGCCGATTGGGCGCGGATTGATGCGCTCATCATGGCGCAGGTACTGAATAGGCAACTTGACGAAGAAATAACGAAAGCCGCTCAGCTCATCCTCATACACCGGCAGGCTATGGATGCGTTCATCACCAACAGCGCTGAAGGTGAACTGCACCTGCCCCACCCCCAACTTGAACGACAGGTCCGCATTGCCTCCACCTGCACGCTTGAGCACATCGCCCAGGTTAGGACTACGGTTCTCCGGTTCGATCTCTGACTTTAGCACTGCGAAACGCCGTAATACCCGCGCCACCTCTAGATTACTGGCCTGCTTCGAGCGGTTGCAGCTGGCATGGGTCAATGCAAAGTTGCTGGAGTCATCTTTGCCACCATTGGTCAAAGGCACCACGTGATCAATATCCAGGGTGTCTTTATGCAGCACCAAATCCAGAGCCTGCTCACAAATAAAGCAATGCCCCTGCTGGGCCTGATGCAGCTTGGCAATCAGTGCGGTGCGATCATCGGAAGAGAGTCGACTCAGATACAGCGAAGCCATAACGCAATCCTTGTTAGCCGTCGTGGTGAAAATCCGGGGTTTTATAGTTCTTCAGCTCAGGCGCTGTTTAGCGTCCTGAGAACATATCCATGATGCCCACGCCATGCGTGGGCACCTATGCACTTGCGTAGAGTGGCATCTTAAATGCCGCTCCTTGGTTTAACGGCACTAGCCCTTACTCGCGAGCGAGAGAATGACGGTGTCCTTTACCTGACACTTCGTCACTTTGCCGTCCATGCCCCAGAAATTGGACGTAATAGGCCCCTGATGGATAGAGGAACCATCACTTTTGTAGACCTCCAGCACCGCGTTCCACAGACTGGCCTTGGGAGCCTCCTGGCCTGGGTCAAGGCAGAGCAGATGAGTCAATTGCATGCCCTCGCCAACCTCCTCCCCCTGGTAACCCACTACCAACATCCAGTGGCCGCCACCGCCCGGCCACTCCACCCCAACAATAGGCAGCTCACCAGAGGCTACGGCGCCAGCCACGCAGTCAAAGACGTGGCTCTTTTTTCCTTTAATGTGCTCCGCTTTTAACCCCGCACGCTTGTAGTTATCCGTCAGCCACAATAGGTCGTCACCATTGGTGCCTTCGTTGCTATAAACGCCAAAGGCATACAGCGCATCACGGAAGCGCCCCTTACGTTCGCTGCCCTTCCAGGTATGCATGTTTTCTACGACATCGTCCCGGTCCATCAGCCCCAGGGTGATCAGCGCAGAAACGACACAGTACGGCCCACAGCCGCCGTCCAGCTGGCCCTGACGCAAGTGCACCAGGTCGCCACCCTTGGAAGCCACCGGGCCATTGGGCGAAACCTTAAACAGCGGACTTACCTGCATTGTGTTCATGAGTGGCTCTCCGCAGGCTGTGACTGATCTGATAGAACATCATTGGCCTGCTCCATCTTGGCAAAATGCGCCCAGGCCACGCGATAGTCGGCTTCGCGGTCGGCCAGGGTGAAGGGGGCGGTGTATTGGATGGTGCGGTGGATCGGGCCGCCGGGTTGGGTGTCGTCGAGGATGGTGCGCTGGATGAGAGTGCCATCGGGCACTTGTGGATGGCCGCCCTTCGGTTGCACGTCTTCCCAGCCGAGGCGACGGTAATTAGCGGTGCCATTGGGCAGGCGAACGGTGCTGTCGGCATCCCGTTTACCAGCCTTGCGTGGTAGGCCGACTCCGGCCAGCCCTTTGCTGGCGGTGAAGACAATACGGCCGGTGGCGTCGTACCAAGTGTCACGTTCGTACTGGCGCATCACCGGAAATTGCACTCGGTAGATGGTTAATAGCTCATCCAGGGTTAGGTCAAGGGCTTGGGCAACTAGCACGTCTATTTCCACCAACGCCTGACGACGAGCGTAGTCAGTACGGAGTGCGCAATGGCGTTGCCAACCGGGAGTGAGCTGCGCGAAGAAGCTCTCCGGCAGCCGCGGATCGGCACTGGCCCAAGTGTCATGCTCATAACCTGGGTGCCAACAAGCGCGCCAAAGATCGGCGTAGTGGGTGGTAAGGCAGATAAGGGAAACTATTCGAGCCAACAAATTATTATCTGCAGCCAGAAGCGGCATTATCCTGACAGTACCGGACGTGAAATCGGCTTGCCCCAACGACTTGATCAAATAGTCATATGGCAGGCTACTGAAGAGGCCGGTAACAGCAGGCACAAGGCTTTGGTCTCTGAAGGCAATGGTCTGGCAAGTAAAAATATGAGCAAACGCTTTAGGAACAACAGTGGGAATCAGTGTCCTTTCTCCCGAAATGCTAAGCCGTTTCCGAAGCCCTACTCGGTAATATCCCGTCACCGCTTTCGCCTCGTGCTCGCCCTCTTCCGCCCAACTCACCCTTGGCACACGGCGGGCATACTCGACAGCGTCACAGGCAGGCAAGTAATTGCTTCGCGGCTGGTAGTCGTCAGCGAGGATTTCGAGGTCGAGTTGGTCGTATGCCTTGTTCGAGTCACAGACTTTACGCGGAGTTTTGTTGAGCGGATTGCCTACATAGAAATGCGGACCAGACAGCACAAATGCCGCTGGGTCACTGACAAAACCCTGCTCGCTAGCACTGCGGCGGCGGATAGTGCCATCGCTTTGTCCACTGGACTCGTTCCAGTGTTGGGTGCAGTAAATGTCAGTTCCTAGATCGCCCAATCGACGCGGAGCGTGAGCGAACTTTTCTAGCACCGAAACTAGCTCGCGACTATGAACTGCAGGTAGCCTAGCCTGTAATATAGGTGTGCCAGGAGAGTCATAGAGCTGGGCAAAAATGGTGAGTAAAGCTTCGTCAACCTCAATCAGCCGATTGGTATGCCCTGCCAGCTCCCACTTACCTTCTTCGGTTTTCATTCCGGGGACTTGGCCACCACCGGCGTGTGACCAGCTGCGATTCAACGTCACAGGATCAAGCAGATTAGCAACGGTAACAAAGCCAATAGCCGGACTTAGCACCCCATAAATGTTGATGCTATAGCGCGTATGGTTATCTACCTCAGCAAATAGCAGACGCTCATTGGCAAACTGATAATGTGCCCGCAACCTGGGATACAAGGCCTCCCGTAGTTGCCCCCCCCTAGGATCGTCATACACCCCTTCTGGATGTAGCAGCGCCTGCACACCACTGCCCACCTGCCAAACTAACGGCAGGAAGCATTTGTAGAGGTTCGCCTTCTGCCCTTCCAGCAGCGCAAAGTTCTGTCGGGCATTGAGGAACCCTCCCATTCCCTCGATCGCCACACACTCGCTCAAATAGTCCGCTCGCGCGTGCGGCGACGCGGCGAAAATCGACTCACGCTGATCCGCCGCCTGTTTGGCGCTGAGTTTTCGAATGGCAAAGCGCGGATCAAAATCTGAAAGCAGCGCCTGTTCGTTCCACTCGACTTTGATCCATGGTGGATTACCGAGGATCACATCAAAGCCACCTCGAGCCTTGAATACATCAGCGAATTCCAGCGCCCAGTGCATAAAGTGCTGCTGGCCGGCCACCTGCTGCGCCACCTGTAACTGCGGTAAGGCGTTGACCAGCGCAGCGATATCTACATGACCGTAACGGTCGCGCTCGGGAGCAAAGTCCAGCCCCTGCTGCGGCTGGGTTTCCGGGAATAGATCATCAGCAGATGTACTGTTGAAACTGGCATTGCCGAGCAGTACAGTTTCCAGCACGAACCACCAGTGCTCACGGCTGGGCAACTCGCTGGCTTTATCCAACGGCCAGAACCACAGGGCGCACCAGGCATCCATCACCAGTTTGAGGCGGCGGTATGGGCTGGCGTTTTTTTGCGCTTCGCTCAGCATTTCCCGCTGGTAGGCGGCGTCTTTTTGCGCGGTGCTAGTTGGAGCGCGGTTGGCAGCCGGGTCGGGCCATACGTGTAATTCATCGCAGGTGCTGGCGCGCACACGGGCCAGTTCCTGGGCATGTTGCTGCCATAGCTGCTCGGTGGCAGCACTCAGCGCCTGCACCCGCTTGATTTCATCGAGACTCAGCGGCGTAGTAAAGGCTTTGCGCCATTGTTTGAATTGCTCGAAGGCTGCAGGCTCCAGCGCCTTGACCACCTTATCGCTGACCATGCCCATGCCTTCAGCAGGCAGCAAAAAGTGGAATACATCGGTAGCTGCCGGCACCTGTGTAAGTGGCAAGGCACGCGGTGCGGCGGCGCGCCAGTCTCTTTCAGGCTGGCCGTTTTCGCCTTTGCCCGGGTTGAGCTGAGCGGTGCTAAACAGCTCGCGCCGCGCGCCCACCAGGGAGTTACCGTTGTACAGCTGCAAGCCAAACCACGGCACATGGCTGCCTTTGAAAATGGCGTTAAGCCACAGCGATACTTCGGCCAGCTCCACCGCGATTGGGTTAAGGTCCACACCGAAGACATTACTGTCGGCAATGAACATCTTCACCCGCTGTTTTTCTTCAGTGTACTGCTCGTGCGGGATAGTGCGGCCCAGCTCCTTCTGTTTGGCCTGCAAGTAGGCTTCGGCCAATTGGCTGACGGCCTCGTTCAAAAACGCCGCGCTGCCCATGGCCGGCTCGCACACGGTGAGATTCAGAATTTCATCTGCCGTTTTACCGGGCAGAATTTCCTTTAGCGCATGCTCGACCAGGCATTTGGTCAGCACTTCCGGGGTGTAGTAGCTAGCGGACTTTTCGCGGGCACGACCGGCCAGGCGATAGATAAAACTGCCCTTAGGATGAATCTTTGTATTGCCGCCAAACAAGCGTTCAGCGTCGGTGTACTGGCTGATGCTACTGGCAGGTACAAAATACGCCGCATCCAGCGGGTTGACCTCGGCGTCTTTTTTCTTCTCGGTAGCGCTGGGGGTGTCAAGGCCTTCCTCTCTGTCCGTATCGCTCGCGCTCGAATCGTCTTCTTCGCTCTCGTCACCGCCATTATCAGCAGCAGCGGCCTTCTTACCCTTGAGATCAGGGCGTACCTCGTATAGATCTTCTTCGGCGAAAAAACCACGGAAGGACAGCAGTGATTCGTACACCGCACCCAGCTGGTTGATACCGAGGGTGCCATAGCTGATACGCCCACGACGGCTCTTACCACCGCCCCGGGACAATGACATTAGCTCGATGACTTTCTGCAGCACCGAGTTACGCAGCTTGACGCTACCCAGCAGCGGCGTGCGAGTCGGGTCAAACAGGTGGCCCTGCAGCGGCGCAATGGTGAAGCCGTTATCGAGCAAGCCATCATTGCTGCCACTCAGGTCGAGCTGACTCGCTGTGGCATCCCGGCGCGGATAGCCTTGCCAGATCAGGCCAAAGAGCTGCTTGAGGCTGTCGTGAAAATAGAAACCTTCCTGGGCTTCGCTGGTGGTCAGCGGGGTTTGCTCCAGCTCGCGCAGGTGCTCGATGCTGTAGCCCTTGAGGTAGGCCTCGGCATCGATGGGCGCATAGCCCAGCTCGGGCCGTGCTTCGATATAGAACATAAACAGCAGGCGGTACATGTAGCGCAGGCTTTCACGGCTAAGCTGGTCGGCCAAGTCAGTATCGTTACGCTCGAACACCTTCTCTTTGGCCACAGTGCGTTTGTACCATATGGCCTCGTTGGCAATCAGCTCAATGCATTCACGCAGGGCGTATTTGAGATCAGTGGATACCTCAAAGGCATGTTTGTGCGAGCTGTCGTCCAGGCTGTCGAGCAGCGCCACGCCGCCTTCCACTGGCAGCATCGACTGGCTGCCCAACAGCGCGACCATAGCGCGGAACTGCTTGTCATCACGCGGGCCGAACAGCTCCGGCAGGTTAAAGCGCAGCAGTGCCTTGCGCCCCCATTTGCTGCGCTCGATCAGCAGCCACTCTTCATGGTGCAACATCAACACCCAGCGTGGCGGGTGGTTGTCGGCAAACAGGCGCTTGCTGAGGGTTTCTTCCCAGTCGCTATGGGCATATTTACCTTTGCCTTGCTCACTGACCACTGGCGCAAGCAATTGCAGCGGGCTGCTGTCGTGGTCTTCCGCATTGGCAATAGCTGCCGCAATGACCAACAGCGGCTGATGTTTGGCATCTCGATACACCGCGAGCACCGGCAATTCGCCTTCGGCCAACGTCAGGTTCTGCGGCGCTAGCTCGTAACCCAAGGCAGCGAGCAGAGGCTGCACTAGATCAATAAACAGGCTGGCGCGCTCGCTGGATTTACGCTCATTCAGAAAGCGCTCGCGGGCACGGAAGTAACCATTAGCCCCCGCCGCAGTGCGCAGACGAGCGACAGGGCTTTGCGCGCCCTGCTCTTTCCATTGGTCAAACAGTGGCTTGAGGTCTTTTTCGAGGATCTCGTCCAGGTAGTGCTGGCTGTAGAACTCGTTGGCATTGGTGAGGCCGGTAATGGCAAAACTCATCCTGTCTTCCTTCCTTAAGCCATCAGTGCGGCGACAACGGTGAACTGAGCGCGGTCATCCAGTTGCAATGTGTCGCGTATCCATTGTTGGTAGTTGCTGAACAGGTCTGCGGTAGCACTTTCTTTCTGCTTACGTTTGGCGGCGACGACCTGCTCGATACCTTTGGCGAAATCGATTTCCAGCTGTTCGTTATGTTTGAGTTGCAGGGATTGCAGCTTGGCCAACTCGCGCTCCAGACGCTGGCGGCAGTTGGCATCGAAGGCCTGTTTGATCGGTTTGATGTGTTTCTCAGCAGCCTGAATAACCGCGGGTAGTGCACTTTGCAGGGCACGGCTGTCGGGCGCCTGGCCATCATTGGCCTGGGCTTTTGTGGTGCTGGTGAGCCCTGTGCGCTGCAGTGTTTCCGCCAGGCTGAGTACACCCTGTACCTGCCCAGCAGCATCGAGCTGTACACCGAGCCACTCGGCTAGCACGGCTTGGCCACGGCGGTTGGGTACCTGTGCCAGCACCAGCACGATGGCTTCGCCTGCGGCCAGCCCCTGTGCAACGCGCAGCAGCGGCGCACGCTGCCGACGGAACAGAGCCATCAGTTTGTAGTCGAGCCACTGGGCAATGGGGTTGAGCGCCCAGAGGTAATGCAGCTGCGGCCAGGCATTGGTGTCGCGCGCCTGTTTAATCGCCTCTTCAACCACAGTTTTGTCGGCGCTCAAGGCAAAGGTGTTATCGGTCGGCCACATTTCGCTGGCCAGATCACGCTTAAGCACCTGGGCAAGGTCGCGACTGGGCTGAAAGCTCAGCGTGCGGCTGGCATCATCCGTTTTGATTGCAGCATGTTCGCGCGGCGACTGTTGCGCCAGCCAACGCAAGGCATCGCGAAGGTAGATGTAACTGTCGTTAAACAAACTTGTGAGTTCAGCAGTGGGCGCCAGGAGCGCTGCTGTGCTGTCGGGCGCAACGCTATCGTTGCGGAGTACGTTCGCGCCCCACAGGGCCTCGAAAGGGTCGATATCATCCCCAGCCAGTAGCGCGGCGAATTCCTCGACAGTGCGGTTGCCTTCAATGGCCTTGGCCACTTCGACGGTTTCCAGCTCCTCGTCATACAGCCCCATAAAGGCTGATGGATCCCCGATATTCTTTGCCGCCTGCTCGTCCTTATCGATCAGGATTTCCAGGTAGCGCAAGTCACCGCGAATTCTCTCGTGGCGCGGCTCGGTCAGCAGGTAGCCGATTTTCGGGGCATGCAGTTGACCATAGCGATCCACACGACCATTGCGCTGCTGGAACACCATCAGCGACCAGGAAATATCGAAGTGGATCAGCCGATGAGCTTGGTAGTGCAGGTTAAGACCTTCGGAGGCCACATCCGAGGCAATCAGCAGGCGCAGGGGCGAATGGGTTTTTCCGAAATCTTCGACCGTCTGCTGGATATCCTGGTCAGGCAATTGGCCGTGCAGGATGGCTACGGCGTTATCTTTTAAACCCAGGGCCTTGGGCAGCTCGTGCTGGAGGAATTTCAGTGTTTCCACTCGCTCGGTGAAGATCACCAGGCGGTCACTTGGATCTTTGCCATCCCAACGCCAGTGCTGACCTTGTTTGAGCTGGCTGATGAGGTGCTGGAATTTGCTGAATTTGTCGGCACTGATGGCCTGCACCAAAACTTGAAGATCACGCAGCCCCTCAAGATCAGGATGGCGTGCGTCTTTTACCTCGAGCTTTCGGATGCGCTCTTTCAGCGTTTGTAGGCAGGCTGCCGGGGAAGAGAACAGCGCCTTTTCCAGCACGGTGCGGAACAACATGGCACCGTCGCGCGCACCGGTCCCGTCGCTATTAAGTTTGAGCTCGGCTAGGGCATCGAAGGCGAGGTTTTCCGCCGGGCTTGCGGCGCAGGCCAAACGAAACACTTCTCGCTCTGGGAACTCCTGCTTCATCTGTTCGCGCACGTCTTTCTTGAAACGGCGAACAAAAAGGTGATCGACATCCTCGCGGGTGTAGTCGGCCCCTGCTGGCAGCACCGTGGGGTCGAGCATGCGCACGAGGCTGGCGAAGCTGTCCTTTTTGCCGTTGTGTGGTGTGGCGGTGAGCAAGATCAGTGCATCGGAGCGTTGCGAGAGTAACTCGGCCAAGCGATTACTCTGGGTGCGATTGCCCTTGTAGGAAACGTTGTGGGCTTCGTCGATGATGATCAGATCCCACCAGGCGCTTTCCAGGTAGTGCCGGTACTCGCTGTCGCGCTTCAAGGTATCGACCGAGATGATGGTACGGTCGTAGTAGTTAAAGGGATTGTGATTGGCTGGAATATCGCGACGAATGCGCTGAATACCTGCTGAGTCCAGGCGGGTGAGTGGGATAGTAAATCGGTTCCAGAACTCCTGCTGAAACTGACGCATCATACTTTTGGTAGTGACCACCAAAATGCGGCGAGCTTTACCTCTGCGCATCAACTCGGCGGTAAGGATGCCGGCCTCAAGGGTTTTACCCAGACCTACTGTATCCGCAATGAGCAAGCGTGGGCGCAGTTGCTGCAAGACCTGATGAGCGGGCTGCAACTGAAACGGCAGTGCATCCATCACACCATGCTGACCAATCACCACCGATTCGTTTTGCAGCGCCGACTGACGCAGACGCGCCTCGATAAACAGCCGCGAAGCGATAAATGTGGGCGAGTCGTCGTACACCAGCTCAGTTTTTGCTGGATCAATCAGGGTAACGTCTTCGAGCTGAGTGAGGAAAAGAGCATGACGATTGCGCACGGTTTCCGACACACCAATACAGGAGAGCTGCCAGCCACCAAGATTGGATTGGTCGGCGTTCTGGATAATCCACTCTTCATCGCGGATTAGTGCACGGGCACCGGGGGCCGGGGCTTGGGTCAGTTGCATGGTGCAATCCTTGTCAGGGCTTTAGGTGCGCAGCGAGCACTGGAAAACGGAAGGCAATCACCACATCGGCCTACCCGTATCGGCACTGTCATCGATATTGAATTAATCGTTCTGTCGCGTGGGTAGTTATGTCACCCAAGGGGGGCATAACGAGGTATAGGACACAACGCATATTGCCCCCAAGCAATCGGCTTTACGATTTTCACCACAGCGATGCGGCGGGTGGCACTTTACCAGCTTTTTAACCCAGAACTGGGAGAATGAGTTATGACGGACGTACTCATCCCAACACGCAGCGCCATACAATACAGTACATACGGCTGGACTCGAAGCTACCGTTACGTCAACAGATGCAGACCATTCCCCGTAGCAGATCTGACATTTTTACGCGCGAGTAATAGATGGAGTGGCTACCTGACTAATGCTGGAGTAGCCGTCCTACATACCTTGCGCGGTCAAACGGGTGCCATCTATGCGGCGCCGATCGGTAACGCTTCAAAGATATCGATTTTCCGCCTTCTTTCACTTGTTGAGATCGATTTAAGAAAATCTCAGATCTACTTAATCGCAATGACGTACCACCGGAGAGGTTCGCCCCATGTCATTGCAGCGCCTCGCAGCCACAAGCGTAGCCGCGCTCGCCTGCGACAACCTGCCTCAGATAGCGCGCCTGTCTCTGAGGCGCCCCTCAATTCAACGATTAGGCTGTCTGGTGCGGCGGCCTGTCGCACTTGGGGTGTCAAAACACACTTAATAAACTCAATACGCCTTTCATGATGTGCTTTCTGCCAAGCGTTGAATGCACTGGCAATGCTCATCCCCAACGGATTGACTACGCCCTTGCGAAGGCATCGCGTGATTATAAAAATGCCCAACGAGGTCCACCGTGAAAAAAGTATTGGCAGCTGTTTGTTTACTCGTACTCTCAAATGCTTATGCCGCCCAAGAGCCTGAAGCGGTGTTCAACCGCTCCTGCACTATGTGCCATAACGGCCAGTCACCCATGGCTCCAAAAAAAGGTGATCAAGTGGCTTGGAAACCCCGCTTGGAGCAAGGCACCGACGCATTGGTCAAGCACGTGACCGAGGGCTTCAAGGCCATGCCGCCACGGGGATTGTGCATGGACTGTAGCGAAGAAGATTACAAAGCCGTGATTGCTTGGATGTCTAAGTAAGGTTGCGGCAGGGATGGCAGCTTGCTGCCACCCACCCGCTCTTATCTACGGCCGCGGAACGACGGCATATCGATCATGATGGTGTATTTAGAAGCGGGCCGTTAGCGTCAGGTAAGCTGAACGTGGTTGAGTGGGTAGTACCACTGGAGAGCCCATATATTGATAGGTCTCAAAGACTTTGCGATCTGTCAGGTTTACCGCCGAAACCGAGATCGTGTAGCGGTCGAAATCGTAGGAAGTCTGCGCATCCAGCAGTGCGTAGCCTGGGACGGATACCGTATTAGGTAGGGTTAACTCACGCGCGCTGAATGCTGTAATACCAGCACCGAAGCCCAGACCCTTGGCGGCGCCGTCAAGTATCCGATAGCGGGCTGCGAGGCGACCGCTGTGCCGCGGTACGCGAGGCAGTCCGTCACCGACCGGAATCGAGTTGTCCTCTGTGATTTCTGCCTGGGTGTAGGCGTAGTTGCCCAGCAATGAAAGAGCGGGGGTCGGTTCCCAAACCAGATCAGCTTCTACTCCGCGAGCGCGTTGTTCGCCGCTCTGCACCGAATAACCCAGAATCGCGTAGGTAGGGTCAGGATCAGGGGTGGAGACATTACGACGCGTCTGCTCGAACATGGCGAGAGTGCCAGAAATGCCCAGATCGTTGAACGCCAGTTTGACGCCCGCCTCATAATTGCGAGACAGCTCAGGCTTGGGTGTCTCGTTACCAGTGAAGTTGAACGCCCCCCTGAACCCGGTGGAATACGCCGCGTAGAGCGCGAGACTTTCGGTGAGATCATAGGTGATGCCAAATCGTGGTGTCATACGATGATATGAAGTATCTAAACCTTGCTCTTGTTGGTTGATGTCGAGCTGGGTCAATCGCAACGACCCCAACAGATGGAAGCGGCCATAGGTCGCTTGATCCTGAACATATAGGGCCTTGGTCTCGTAACGGTTGGTCTGGGACAACATTGTTTCGGGCTTCGCACCGTAGGAAATCCCATATCCCGGATTGGCAAGGTCAAGCTCACCGATGGGTTCAACGCCCGACATCCCCGAGTTGAAGTGAGTGTTGTCGTAATTGATACCAACCAGTAACTCATGATCTCCGCCCAGTGCTTCGACTTTGGAGCCTAGGTTGGTATCCAGTGTGCTTTCCCGGATGTTCGTGGGCAGGTAAAGCTTGAATATCGGGTAAACCGTGGGTGTCGTGGGATTCGGTCCCAGAAGGTCCGGATATACAAGGCTGCCATAATCACGAACTTTGCCCTCGTAATACTGAGCGCTGACGGTCAGTCGTGTGTCGTCATTAAGCTCATGCGTGAGCTCGGCGGTGGTTGTTCGATTCTCGATAGTGGTGTGAGGCTGTCCGTTGATCGCTCCTGGGAAGGCGTTGCGATCAATGTGCCCGCTCAATGCTGGAGCGGCTGGCAGGCCGGAATATTCGACCTGGCTGCGATTCTCGTATTGGCCGCGCAGTAACAACTCAGTCTCTGGCGATAGCTGGAAAGCGATGCTTGGTTGTATCGACCACTGATGGCCGTTGACATGATCAATCCAACTGTCGTTTTCTTGATAGTCGGCGGTAATCCGTGCGGCGACCTTGTCGCCGATGGGTGTGTTGAGATCCAGCGAAGGATTCTCTGTGCCGAAGCTACCGGTGCGCATCGACAGCAATGCACTTGGCTCGGCCTCGGGCCGTTTGGAAACCACGTTGATCAAGCCACCCAGTGGTGCGCCGATTCCGCCGCCGTATAGCGCTGAAGTTGGGCCTTTGAGTACCTCGATGCGCTCGGTGCCTATGAGGCTGGTCGGGTCGATGCTCGCTGCCGTGCCGCCAAATGCAGGCAGCCCGTTCATGTAAATTTCCGCCGGAAAACCACGCACGATTGGCTGAGCGAACAGTGCCTCTTGCGGCTTGGTTGCTCTTACCCCTGAGACGTTAACCAGCGCGTCAGCAAGCGAATGACTATCCTGCTCCTTGAGCATCGTTTGCGTGACAACTTGCACGGATTGCGGAACTTCGACCAGGGGCGTGTCGGTGCGAGTGGCCGACGCAGAAGAGGGTGCACTGTAGCCTTCACGCGCCCCAGAAACGTTTATGGTTTCCAACGTCCAAATCTGTGATTGATCGGATGTTGGGGGTACATCCACGGCACCGTCTTGTGGGTGCGCAATGACCGGTAATGCTAGCCCCAGAAACACGCAAAAGGCATGGCGCCAACGCAGACGCGATGGATCAATGTAGAACAGCGGCCCGTTC